>WBZR01000683.1_pt1 | contig 50256 bp, 71 predicted proteins | sample 5204231 | NCBI WGS metagenome assembly WBZR01 (sample SAMN12412403, study PRJNA552823) | activated sludge metagenome | isolation source: activated sludge from anammox sidestream of wastewater treatment plant... | place: USA: Virginia | collected 2017-08 | reverse complement strand
TATCTTCTTCATTCTTTTCTCCATTTGTTTTATTAAAATTAAAATTATAAGATGTTTTCATCGTATCACCTTCTGCTGTAAACATAGTATCACCATCAGCAGTTCTCATATAATTTATGTTATCTGCTTTGGTAGTTATTGTAAGAGTATCTTCCACAGAATTAATAGAAGCAACTATATCTATTGAACCATTATAACTACCAACAGTTGTTGCTTTTATTTTAATTTCGTCACCGTTATCAACAACACCGACAACTTCATCTGAAACCCAAATACCATCATTTATTTGATATTCAGAACTAACCAACGGCTGAATAGCATCTACTGTCAAAGTAGTTTCGCATGTAAGCCCAGCTACTATAATTGAGTCAGAAGTATATTGTGTATTTATTTCTGCATTAGTTATATCAGTAAAGACAAATTGTGTGGGTGTTATATCACAAGGGTAAACTGTGGCAGTATCAGCATCCGCATAAACCCATATAGTATCTTTATCTCTCTGAACCCAAAAACCTATCTGCTTATAAATATAATCAGTAGTATCCGACGGTCTTGTTATTGTATGAGTGTAGCCATAAGTAGAGTCTGCTGTCGCACCTACAGAATCAGCTATTACCCACATATAAGGTCTGAATGATACACCGCCACTGTCTTTTGCTACTTTTGTTTTTGGTGCTTCGCCATAAAAATATACGGATGTGCTTGTAGTGTCTATTGGAAGATTAGCAGGAGTCCAAGAATTGATATATCCCTTACTCGAAGCCCACCATAGCATGCCACCGTCAACTGTCCTTTGAGCAAATAAATAAGGAATAAATATTATTAAAAACAATAATATTTTTTTAAACATTTTAATACCTTATATATGTAACAATTATCGAAGATGGATTTGTAGCTTGAGCTACATAAGCCCCAGAAGTTATTTTACTAAATTTTATTCGTTTGACTCCGGCAAACCAAGTTGGAGGTAATACTGATGCCTTCCCCTGAGTTATAGTAATCTCTATCAAAGCTCCAGTTTCATCTTGTAATGGTTCAAATGCACTTTCATATGGATTATAAACCCATACTCCGAGATTAGATGCTGTCCAATTACTGTCTACTTGAACCATAATAAGTTGTTCGCTAGAATAATATTCTCCTGTGGTAGTATCACCCACTGCTATACGAAGATTATTACTATATTGTTTCCCAGCTCCATAGTAGTCTTGTTCCCACGCAGACTTGTTTTGAGCCAGTACAAAGGTTGATAACATCAATATCAAACCTAAAATTAATTTTTTCATTTTTTCTCCTTTAAGGTGCTGGTCTTACTGTATATTGTGGAATATCTGCTGCTGATTCTATAGTTCTTATAGTCATAGCAGAGGTATCCAAACTGTTAATATATTTAATTGCTTTCCTAACTTCGTCATTATAGAAATTAGTATAATATTGAATTGCATTCCAATCGTTAGTTTTTCTAACTGTTCCCTGTCTATCTACTACCTCTATTTTATATCTCTGGTATAACTTTCTTCTCACCCAAGCCATTACTCCCTCTATAAATTGAGTAGGCACAGATATAGTCTCTACTGACTCTGGACTAATACTAGTTAGAGCAGTAGGAGTATATACATAACATAAAACTATATTAGCTATCTCCCCAGGAATGGAAGTTATAGTAGAAGTAGGGCTATCAAATCTTATATATCCCTCTCCCACATAATACATCAAAGGGTCATAAATAATTTCATTACTAGAATTTAAAAAATCTACTCTCTTCAATCGTATAAAATCTGTAGGTACTGTAAAAGTAACTTTAGAAGATAAAGAAGCTAACTTACTAGTCTTAACTAAAACTCCTGAATCAGTTACAAACTTTAACTGTGCATCATTAAATAATTTAAAGAAATAAGATTCTCCTACTTCAGGAAATTCATCTCTTATTTCTTCATATAAATTTTGTATATTCATATTAATCTACTGCTAAAAATTCTACTGCATTACCATTAGAAGGTGCAGACCCACCTGGTTCTGCTACTGTCTTTACATAAATCCTAGCTTGCCCATAACCAGAGGTTGAACCCAGTTGGGCTAAGTCGTTAGTATTACTTCCAAATTGGGTAATTGAATTTGCACTGGCTCCTAATGGAAGTACTATTGCTTGCCCAGGTTTTAAATATGCTATTTCATAGAAGTGTACTTCTGCAGCATCAGCCGAACTTACAAAGCCACCATCTGTAGCTGTAGCATAAGCCTCTTCTCTAATAACAACTAAAACTGCATGTGTACTAACCGCACCTAAAGTTGTAGACGTATCATAAAAGAATCCAGTATTCTTTATGTAAACAAAATCTTTAACTCCTGAGACACACTGTGTTCCGCCTGCTGTATGTACCGCATCTATATAATATGGTGCTGCATTAGCATATCCTTGTCCTGAAGCCGAATCTTCATACCCATCTAAGCTCACTGAATCACCACCGCCCCCTAATATTCTATTAACTTCAGAAGCTATTACATCTTTATCGGTATTGTTTTCTGTTGTTAGAGTTTCTATAGGCATAGCTGAAACTCTGAATTTTATTCTATCCGCCACTTGCTCTTAACTCCTGTATTAAATCGTTATACTCTATTTTTAAAACTTCTATTTGTTTAAATAAACCTTGTATCTCTATATTGTAAGCCCCTAACAATGAAGATATCCTAGCACTTTCAGAGTTTATCTCAGCAGCATATGCAGAAACTTCTGTCTGATACTTTGCTATCTTAGCTTGATATTCTTGAATCTGTCTAGTTAATTCCTGAGCTTTATTCTGAATATCAACATCTGTAGTTGTCTTAGCTGTTGCTATAGACTCCTCTAAACTTAACTGTGCTTGAGTTATAGCTTCTTGTAAATCAATCTTTGCTTTCTCTACAGATTCATTAAATACGTTTAGATTATTCAATAATTCCTTCTGTATTTCCTCAAGCTCTATCTGTAGTTTCTCTCCAGCAGCTCTTACTAATTCCTCATCTTCGTCAGCTAACGCACTAGTAATAGCAGAATAACTTAACCCCAATGCTATTGGAGTATATGCTATAGAATTTGTAAAAGCTATTTCGGGAGGAGATATAAGTCCTTGAGATGCTGCTTCATATAAAAATGAAGGGTCAATTATGGTGGGTGGAGGAACTTGGGAGTTCCAAGATAATCCACCAACCACACTCTCTAAGAGAGTATTTATTTTGGTTTGTACCGCTTGTATAGAAGCATACAATACTGGTATTTCATCATACTCATATGGAAATCTAGTAATTGTAGTATCTGTACTAGCTAGTGAAGGCAAACTTAATGCTTGGGCTGTACACCCAGATTTGGGGAAGGTATAAAACTTCTCATTCTGAAAATACCCTGCTGGTGAATAAGCAGTACCAGCATGAATGCTTCCATTAGAAATAAGATATTTCATATCTAAAGTAATAAATCTTCCCGGTCCATAATAACTGAAAGATTTAATTACATACTTTGTAGTACTCATTCCCGCAGAGGATATAGAATAACTAGACATTAATCTGTCTGTCATAAGTCTAGGCATATTCTCATATGCTCGTCTTACTCCCAACTCTAACCACTCTAATAATTGAGTAGCATTGGTATAAGTACCAACTCTATTTCTTACTCGAGCAACTAATGTTTCAGCCATTAGTATTGTTTCCTTCCACTAACTTGTTGGTCATGTGACCTATAAAAATATCCGTAATTCCAGAACATTATTGCCACATTAGCTTTACCTTTATTTACTCCACTCCTCTCTAAGAAATCAACATCTATATGTTTATCGAGTAATTCGTCAAAACCAATCTTCATAATGTTATCTTTTCGCATCATTCCAAATGGAACTTTCTTCAATAGTCCCATTTTATTCTGCTCTTCATTAAATAAGAATCCATAACTAGTAACGCCTATACAATTAGGTACGTGCTTATAGGATTCTTTTGCAAACAAATACAACCCCATTATATAATCAGGCTGTATAAAATCATCATCACCCACAAATAATACCCACTCTGTACTCGCCATTTTAGAAGCCTCCATAAAGGCTTTTCCTATTGACCAAGTTTTATCTGTATTATTTACTAAAATTAATTCCCAATCTTTAAACCACTGTTTATGTATAGAGTCTAAACATATCTCTACCCATTTTGGATTTTCCACCGACCTACTATCTACTACAACAATAGAGACAAGGGGAGACGAACTCCCCTTCTCTATAGTTATTTTACTGCTTTGTATTCTCATTCGGGTCTTGTACTATTGTCCAAGTATGAGTTACAGCCGCAAGTGTACTACCTCCGTCAAGATTAAAAGCATAGTAAGGTGCTACTGGTACTTTTATCTTTAGTCCTGTTGCTATTGCCCCTACTGTAACTACGTCTGCTACTGCTAAATCTGGGTCCATCTGCCAAGAGTAAGCTATCGGAGTAACTGCTAGTACACAGTCATCCAATATCTGCTTGTAGTTAGAGCCAGTTCCTGTGGCAACAACGTTAGCACCATCACCAGATAATGCAAATGAATCCTTAAAACCAATCCATAGGTCTACGGGTAACGCTTGACCGTCAGGAGTAGCAGACGTAGAAAGGAATAGAGTCCAAGGTTTAGTTGGGTCTAATCCAGCCGGTGTCGCTTTGGTATAAGCATCATTTTCCGCAGTAGTAGCGGTAACGGTGCACTGCCATGTTGCTTTTCCGTTTACAGTTTTGGGAGTCCAATCAGATTGTGTTAAAGCCATAATCTCACTTCTCCTTACTGAATCTTAAACAATTGATGAGCTTTCTGCAAGGTAACACCAATACCTTTATCACCACGATATACATCCTTGATGCCATCATAGTCATTATCGGTCTTAATGTTGTGCCTGAAAGAGTTAGGCTCATAAACTGCGTGAAACAAATTACTATGGTCAACTATAACCATATACTTATTATACATATATTTCAATGCTTTTGTTGGCACTAGATGTAATATTCCATGAGGAGTTTCTAACATCCTGACATTAAAGCCAAGACTATTTTTCTTCGTCTCAGAAATATTAACTCTCCAGCCTGATTTACCAGCAAACAGAACGTTGCTATCAAGTTTAGACCAGTAGCTCATAGCTCCCGGACCGCAGAAAGCAAACTTCTCTCCACCGCCTGGCTCATACTGAAATACTTTTTCCATATCGTCTACAAAGTTCTTGTAGGAATATGTAGCTTCAGTAATCGTAAAACGATTTTGAGCATCGTCTGTAGCTGTTGCTGAACCGTAAGTTTCAATTACGGGTATAATACCCATAGTTGTTCTTACAGCACCATCAGTTGTTGAACGGTAACTATCAGCAAATGCTGTCCCGTCCATACCTGTACCAATTACGGAACCACCTTTTAGAAATGCATGTTCCTGTTGCATTTTATATTCTTTAGCCTTTTCCATTCTTAAACGGGCTAATTCGTTTGAGTAACCTCTCAAAGAGGCTCTATAAAGTCTACCTGTAATTTCAACTGGGACTGAGAAAAATTGAGTAGAGTTGTAAACTACACTTAATTCATCGGCCCAAGCTTCTCCAGCTTCACTTCCTTCAGCTCTAACATTACCCATCACATGAAACACATCACCAGCAACTACGCTGATAGCAGTTGTTCCGAGTAATTTTGCGGTAAGATTAGTAGAGAAAGCGGAGAAGAAGCAAACACCTTTCTTCGTGGTTTCAGTTGTATCCCAGACTTCACATTCTAATCCTACATAAGAAGAGTCAACTGTTGAGTTGAGACCCTCTATAGAACCAATATTAGCTGCTACAATAGCAACACCAGTATCATTATTAGGAATAGTAGCTGTACCGCTATAAACGAATCTCTGTTTAATGAAAGCACTTTCGTGCTCAACAATTTTGTTACTACCCATTAGGGCGGGTTATCATTTCTGTAACCTCTGCATATCTCTATGCAGTTCGGACTATATCTTCACTTTTGGGTGTTTGACATATAGTCTCTGAGGATTCTTGAGCAAGACTATAAAAATCATTAAAGATTTTTTCTTCAGTCTCTCCATATTTTACATTTGGTGTAACAGATAATCTATATTTCGTAAACTTATACATTAGCTCTGCCTTCTTTCTTTTAATACCTCTTAGATAAGGCATTATTAAAGGTAGAACTCGATTACTTCTTTTTAGACCCGATATTTGAAATTGGTATATTGGTTTAGTCCCAATTCCCAATTGGTCTCTCACACAAAGATTGTGAGGTATATCTAATCTGTTTAGAGCTTCTTTGAATTGTTTTACCAATTCTCTGTCTGTGTTTACGAATGTCATGCTAGGTTGTATTTGAAAATATTGAGTTCCCTTTTGAACTTTGTTCTTATTTTTGTGAAGGCTAAAACTGCCATCACACTCCATACATCCTGCAATCCATGCTCTATCTATTACAGTCTCAAGTCTTTCCTGCTGATTGCTCATTTTATTTATCCTTTCGATTGTTACCTAATAAGTACGAATAGGTTTTAGAGTTTTCCAGCCATTTAGTCAAATTACGATGCTTTTTACAACATCTTAAACAAAGCGTCGTCTGGTCTAATCTGAGTCGTATTAGCAAGCAAAGTGCTAAATGGAGTCTCAGAAGGCCAAAGTTCAGCGACTTCCTGTTCTTTTATATAGAATTTCCTACGGTCTAGGAAAAGCTTACCAGTAGAACTGCCAGCATATAGGGTTTTTGCAGACACTGTTTATCTCCTGTTATTTTTTGATTTCGAATAAATTTCTTCCCGCAGCTTTCAAGCCCATTACAAAAGTGTCGCCATCACTCTTGTCTCCAGCACCGGCTCCACCGGTCGGAGGGAGTTTACTGCCAGCTTTCTTCTTGGCTTTTTCCCGTAGCATGCGAGCTTTCTCATCTTTGCTGTTATCAATTTTACTCTCATTGCTGGTATGCTTGTGTTCCCAATAGTCAACTAGAAAATCTAGATTTATCGAACCAGGCTTATCCATCTCTGTAACAAAAGCACTTGCTTTCTCGGCCGAAAAACCATAGTCTTTTTGGAGCTTCTCCATATACTGCTGGTGAAGTTTTTGTTGAGTGGTGCGTTGGTCTACTTCTCTATAGATTCTTTCCACCTTGTTCTCTCGCATCTCATCTCTGTGAGCATAATAATCAGCTAACGCATCTTGATACTGTTCAAGTTCTTGAAGGTATTTACCAGATGCACTACCTGGATTTTCTTCTGCTTCTAGATAACTGAAGTCTTTCGGCTTCGATGGTCGAGTAGGCTTCTCGGGAAGTTTCTGATTAGGCTGAGAAGTTCCCTTTGCATACTCTTCTATTTTATCTAGAGCTTGTGGGTTTTGTTTTAGATACTCAGCTATCGGGACAACAGCCTCATATTCCGATAGTTTTTTCTCTAATTCCCGTATTTGATTGTTTCGCTTTTCGGCAAGTGAATGCCAATGTTCGAAACGTTTTCCTTTTGGGTCATCCTTGGAAAATTCCTCATTATCTTCCTCGTCATCACCCAGTTGTTCATTATCAGATTCCTCGATTTCTTCATCAAGAAAGGAGTCCTCTTCATTAATTTCTTCTGAAAAGTCTTCGTGTTCTTGGATATCGTCTTCTGAAGTTTCGGCTGTATCGCTCTCGTTCTCTCTAAAAGAAAAGAAAGAATCAGCATCATTTTTCTTAGACATTACGTCTCCTATTTAGTTTTAGTTTGTGATTTTGCGTTCTGTACTTTTCGGTCAGCTTTTAGACCTTCCTCATACACTTTTGTAGCGGCTCTTGCTTCAGAGCTTAGTCCCTTTAAATCACCTTTGAACTTTTCTACCTCTAACCGTTTTGAGGTGTGTACTGCTTCTCTTGTAGCAGTTTGTAAATCACCCTCTAAATTCTTAACTGTTTCTTCTAACTGAGCTACTTGCTGTCTAAGAGCTTGAAGTTCAGAGAATCTGTTAAGAACTCCTTCAACATCAACTACCTCAGTTTTCTTTAAAACTTCTACTTGGTCTATTAATCCAAGCTGATACATCTGAACATAATACTCAAATTGAGCCCATCTATTAGACGGTAACATAGAGCCAGATACTATAACAACATCATAGTGACCTACTGTTACATCATTTAATTTTCCGTTAATGGCTCCTGTAGCATCATCATATATAGGTTGATTTATTGCTACTTCCAAAGGAGAGTTATTAGGTCTTAATATTCTAATAACCTTTGGTTCAGTATAGTAATACTGTATATACTGTATTATAATTCTTGCTAAATGATTTAGACCAGCCTCAATATCATCCTTCTTAGATTTAATTCTTCTCTGCCCATACTCATCTAATGCTATAGTTCCCTTGTATGTAGCTGGTGCTTGGCCTGAGTCTCCCTGCATAAGAGCATAAATACCCAAGATTTCCTGTATATCTTTTCTCGCATCAGCTTCATTCTTATACAATTCATTTGGTAATGGTATCGGCCCCACTACTATAGGCACAGCATGATTACCCGCTTCAGCATTGAACGTAATAACTCCTGTTCCCGCCTTGCTCCATTCTTTCTGTATCTCTACTTTATCAACAGAGCCCTCTGGTATCAGGAGTTTCACGTTTGTCGAGCTAGATGCATGTGCTTGAATAAGACTTCTAATCTTATTTACGTATTCCTGTAAAGGACGTACTACACGTACATCTGATAGTGGGTATGGGTCTCGTCTATGTCTATTCATTATAAAAAATACTGGGTACTCACTTAGAGTATCATTTACCCAGTTCTCTGCGTAGAGTACCTCCCCTATGATTAACCTACGCCAGATTCTATCCTGTAAAATTTCGTCTACCACTATCACACCCATCTCTATTAAATCAGAGATAGGAAGAACATCCATATCAACCTGACTATTAGGGAAAGCACCTTCATGAGCTGGACCGGGCATCATCATGGGAGTACCATCTGCCGGATTCGGCATAAAATGGTAAGTTGGTCCTATCTCATCTATAAGTTCTAATGCTTCATCTATATCATTTTGCTGAGTAAGAAATCTTGTCTTTCCCATTTCGGTTATAGAGACAGCCACATCTTCTCGATATTTAGCATATTCTTCAGCCGTTAAAACTTTTTCCATCCCACTTATTGGGTCATAGACATGATATCTACTTACTTGCTTTTTATAGTAAGCATCTATAATTTCATATTTAGTATGATGCTCGTCCCAAAGAAAATCATTTTGTCCTTCACTACCATAACGATTACTTATAGCATTACCTACTCGTTGTCTTTCGGCTGGTACTGCTATACTAACGTCAAAGTCAGGATATTTAGATTTAATTTGTTCTTCGGTATAAGTATCTACTAGCATTATACTAGCAGCGTCTTTGCAGAAAGGGTCTTTAGAGTTAGGGTCTATATAAACGTTCATAGGATTGATAGAGTCAAACTTTATCTCTCCTTTACCAAAATCTCCTCTTGGGTCAAAGTATACTACTCCACACCCCATGCCTAATACATAATAATCGGTAATCATTTGCTTAAGTTTTACATTACCGTCATTATTGTCCCAAACCCAGGTAAGTAATTCGGAGAATATCTTCCCAGTCTTAGTATCCGAGTCCTCTCTGCCTGTAGTTGAGAATCTAGGTTTATTAGTAGTGAGCATTGCTCTAGCCTGTTCAACTGCCGGATAGATTACATTTACTACAATAGGATTCTGATTTTTAGATAAAAGTTCATTTTTCTGTGCTTCAGTCCATTGAGCTCCATGATAGAAGTCATAGTCTTCTCGAGCATTGGTTTCCCAGTGTTGTCGGGAAGCTTCATACTCTTGAAGTTGCTCTAATGTTTCTGTAACTACCGGTAATCGTTCATTCATTAATTGACTTTCTCAACAATTTGCATCTATTAAATTTATATTGTATTTGACCAAATGTCAAGCACTAAATTATCATTGGGTCGCCAAGTTCTAATCTTGGCTTAAAATAGGGGCTTTTCTGAAATATTTTTTTTACTATATGACTAGGCTTACCTATATTTCTACTTGCTAAATATAAAGCATCTATCAGGTCATCGTGTGCAGAAGCTTTAGGAAACCCTATTAATTCATCCCTTATCGCCGTCTGATTCTTCATAAAGAAGATTTTCCTTTTATAGAAATATGGCTCAAGACCTTCAATTTCTTCTTTATATCGCTGCGTCTTACTTTCACGGTAATTATGCTTAATAGCCAAGCCAGGTATATATACACCTTCCAAATTACGTAAGATATCTCTGAAAGTTTCTTGGGCTTGTACAGTTTCAATTGACATCTTAGCTGGTTTCCATTTCTCATATTCGGCTAGCATTGCAGCAATCGCTTGTGTAGGCGTAACCCTCTTTCTGAAGTATGGAAGTACATATCTATTGTTCTCCTTATCTACTGCTATTGTTACTATAGCAAAATAGTCAGCACTACTTTTAGTTGATGTTGCTGGGTCTACTCCAGTATATAGTGTGACTGGTATCTTCTCCGGTTCTTTCAATGGCTCTGGTTCCTCTTCCCCATTAGCCCAAGCCTTTGTTCTCAATAGGAAGGCTTTATTATCCTCCCACTCTATACTACCATCATAGTACATGAAGTATTCTTCTTTGAAAAGTCTTTCTTCATCTCCCATGATAACGCACATACGTTCTCGATAGAAAGCTGAGAGTTTACCTATTGCCTCAAGATTACTTCTCTCCTCATGAAGTTCATCTACAGTCAACATCTCTGGCCATATAGACTTCTCTTCTCCATCTTCTTCATAAAGATACTGTTTCCAAAGAGTAGTAAATCCAGCATGTTTCTTTAATCTTTCTACTATACATAATTGGTCTAGAGGAGTTCCAATTACTATTAGTCTTCCAGTCTTCACATTTAAAGCTGGTATAGCTCCTTGTAATAGCCAATTAAAGTTGGCTTCCATAGCATCTATGGTCTTAGTATTGTTTTCATCTTCCGGGTCATCAAGGATAATAAGGGTGGGGCGTATACCACCGGGATAATTCAATCCTCGAATAGGTTGGCCCATACCTCGGGCAAGTATAGAGCTTCCATTTTTAAAGGTAACTTCGTTGTTTCTCCAAGTCTTAGCAGAATTTCTCCCCCAGTTCTCTCCGAAGATAGTTCTAAATCCGTGACTATACTCTACTATATCTTTTATTGCTTGAAGACGATTAATAGCGTGTGATTGAGTTTTGGAGACTATAACCACTAGTTTAGGAACCTCGGGGTTCTCTATCCATATATGATATATAGGTAATAGTTCCCCAGCGAGAGTAGACTTTGCTAGTCCTCTAGGTAAGATTATATTAGCTTTCCTTATTGACTCGTCTGTTAATACTTCTTCTACCTCATAGTGTGTAGGAGGTGAAGGAGCCCAGAAAGCTTTAGGCATAATCATAGAGCCTAAGAGTATTAGTTCTCCACGTAGAGATTTAACTAGATTAACTCTACTCACCAAAGACCTGTTCTTCCCATTCGTTAAAGTCTTTGTCTGACCAGTACTCTACTGATTCTTTATCTATAGTTTCTCTCCATACTTGTTCTTTATCCGCAGGTATAGACCACTGTTTGGTCTTGGGATTATATTTCCAGCCAGGTATAGTCTTGGTAATATTCATTACTCTTCTGGCCCAGTTACCTTCCCAATCTGCCTTTTCGAACTCTATATAAAGAGTATTATTCCTCTTCGTTCTTACCATTGTATAACTCATCAAATTTTGCAAATGCAATTTCCATTTTAGCCATTTCAAGCATTGCTATCAAATCCCGTATATCCACATCATTGGCTTCTCTAACCCAATCAAATATAATATCATATAACTCATCAACTCTCTTCTGAGAAGTCTTCCTGTCCAGCATTTTCTATTATCTCCGATTTTGGATACTCTATCTTCCTAGCTGCCTTAACTTTCTTGGCCTCTATAATCTTCTTTTCCAAGTCTTCTATTTGATTAGACATCTCTACGGTATCAGTAGTAATGAGTTTAGTTTCCTCGTCCATGCCCAATCTCTTAGCCATAGTCTGAGCTACTTTTAATAACCAATCTGCTCTTCCTGAATCTCTAGCCATTTGTATGGCTTCTTGCTCTAAACTTACGATAGTCCGTTTACTAACACCGGCTTCTTCGTATAGTTTCTCTAATTCTTGTGACACTACTTCTTGCACTTTCTTTTGTTTTAAATATCTTCTCCATACCCAAGCTGAGTTTCTAACATCAGGTCTTATCATCTTACCTATCTTAGCTAGGTCAACTTCATTGTTAAATATCTGCTCTGCATAAGCTCGAACTGCTTTTTTAAAGCGTTTAGACTTTAGCTCCCTATCTACCCAGTTAGCCGGTTTAAGATGACAGAAATTACCAGACTCTTTCCTCTCTAACCAAGTAAAATTCTTTGCAAGTTCCTGGAAGAGTGGCCCTATCTCTGTCTTTATATACCACTTACCTCCATACTTACGCATGTAAACTATAGGAACAACAAAACCATCATCAGTAGAAGTGTATAAAAAATCAGGAGTAACTTCCTTCCAGTGCTTGTATCGTATTCCTCGAGCATCAGCTTCTTCTGTAGTGTAGATGGGTATCTCTCTAAACTCATTGTGTGTCCTATCTGTATTGCTTTTTCTCTTTAAGATATCCAATTTACTTTTGATTTGTTATGTAATTCTTCCACTATCCTTCTTTCTGTATCCCAATCATGCCAAAGGTTTTTATCATACTGTAAAGGATATTCTTCAAAATAATGATACTTGTTCTTATCATCTCCTGCAAAAAAATCAAATCCATATAAATCCGGTTTACTATATAACATCATAGTCCAAATAGCCATAAGCCCTAATGAAGGCATCTTATGGTCTATAATCTTTCTCTCCTCAGCTAACCTGAGTTTTAGCTTATTCCAATAGTCTGGGTCAAACATATAGAGGACATTGTTATTTACCAACTTAGTTACTCCCTCTAACCAGAGTTTATAACTTCCAGCCATTAAAATAATCCTTCTCCCTCTTATAAGCGACTCTTCATCCTTTAACTTATCAGGGGCTGATGGATAACAAAGAAATCTAAAACTCTCTCTACTTCCCACATTATTCTCATGCCCAATCATAATAGCATTAGAAAATCTAATCACTGTATCATGAGCATCAATCTCCGCACCTTTACCCTTTATTATCCCATTGCCGACTATAGCTATGCTACCCTGCATCAAAGATTGGTCAAGATAATCTTGCCAATTCATTACCCACTTTGTCATTTTATTCTCTCCATTTGTTTAGCTGGATTACCAAATACAGTAACGCCAGCAGGTACATTTCTATTTACCACTGAACCAGCTCCTATAACTGCATTATCCCCTATCTCTACTCCAGGCAAGATAATAGCTCCAGCACCAAGCATAACATTCTTCCCTACTATAATCTTTCTCCAAAACTTTCTCTCTGTTTTGGGATAATTATTATGAACAAAAGTAACTCTTGGCCCTATAAATGTATCATCCCCTATAGTTACTCCCGAACATATAAAACAAAAAGATTGTATTCTTACCCTATCTCCTATGATAATTCCACCCTCTAGGTCTATAATATCACAATGAGCACCTATTACAACATCTTGCCCTATCTTAACATCCCCTATGATTTGAGTATAGGGATATACTTTATGCATTATACTCCCCGGGGATAATAATTCCCTCCCTTGTTCTCTGCTCTGGTTTAATACCAACCTGTTCTTTGGCTACTCTTTCCTCTATTATCTTCTTGGCAGTTAGATGAAGTTTCATTATATTAGCTTCAAATAACCAGAATGGCCAATCCAATATCTCATTCTTCTCTACTGCATCGTCCCATAATATCTTTACATAGTTTATTCTTGCCCAGGCTTCTTTATCTGGTGTCAAAGGTACTAGTGCATTAGGGTCAGCTATCTTCTTCAATGGTCTGGGAACTTTCATACCTGTATATCACCCCAAGTAAGTAATAAAGCTAAATTAAAAGCTATAACATCATCTCTGTCCTTTGAGGGGGGAAGGTTTTTTACCTCTTTCTTTATAGACTTATATAAATTTAATGCTCGTTTTTTGTTGAATCTATCCAACTCTTTAAATAATTTATCGTTCTTCATTGTATTCCTCTGTATACTTTTTGCTAAATTCTAACTCGATATAGTTTTTAAATGTTGCTTCAAATTGTTTAGGGGATAACACGCTTACCTCGTCACCTAAATCAGTCTTTAGATACACCAACCAATCACCATCTGTTATCCTCATGGTTCCAGCAGATGTATTCACTACATATTGAGTAGATTGTACTAACTTACCATCTTCTCCTACTGCATATGCTTTACCAGCTACTCTTTTCACATGCCTACTCTCACCCATCTCCGTATACCATCTATCAGCGAACATAGGATATTTAGGTGTAATACGTTCTCTAGTCATCTTCTATAACTCCAATTATTTCATAATCTCTCACTATTCTATACTCTCTTCCCTCAATCACCCAAGGTATACCGGCCCTAGTATTAACTAGTACCGTATCTCCTTCTTTACAATCTATCGGATATCTCTCTCCACCGGTTAATCTTGCACCCGTACCTACAGACACTACTTTTGCTCTTATAAGCAATTGCTTGGCAGTATCTGGTAATATCAACCCAGACTCAGTTTCAGTTTCCTTTTTCTCCTGAACTATCAGTATCTGGTCATATAAAGGTTTAAACTTCATTATTCTCCTTATATCTAAAACAATCTGTATGTTTAACAAAAATATCTTTTAAATCTTTAGGGGTAAATAGATTAGGATTATATCTCCTTAAATCATATAATACATACCCCCACTTCACACTCTTGGTCCTGGCTGCCATAATTAGAGATACATTCTCTAAAAAGTACCACACTAACTCTGTGCATATAACTCCCCATCCCCACAGAATATTCCATTTCTTTGCATGAGTAAATCCCAGTCTCTCAAATATCCTTCGAATTAGTATAGCTGGCCACCCTATAAATCCGTATATCTTCTCCTCATATACAAGTATTAAATTCTGTATAACCTCCACTACTACATCTTCCGGAACATCCATAAGCTCATATATATCCTGATGCTTAGGGTTGTTAACAAACTTGGTCTGTCCTACTTGAAGATTAGCCTCTAACTCTGTATGACTATCTATCTTCTCTAGTTTCCCTATATAGATAGAAGCATGGGAATAGATAGTGTCTAACACTACTCTCTGCACCCAGGATAAGAACTCGGGTATATTCTTGTAAAGTATTATACTACCTAGCTTCATATGTCCCCGTCTGACAATCATATGTTACTGTTGGGAATATTACTATCTCGTCACAATCAGGACATACTATAGGGTGCGTTAATACTACAAACATATAATCTCTCTGAGTTCCTATATATCTTCCACAGTCAGGACAAAATATAGCGTCATGAGGATATTGGACTCCTCTTGCTTGTTTTAACCATTCTTTATATTTCATTCTCGTCTCTCCTTATGCCCTTTCCAACTCATGGATTTAGCTCCTTAGTATACCACACATAAATATCCTTCCACACCTTGTCTGATTCTTTAGTCCACCCAGCTTTCTCGTTTAATCTATTAGAAACAAAGTGGTCTGTTCTTACACAACTCACTATACGCTTATATCCTCTCTCTTTCGCATGCTCAGTGAGCTTTTCCTTTAGTTTAAAAGCTATCCCAGACTTTCTATAGTCAGGATGCACATATAGCATAACTAGGTTATAAGTATCATTTAACCAATGCTTGCCCACTATAAAACCTACATACTTCCCATCCTCATGAGCCATAAAGGTATTATATTCTATGCTAGTAAGATAGTTATCTATATAGTAATCAATATCTGTAAGATAGACCTCCACCCTCTCATAATCCTCAGCAGAAGTCTTTAGCTTCTCTAAAAGTATAGCCATACCTGCTATTTGTTTTGGTTGTCCTTTGTATTCCCGAACGGTCACTCTTTCTCCAGATATCTAAGTGATTCTCTAATGCTCTCAAGGTTATCTTCCAAAAAATCTTTGGGAATGTACTTTAATATTCCATTCTCCATCAGTTCTTCTTCGCTTTCTGATACCTGTACATACCGCACTTTTTACACTGTTGTACAGCCATATATCCACCAATTATAAAGGTATTAGCTATATTTTCAAACTCATGGTCACAGATACCTTCATTGTAGTCTATTTTACGTACCTGATGAATTAAATCATCTAATCTCTTACCATTTTCCCAATGCTTAGTATTCATTTCACGCAATTCCGTATCTTTTAAACATTTCTTTGTTAGCAGGTGTAGCTAAAATGGTGCTTTTCTCATCAATATGCAGATTATCCTTAGTGGTTGGGTTTCTTAATACTAATTTACCGTCTTCATCCTCAGTAATCACTGTAAATCCAGCCTTTTTTATCTGAAATCTAATCCTATCTGTAACATCAGCACCTAAATTATGGGTTTTATCACACCAATAGTCCTTATTTGTCACATGTAAAAAGGTGTATTCCTGCTCATCATAGTAACATTGACCACCACAATTATTGCATCTCTTTATAACTTTGCCCATACTCTATATCCACTATAGTTAATCCAGTAATTCTACCATCCATACGGTATATTTTGTTGATATAATCAACTATTGCCCTATATATGGTAGTATGTTTAAGCTCCTCTCTAGTAAACTGACTAGCCAGATAGTTAAACTGTCTTTTAGTTATTTTATAAATCATGCTTGTAAATATACAGAGTATTTGATATGATGTCAATAGGTAGGATGAAAAGGGAACTCACCTTAAGCTGTACAACAATAAACCCTATTTTTAAAAAATCTATTGATAAACTCTAATTAGTATCTCTAAAGGGCTAATACCTATTTATGTTCCTATACAGTACTATACAGTACTATACTAGTAAATAAAAAGCGTATATACTAATATAAGGGATATTAGGATGTAGTGTCAATAGCTAAAAAAATAATTCGTATAAGTCCTTATAAAATAAGCAAATAAAATGACAAGTATTTTGAAATATTGCGTCTAGCAATATACTATGTCTATCAAGTAATTCTCATATTTGAGAATATATGTATTATTATGATACAGTTAGATACAAAATTTTATAAAAAATTATATAGGAATGTCTGTCTACTATATACGAAATACCCCACCCGGCAGTGATTAAGCCCTAACGGGGGTAGAAGGGGTTGAGAATTGCCTAAGTTGAGCATCTACTTGACTAGCAGTACTAGTCTAACCGTGCACCGCTTCAGACCGGCACTGCCTGGTGGTGTCCCCCATTTAGAGAGATTATATACCTAATTAACCATCCATACACATAATAGAAAGGTACTACAATGTTACTATATTTAGCAAGAGTTATCAAGGGTGAAATTGAAAACGTTGATAAGATTGATGATGCCACACAAGTAACCGTGGTTGTGGAAAATGGTGAAGACGCTAATCAGATTCACCGTGACTTCACCGCCAAGCTCCAGAAACGTGGTTGGAAGAGCATCCCTACAAGCATTGACTATACTAAGAGAAATGCTAGTGGATTACTCAAGTTTACAGCATTCAAGGAACCTGCACCTGGCACGTTTAGCAGTTTAGCAGTGTTGGACTAATTGTCCGTTCTAAAGAGAGTGGTTCTTACCCATAGAACCATTCTCTCATATATTGTATTAATCTCTTTAAAAACAGTAAACCCTCATTTATTTAATAACATAGGAGTATAAAAATGGAACAATTAACACCTCTTCTCCAAGAATTAGCTAAATCATTAGGTACTACAGTAGAAAACCTTTGGAGAATATTATTACAACAAGCAATAGTAGAGAAACAAATAGCCACTCTATATATGAATATATCATTATGGGGAGGCATAATACTTATCGGAATAGGTATATTGCTTACTATATGGGGTTTAATACGAAACCATAAAGATATTTATGGTGATAGTGGAGTAGCAACCGGATGTACTGGAATTACAATAATAGTATTCACATTAGTAATTTTTGGTTCATTATATTGGCATTATTACACAACACTTATAACTCTAAATAATAACCCAGAATACTGGGCATTACAAGAAATACTTTCAAGAATACCATGGTAGGAGTAAAAATGTTAGGATTATACAGAGTTTGGGGTACAATGATAGCATCATATGATACTCCAGAAAATGAAAATACAACAGTTAATTATCAAATATATTTTAGGAAAAACTTAATAACTATACCACCAAGTAATTTAACCACGTATTTTCTTATGGAGGTAGAGAAATTAACTAGTTGCTTTATCACATCAATAAACTATGAGGAAATATGACACTATTTTGGATAATATTGTTTGTAGCATTATTTGCTACTGTATGGTTAATATTTAAGGGGGATTAAATGAAATACTTTTTTATAGGTATATATCGTATTATAATATCAATATTGGTATTCATTAGCTTCCCAATAATATTAATATTTATAATTGGAGGAGCTGATGTACATTCATTTTTAGATAAACTATTTCCAGAGGATAAATAATGGAAATATCTATATTATTTGATTTCTCAGTAACAGAAATAATTATTATGTCACTAATAGGTTTTAGTATTCATTTTATTTATAGGAGAGTATTTAAAGATGAATAACACTTGGGGGAAGGATTGGTATCCCGTTGAGTCTCATAAGCTCAATTACGTAAGTTCGATTCTTACTCCCCTAACTAATTAATTAATCAATAACAAAGAAGGAATCTTATGAAATGTATTAAAAACATCAATTCTGGAGTTATTACAAGAGTAGCTGATGCTTATGCTGAAACTTGTGTAAAGTCCGGAGTATATGTATATGTTCCTAAACAAGAGTATAAGAAACAGAAACAAGGACTCCATATTATATATGAAGGTGATGGAGTATTTACAATAATTAATAATGAGGAAGACAATGAACACAGCAAGTAAATTCTTTGGAGTATTAGCAATAATATTCTTTATATCATGTGGTATAGATATGCTCTATATACACAATGGTGATGCATTGTATAGCTTAGGATTTGGATTAGTTTGTACGATATTATCTATCGTACATTGGGAGAATAGATAATGGCCAATACATCAATACCCTGGATTAAAGTAAATCCTATTAAATCTCTTTATAGAGTATGGGATTATTATTTACAATCATATGAATATACATATGCATTTAGTAAACAACAAGCTTACCTACAATTGCAAAAGAAGATATTGAGTAAGATAGGTAAGTATAATATGAAAGAAGTAGAGTTAGTAAAATAAAGTGTGTAACAGGATTTCTTTGGAAAAAGAAAGAAAGTATATAAAGGCAAAAGATAAATAAGTCAGTTTTTGGTAAGTCTGGTAGTTTAATTGGTAAAACACTGGAAGTCATTAAGTTGAGTAAATACCAGAAAGTATAGGTTCGAATCCTACCCAGACTTCAATATGCAATAGTAGTTAAATAATTTAAGACATTATCAGTGAGGATATATAAGGGTCTTACCAAAACCTTGTATTAGCTTCAACCTACCATAATACCACCTCATTTCCCTTGCTGTCGAGCAATATCAAACCTGGTAATGTCTAATATTTTAGGAGTAACAAAATGAAATACAGATTAAAAAAAGATTTACCCTTTGCGACAGAATTGCGTAAAAATTAAAGGAGAAAAAATGGATGGTACACAGAAAGCATATAAGTTAATACAATACATTGCTAATGATATACCAGAATTATCACAAGAGAAAATAGTCAACCAACGAGATGATTATAAAAAACAAGCCAAAGACTGGCTAAATACTTATTGGCAATTAATCCAAGAAGAAACAACAGCAATTCCCGTTGAGTTGCCAGTTATTTTGCAAGGCGAACTTTTACCTTGCCCCTTTTGTGGTGAAGATGAATGGGAAAAACTTGGAGAAACATATTTTCTGCAACACAATTATGATTGTTTTATTAGAAACACATCTAAGCCCTTGATAAGCAAAACGATATTAAGAAACAACACAGAATCAATATGGTGGAACAAAAGGGCAGGGCGTGAGCCGCAGTTAAAATAACATATATGCAACTAACGGAAAGCGAACTAACATAAACTAATTGGAGAAATAGGAAATGGAAACAAGAGAATTTAATGCAATCTTAAAAGATATAAGTGATGAAGTTTTGATTAGCGGAGTGCAACACGGACTTACTAAAATGTGTGTGAATAGAGAAGTATTTACTATGACTATACCGCCCGACCCTGAAAGAGACTTTGATATTTTATTGGGGGAACTAATTAGAAGATACAAACTGAGCTTGCCCGTTGAGTTGCCAGTTAAACCAGCAACTTGCGAAACCTGTTTATACTGCAAAGAAATGAGGGATGGTTCTTTTGATTGTAAACACCCCGATATGCTTGGTTGTATTCAGTTGATTGATATGGCGGTTGCATCTTATCCACAGAACAACCATAAATTATTTGGATGTAATCAACATAAAAGCAAATGGTTTTTGTGGGAGTAAATATTGTGATAAAAGAAGGAAGAAACTTAAAAATGAATAAAGCAATTCCGCTTGAGTTGCCCATTATTAAGAAAGGAGTAACAAAATGAGTAGAAAACGAAGAATCATAATAGCACATTTAAACGAAATTACAGCACATTTACATAAAGGAGTAGAACTTTTAATCAATTTAACAAAAGAATTAATAACAGAATGGAGTAAAATAGAATGTGGATGTGGTTGTGGACACAAATTAAAAGATTTTTCTCTAGACTCCTCACTAGAGAAGACTCAGTTAGACGAGTCACTGAGCATCGAGAAAGAACTCGTAGACAAATAGTCTATCTTAACCGATATAATTCGGTTATGAGAGGAAGTTATTGTAAAGATATTAAACCTTTTTACATTAATCATAAACCTCTTACATAATTAAATGCCCCTTAAGTGGGGCTATTATTTATTATTAATTACAGGAGTATAAAATGAAACTGTTTCAAGCATTGTTAAGAAGAAAAGAACTTCAAAACAAATTAGATAGAATGAAAACTATCAATGTAAAGGAATTATTTGAGGTAAAAGCTCAAAGAAAGAATGTAACTGAGAATATAGATGATATTATTGCTCAAGTTCCTAAAATGACTTTTAGTCAGTTCAATGCTGAATATGATTACTATGCTAAACAATTGCGTCAAATAGATGCTTTTATTCAGCAAGCTAATTATACTACAGAAACTGATGCACCAAAAGATTTGCTAGAAGACTATAAACAATAGTTATTAACATTTTAGATAGTGTTGGCGAGGTTAAAGGCTTGCACTGTGCCTTTAAACAGTAGGGAAGTGGTCACTCTCGATTGCATAAACTGGTGATTCAGCAGTATAACAGAATCAAAAAACTCTTTGCTATAAGAATAAAAAATACATTAGTTAACTACTCGTAGTTAAACTATTTGAGTTATCGGTACTCTAAAAACGGGTTACTCCGAATAACCGAATTCCGAATTCACAATAGCCGAAGAACCGAATAGGATTACATCCGATGTTCGAATAATAGTAATCCGATTAACCAGACCTCGAACACTATCTTATTTTTTAAAATTCAAAGAAGTATAGAAATGAGAACATTTTTTATGATAATTTTACTAATACCTTTATTAGCGTGGGGTACAGGTAGAATATATAAATCAATAATCTTCGATATCGAATGCGAGGGTTATTTAGAGAGAGCAGCAAATGCTAATACAGTTGAATATGCAATAGATAATTTACAAGTAGCTTTAGATTATTTAGATGTAAATAATATTAAAGATGGATATACATCTGTATTTTGGAGAACTCCAGATGAAGATGTGGGATATTGGTATAACAATCTTTTAGAGGCATATAAAGAATTGTGGGAAATAAAAGCTAATGAAAAAGCTACAGCGTTAGAGAAAAGTAATATTTTAATGAAATTAAGAGAAACATTAATAAATAATACTAAAGAAGGTGATAAAATAATTATACCTCAAGGAATATCAATACATCCATTAAATAAAATATGGACATTACTAGGTATAGTAAGTTTTCTATCATTTTCTTTAGGTTCAGGATTAATAATGGGGAGACATTTAAATGAAATATGAAAATAATGAAATAATTTATGAAATAGGGGATTGGGTACATCTTTTTTGTAAAGATACTCAAATTGCTTATATATTTGAAATATCTGGTATTACTAAAGATAGATATGAAACGAAACAATATTATTGTTTAACTGATGATTGGTTTAGGAAATCTGTAGGAGTATTTTTCAGAGATGTCCTAGAAAGAGAATACAGATATGCTACTGTTGACGAAATAATGAAAGCAAATTTAGCAGAGAAAAAGTTATCTGAAGTAAAAATCAGAGGACATAAAGTTGAAAGGTCAGGAAACAATTCTATAACAATAGGATGTAAAACATTTAGTATTAGCGATATTAACCAAGTGTATCGTATATTAGGTGATTACGGTATAAGCGAGGTAACACTTGATGAGTTAAAGAAAATAAGATATTTTATTTATAAAGATTGATACGATTTTGGCGTGGTCGTCTAGTGGATATAGAGTTTTCTGTGGGCATATAGGGTCTCTATCAGGACATTAGGCTCTCAACCTAAGAACGTAGGTTCGAATCCTACCCACGTCACTATGGCTTTACTAAAATAATTAACTAAATTACAACTAATTGGTCAATTAATAAGAGTATAAGGAGAAAAATTTGTTTTGGAGTCTCCTTTTATTTCAACAAGGCAAAGTAAAGCCATAAATTTTTAAGCACACATTCAATACTCCTATAATTGCCTCTCTCCTGTGTGCGGAGAGGGGCTTTTATACAATATCAGAAAGGAATATATGGATTTAACACCCTTTTTAAACAAAATTTATAAATACGAAACAAATGCAGAAGGCTATATCCAAGAAATAGATAGGGATATGATAGCTGAATATATACAATCGGAATTATATACTATAAAATTAGAAGAACTTTTTCAAGAATGCAAAAAGAAAGTAAAAAGTAAAGGAATTAAAATAAGATTTGATACTGTTGTAATAAGTATATTAAAAGATAGTGAAAGTGCTAAATTATTTAAACAATTACCAGAAACTATTCACTATAAAATGGATGATGATGAAAAAATAGATAAATATTTCAATAATAATTTTTTAGTATCTTCTGATGAAATGGAGGAAAAATATAAATTATTTAGTTTAACTAATAGTTTAATAAAAACAGAGAAAGGTAAGTCAAAATTATTTACTTCTATTCCTGATTTTGTAAATTATGAATTTACAAATCCTAAGCATCAAGAACAAAGTGGTATAGATTGTTCTCAAAGTTTAAGAATATTAAGTAAAAATTATGATAATTTAAAAACTAATGGAACATTAGCAATATTATATGTATATTTAGAAAGATATTTAGCAATAGATATAAACGAAATATATAAAGATAATAAATTAACAGAAGAATTTTTTTACGCTTGTGTACTTTTATTACATTTTACTGTACATAAAAATAATTATTCAGATAATGCTGGTAATTTAGCATATAAAATGATAAATAAATTTAGACAAGAATTTGTGTGGAAAAACAAAGATGAAAAAGGAGTAGCATTTACAAAAAGAGTAAAAAGTTATTTTTATAAAGAATATGGAATTAAACTTAGAGATGATTTTATTACAATGTTAGGCAATAAAGTTGCTAGCGTTTGTATGCCTAAAGATATGTATTTGATTATAGGGAAATTTAAAAATTCAAAACCTCCTTGGGATGAATATCAAATGGGTCAAAGAGATAGCTCTTGTTATTGGGGATGTAGAGGGGAATCTTTTAGTTATTTCTATGATTATAATAATATACATTTTTATATTGCAGTATTAGATATAAATCAATTTAATGAAGCTAAACAAGCAACGATTGAAAAAGAAATAGCGGAATTAGGATATGCAAATAGACCTACAGATTGGAGAGAAGCTGGTATAGCACGTTGTTGGTTAACGTTAGGAACTAAAGAAAACGAAATAAGATTTGATAAAGATTTTCAAGGAACATTTGCTATAGCTTTATGGAACCATTATGGTAAAGGAACACGTAAAAAGATATTAAATGCTTTCACCAGAATATTTAATATTGAAACTCCATATATTTATGATAGCAAAGAAGTAGGAAATGGAGTAATCGAATATATACATTGTGATTATTCAGATGGTACTATGTGGCTAAACAGTCCTCCAGCAATATTAAGTGATGCAGAATTAAAAGAATTTAATTGTAGCAATATTAAGTGTGAATATAGCGAAAGAGAGTGGGATTATTATTGTGAACATTGTGGTAATGGTTTAAATGATGGTGATGTATATTTTGAAGCTAATACAAATGAGCCCTTATGCGAAGAATGCTTTTATGACCTAACAAGAGAATGTATAAAATGTGGTGTTAGATATTATAATACACATACAGTTTTAGGAGAAGATAATGAATATAGATGTGAGGGTTGCCATAATGCATATCAAGAAGAATTAGAAGAAAAATAAAAAAGAAAGGAAGAAGAAGAATTAAATGAAAATAAAACATAATTATAAAATATTTAAAGAAATTTGTTTATGGTCTCCAGAACAAATAGCTAAAAAGTATGGATTAAAAGAGAAAGAATCTTCCCACGGAAAATATTGGCATTTGAATAACAGAAGTAATGTATTAGGAATAGCTCATACCGATAGTGTAAGTAATTTAAAACATTTTCGTATCATAAATTTACCAGATGAAACTATAATTTATAATACTTCTTTAGATGATAGAGCAGGAGTATATGTGTTATTATATGTTTTGCCACAATTAGGAATAAATGTGGACGTATTGCTTACGGAAGGCGAAGAAGTAGGAAGAAGTACTGGAGAAGAATATGCTTATGATGTTATGACTGAGCATAATTATAATTGGATGTTTCAATTTGATAGAGGATATGACGAAGTAGCTTTATATCAGTATGAAGATAATGCTAATTGGAAAAGAATAATAAAAGAAATATGGGGAAAAGTAGATTATGGTTTATTTTCAGATATTAGCTTTATGGATTGTATGGGTATATGTGGATTAAATGTTCCCACAGGATATAGAGATTATCATATGAGTAGTGCTCATATTTATATGTCTGTATTAAATTATAATCTAGGTAGATTTAAGAAGTTTTATGATACATATAAGAATATTAAATTTCATTATGAAGATAAATATATATATAAGAGAAGTTATGGTTATGTTAAATACAAAGATAAAAAAGTAACTATTTTATATAATTGTTGTCTATGCGATGATGCAGTACTATTAGAAGATTTTTATGGATTAACTAATGGTGAACTTAATTATTGCCAAGATAATGAATTATGTCAAGATTGTTATGAAAGTTATTACACCAAAGATTATAATCAACATTATAAAGAATGGTATGAGTATGATGAAGAAGAAAAAAGTGAAGATAAATTTGATTGGCCAGCATATGGCACTTGATTATTAGTCAAAAATTTAGTATATTTACACACTCAAAATAAAGGAGAAATATGAATTTAACAATAGATAGTAGTAAACTTAAAGAAGCTGCTAAACTTTGTCCTGAAGCACGTAAGGTTTTACAAACTTTATTTCCCGATATAATTACGGAATATCATAGTACTTCAGATGTTTATGACAAAATTCGTGATAAAAAAGGTAATTTATTAATAGAGGTAAGAACTGGAGGAAATCTCGCATATAAAGGTTTTTATTTAGATAACTATTATAATTGGGAAATAGTAAAAGATGACTCTGGTATTCAAGTATTAAGATTTAAAGATGCAAGAGGTTAAATGAAAAAAGTATTATTTTATGATTTTGATAGAGGGTTATCCACATTGGGTAGCCCTGAAACTATTGAAAAAGAATTCGGATATAGACCAAGAACTTTTATAGAAACCAAGAGAGCTATGGAGTTATTTGACAGAACTCATAAGCTTAAAAAAGAAGAAATAAAAGATAGTCTCGGTACTATAGATATAGAATATTATGATACACATCCAAGTATAGGATTTGAAGTATTAGATAGTATATCAGCATATTCTATAATGAAAAAGAAAGAGGTAAGAGGCACGGCTAAGAAAGTAACTCTTCCACAGTATGGGGAGATTAAAGAAGATTTAGAGGATTTAATTCTTGCTTTAACTCGTACTAATACAAGCAGTATTCTTATTGGTCATACTAAAACAGAAAAAGATGAAGATTTGGGTATATTAAGGTCTATTCCCTCTGTAACTGGTAGTATGGCAAATGAAATGGGAAGATTATTTGATTTAGTATTATATACTGAAGTTCAGAAAGATGCTAAAACTGGGAAAAGAAGTTACTTATGGCAAGTAGAGGCTGATGAAAAGAAAGCTGCTAAATGCAGAATTCAATCTATAGCTGAATATGCTAGTAAGAATGATGGATATATAGAACAAGATTATGAAAAATTATTTAAAATGGCGTATGATGAGGGTATCATGTTCCTCAAGATATTAGTATTAGGAGAGACTGGTACTGGTAAAACTTATGCATTAAAAACTCTAAAGGATTTATTGGGGGGATAATGGGCATAAAAATGGGTGGATATATTTGTGATAAATGTAGAGTAATTTTACTTTATCCAGAAGACCCGCACTATTTACAAGCAAAATTACTCTTAGAAAATCCTAATATTATATTAAGAATATTCTGTAAGGAGTGTGGAGAAATAGTAGAAAGAGCAGAACATACAATGAAATTAGAAGGAAGTAAGGTACGAGATGGAACGTAAAATATATTTCACAGCAGACCACCATTGGGGACATGACAATATAATTAAACTGCAAGACAGACCATATGGTCATTGTCATGGAAATTTACAAAAGAAAAAAATAGATTAGATGTAGGTGTTGATAGTGTGGGGATAATACCTATAGAAATAGCACAAATAAAAGGATTAATAGAATGGGAATCGGAACAAAAGATTTAAATAGTGGTGATTTTGGAACTCAGATTGGTAAAGGAGTGTTTGCTAAATGTCAACCAATATATGGTTGGGATATAGTAGTGGATGATAATCTTTTTGACCAGCACGTAGATTATGGATTTACTATTGGGTTTGATACTGGAATAGCAAAATCTGATGGTAGTACATATATAGCAAAGAAAACTTGGTCTGGAGATTGGAGAAAAGATAAAGATGGAAGTGTTTCTGGATGGGGAAAACTTTTTGGTTTAGGAATGTTCTTTAAAGCTATGGGATTAGATGTAGAAGTTTCAGATAATGGAACTATAAACCCCAAACAACTTATGCCTTTAAAAGGTAAAAAAGTATGGAGAATAGAGTATGTAAAAGATACATATGAAAAAGATGGTGAAGAAAAACCTGGATATGCTATCTTTAATACTTTCTTTCCCGAAGATACTCCTGTAGAGAAAATGAAACAAGTGTGGGAACAATCTTTGGCTAAAGGATATCCTAGTAACTACAATCCTAGTATATTAGATAAACTAGGATTAAATAAATCAGAAGATGTTAAAGAAATAGAATCTACCGAAGAATTAGCATGGTAAAGATAGGAAGACTTAGTAAAAAACAAAAGGTAAAAGATTACTTATTAGCTGGTAATCGTATCACATCTATGGAAGCATTCAATAGATTTGATATAACAAGATTATCAGCTATAATATTTGATTTAAACAAAGAGGGATTAAAAATAAAAAATATCCAGAAAGACTGGAATACACGTTATGCAATTTATGAGGTTGAAAAATAAATGAAATATAAAGATAATCAAATAGTATATGAAGTCGGGGATTTTGTAGTATTGTCACAATATAATTATGGTTATGAAAAAGGAGATATTGCAAAAGTAGTGGGGTTAGAATGCGGAAGTGTGGTAGTATATGTTCCTGATAGAATTTCTGATTCTCAATTACATCCTAATGTTGCATATCCCACTAGTTGGGTTAGGCCAGCTACAGAATCAGAAATGAAAAGTTTTAAAGAGGAAAAGTATTATTATCTGAATAAAGAACTACCATTTACTCCTGTTGGAAGTAAAATATATAATCATAGAGGTACTTATTTCAAAATAAACAGTGATAATATAGACGCATTTGTAGATTTATCTAGGCAATATGGTAGTGGATATGGATTTAAACCAGGAGATTGGACAGGAATAGATTGTGATAGAAGTAGAAAACTTATATTCATAGGTAGAATAAAAGATTTATTGGCTCAAGGGTGGGTACGTAAAGGAGAATAATGTTATATTATGCAGAGATAGCAATAAAAGATGTTCGAAGAAGGGGGAAGATAGTGCCTGTAAAGGCACTTTCCTCTTTCTTGGGAAAAGGAGCTGTATATAGGTCATATTATTATTATGATGAAGATATAATTCCTTATGTAGAAAAAACTAAAAGTGTGAGTGGATATAAAGGTAATTACTATTTACCATTTTTAGAATTTGATATAGATATACAAGAAAAATCTTTTGAAGAAGTATATAATGTTACTATGGATTTTATACTTAATCTAGAAGATAAATGGAAAGTAAATTATGAAAACATTGCGATATACTTTTCAGGGCGTGGCTTTCACGTTCGTTGTCCTGATTTTTTTGGGTTTACTCCCTCTAATGATTTGCCTAATTTGGTTAGGGCGACTATCCAAACTCATTTTAAAGAAGTTGATACAGCTCCTACTATATCTACAGGATTAATCAGATTACCAAATAGTATAAATGCTAAATCTAATTTATATAAAATAGGTTGGGATTATAATGAATTTGTCAAGTTAGAGAAGGAAGAAATACTTGAACAAGCTCATACAATGAAGGAAGAACCCAAGGTAGACTTAGCTAGTACACCTATATTTAAAAATAAAATAGTAAAAACTCTACCAAAGACAGAAGCTAAGTATAATGAAAAAGAAGAGCTTACAGGTATAGTAACTTGTATGCAAAAACTTTACAAAGATAAGCCTGTAGAAGGCGGTAGACATGAAAAGATGTTACGTATGGGTTCGGCTTTCAGAAGAGCTGGTATCCCTCGGGAAGGTGTAATGCATCTACTAAAGAAATGGGCTTATAATATGCCTGAAGATGAAGTAGAAACTCTTGTAAATACTATATTTAGCAAAGGATATACTCGTTATCGTTGTCAAGACAAAATAATGAGTCAATATTGCGATTCTAAATGCATATTTTATAAGAATAAAAATTATACTCCTGATGTTATTGATGCTTCTACTATGGAACATAGATACATGGAATATTTAGCTACTAATCCAAAAGAAAAAGCATTAAATTTAAAAGAAATATTTAATTTAGATAACGATTATTTCATATATCCTGGAGAATTAGTGATAGTTTGGGGTGATACTGGAATAGGTAAATCAACATTTGTGTATAATTTAGGAGTAAAATCTAAAAAGAATACTCTTATAAATAGTACAGAAATGGATTATAAAGAAATACATCCTAGATTAGTGCAAATGGCTCACGGATTAACCGAATCTCAGCTCGCATCTCTTTATAAAGATGGTGTGTCATTAGCGAGTGAAATAGGACATATATCATTTACTGAAACTATTTTTACTGTAGATAATCTAAAGAAATCTATAATAGAATATCAACCAGAAATAGTGATAGTAGATACTATGGAGGATTTATATGTAGAAAATTATTATAAAGACCCATTAGATACTATAGCTAAAGAACTAAAACAGATGGCTATAGAATTAAAGGTAATTGTAATAGCAATTCATCATATTAGCAAACATGCAGCAATAGATGAAATGGGGAAATCAAAAGCTTTAACTGTACATAGTGGTAAGGGTGCTAGTGCAGTAGAACAAAAAGCTGATAAAGTAATAGGTATAGAAGGAGATAGAAATAACCCCTACAGAACAGTAAGAACGCTGAAGAGTAGGAATCAATCACCTTTTAATGCCACATTTTTATATGATTGGGAAAAATGGAGATTTTATAAAAAATGATTATAAGAATATTAAAATTTATTGGATTAAAAATATTAGAATTAGGTGGAGCAACTTTAATAATTTATTTGTTATCATTCTATCATGACTGGGTAATACCATTTATAGCAAAAGAAGAAAGTTTAGAAGTACAATTAAATATGAGTTGGATAGAAAGAGGATTATTGGGAATAATTCTTTTGATATTTCCTTTAGCCATATTATTTGTAATAGGTGTTTTATTATTCTTCTGGATACAAAAGAACTGGGAATGGTCTAAATAATGAAAAAAACAATGATACAGCTATTAGCTGAAAAAGATGAATTAACACGCATGATATTGAGTGAAGAAGAGGGTAAGTTAGATGAATATTTACTCGAACAATGGCGTGGTAACGAATTAGATTTAAAAGATAAAATAGATGGTTATGGATATGTAATAGATAATATCAATGCTCAAATAGAATCATTAAAACAATTAAAAAGTATACATACAGATAGATTAAATAATGGATTAAGACGATTAGAAAATGAAAAAGCTAAATTAAAATCTCGATTATGGGAACATGCTAATACATTAGGCGGTTCTCTAATTGGAAATGAATATAGATTTCATCCTTATAATGGTGTATCTAGAAGTATAGATATAACTAAATTAGATGAATCTGAAAAACAATACAGTCTTCCTAAATTATCTTTTGAGCAATACAATAAGATATTAATAGGATTAGGGGAATTAGATGAACATCAACTGAAACAATATATAATGGAGAATGTTAAAACTTCTTGCAATGTTACAGATTTGCCTGAAGGACATCCTGCAATTATTACCGAAATTAGACACGATGTAAGGATTACATGATAAAAATAATAGCAATAAACGAAAACCAAATGGCAACATATGGTTTATCCTTATTTTGGGGACACTTTAGAATCTTACTTACTTTCTCATTGATAGTAGGTACTCATATTACATTAGAAATAGGATTATGGAGAATAGCATGGCAGACGGGGATGGGATACTATCAAAAATAACTTTAGGTAGTTTGCGAGAAGTAATGGATAGGATAGAAGTAGTATTGAAGAAAAGATTCGCTTACAAAGAATATGGAAACTTCATATTAAAACATAACGAAGACGGACGCTTGATAACTATTCAAGGTCCACTAGAAAATATAAAAGAAGATGAAAAATATAGTATATTTGTGGTGAAAGATAATGCCGAGCAAAAGTAAACGTAAGGGTAATAATTATGAAAGAGAAATTGTAAACGAAGCTAAAGAAGCTGGGCTCTCTGCAAAGAGAGCTTATGCTTCTAATGGCCAAAGTTTAGGATTCACTGAAAACGTAGACGTAGTTATAAATGATTTAAAAGGTCAATGTAAAAGGCGTAAAGCAATATCTCCTATATATAAAGTAGAAGATGGTTGCGATATACAAATTTTCCGTGAAGATAATGGAGAATCATTTGTAACTATGCGATGGAAGGACTTTTTACAATGGCTGAAATCAAAATAATATTGGATATAGAAACATTTACTGACCCAGTAGATTTTGTAGAAAATTATAATTTACAAGAAGAATATCTTACATTATTTAACGGTAGAGTAGATGACTATGTTCATGAACAACAAGGATATAGTTTCGCAGATGTGATAAACAATCTAGTATTAAGACTAGAAGAAAGAGAAGATTGCTATAGTACTATATACTCTAGAGATGGAAATCCTCCCGAATATACCGTAGAACTATACGATATAGTAGAAGAAAATGAAAGTTAAATGTCCTTTATGCTCTCAAGAAAATCAAATAGAAGAAGTAACAGAAAACTTCTATTTTAATAAAGTAAAATATAGATGTATTAAATGTGAGTCTATATGGACATTTACTGATTATACTTATACAGAAGCTAAAAAGGGATTAATAGAATTATTAAATGCTGAAAAGAAACACAGGATTAAGAGTTCTGTATTGTGATTTATGTGAAAATGCTATAGTTGGTTTCACTAATTACTATTTACATGATATATTTATAAATAAAGCATGGGAAATAGGAATATCGGAAGAAACTATGTTCATAGTATGCAACTCTTGCCACAAGAAAATTATGAATAAGGAAATAGAATGCCCAACTACGAAGTACGATGTCCAAACTGTGGACGAAAAACTGAAATCTTTACCAAAACGATTCAACAAGCTGATAAATTCTTTGAAGGAATCAATATAATATGTCCTAAGTGTAATGTAAAAATGGTAAAGCATATATTTCCTCACAAAGTAGATGTGGACGGTTGGGCGAGGAGAACATGACAGTAGAAATAGATGTAGAAATAGAAGTGAGAGAATATTCAAGACAATATTCATCTTGGAGAAGAAAACTAAGAAGACGTATTATAGAACGTATCTACCCAGTATGGAATTATGATAGCATAATCTCAAAGTATATTATCGAGGATGTAGTCTTTGATAATTTTCTTACTTAATTTAGTGAGCAATGTTCCTGTAAAGAGCGGCCTTGGGATAAGGATAGCACATATGGTAGCCTGCTTGCCGTGTATCTGGTTGCTCACTTCTTATTTAAAAAGTGTGGTAGGTGAGTATATTAACCTTTCTGACTCACCTACTTTCTTTTTCCAACCAGTCATTCTATGAATAGGTATTCCAGCAAAGTTCTCTACAAACATCTTAGGGGAATCTATAGTTCTATATATAGATTGAGTAAACCTACCAAAAGGCATCCAAGACATAACCCTACTACCAAATGTATCTAAATCCCCATTCACAGCTAATGATAAAGTATTATATAATACTCTTGTAGATGGAGGGGAAATAGCTTGTAAAGGAGCAAAAGGATAAGGTAATACACCATAGAAAGCTCTTTCTTTTTCTTTTTTGTCTCCGAAGAAAAAAGCCGCCAAATCTTCTAAATACGACATTGGAGGAGCTAGGTTAGATTCGAAGATTGAAGCTGGGAAAATTCCTGCCAGAGCAAACATAAATAAATCTGCTGTCATTAGTCTTTGCACTCGATTAGCTTCAGCACTATTTGCTTTATACCCAATTCTTTCAATCTCAGCTAAAACATCTTTTCTAAATTTAACTGAGTTCCATGCCCATAACTGAAATCTACTAAAGATTTTGCCTAAAGGAGTTCTAGCAAACGCAGGTCTATTTGCTTGGTTATATAAGAACTGAGTACCAGCTACACCTTTATTAGCCATTTGGAATAACCAAGGATGATTATATTCTAATACCATACCTAAAGCATCTAAAGTTTCTTTAGCTTTTATATAATGAGCTAACCAAGCTTGTTTTCTAAGCTTAACTTCTGACCACCTCATAAACCAACCCGAGGTTTCTAGTAATCTATCACTTATCTTATGCTTTTTAGCTAAATCTCTCAAGCCTTCAGCACTAAACTTTCCACCCTTTAGTGTAGGAATAGCTTCTTCAAAGAAACTCTTTAAACTATAAGCTTTATTAGTACCAGCTAAATCAGCTTCTATCCTAAACATCATTTCAAGACCACCAGCTTCTTCCATAATACGAAGAACATCTTCCATTCCCCTTACTTCTTTTCCCGGGGGCATCATAGTAAAGATATTCTCTTTCATATAAGTTAGGTTATTTGCTTTACGATAATCACTTAAACCAGTGCTAGCAAATACGTTTACTTTACCACCTATCATGTTATTAACTAGTGTTTTGGTATGTGAAAGAAGTGAAATCAAATTCCACTTAGCCTCTAAGCTAGAAATGCCCATAAGCTTTTTGTCTATGCCAGCGTCAACTAGATTTCTTAATGCTCTCTGTTCTTGTGGAGTTAAAGCTTCCCATTCTTTTTCAGATACTATATCCCCTAATTCTTTATACAATTTCTTACCACTGAATTGAGTATAGCCTATCTTATCTGCTACTTGTTTAGCAAAGTTATTAGTGAACACCCAATACGGTTGAAGAGAGGACTCAAACTCTTTGTCTTGACTCCATTCCGCTGGTATAACTGCTGGATATCCTATCTGGTCTCTGTTATAAACTTGTAAAAACTTAATCCATTGCTCGGTATTTTTACCTAAAGCTTGAGACTTTCTTAATCCCTCTATGTGCTTTTGGGACAATAAGTTAGCGACAGAACGCCAGTAGAAAGTAGCCATCTGTTGTTCATATTTTCTCATAGCCCCAAGTTCTCTGCTCCATTCCGGAATAGGGAAATCTTTATTTCTTCCTAAAGAAAATTTAGCATTGATATTAGGCTCTACAATACTCTTCTCTGTTATTCTTTGCTCCATCATCTCTTGGAAATTATGAGAAAGTTTATCATATCCAGATTGACCTTCTATAAGTTCTCTCTGTGCTATTTCTTTTTCACTCACTATATCGGTTAAAGCTTTGTTCTCTTTTCTCATACGAGTAAGTTTATCTTTAATCCAAATCTTTATTCCTTCTCTACTATGGTCTAAATGTGGAAAATATTTTTCAAACCAATCAGGACGAAATTCAATATCTTTATATTCCATCCATCCAGTTTCATTCAATTTAGAAAACTTTAAAGCATCAAGGAGTATAGCTCTATCTTTAGGCTGAACTACATCCCTTACTTTTATAAAGTCTTTCCCATTCTGAATAGCTTTGAAATAATAATTTATTATTGTCTTTTCAAAGTTATCAGTTTTGTTCCACTCTGAATTTCCCTTTAACCATTCTTTATACTCAGAAAGATTTCTTATCTCTTCAGGAGTATAAGTTTCCCCCTCTGGTTTATCCGCATACTTTCTTTCTCCCTTTAATATCCTTCCAAAATCTCTCCTACTAATAGCTTTATTCAAATAGAGTATGGCTCCATTTGCAGCATTCAACTCTATATTTTCCATTCTTATCTGATGGCCAATACGATTCAAAAGATTAGCTCCTAGTATAGTTTGGTCTCCTTTCGAAAGTCTTTTCCCCAGTTCATCTACAGCTCTAGAAACGTTAATATAACCGAAGCTCCATATGCCAGTTCTTTTTCTACCATACTTGTCATAGAAGAAATCTTGTTCAGCTTCTTTATTTCTTATATACGTATTAGCAGATTTTTCTGACCACTTAGTAGCAGCTTTCTGCATCTTATCCATCAACTGTTTAGCAGTTAGTTTAGCTCCTCTTAAATAAGGTATAGAATAAACACTCTTATCCTCAGCAAGTTTATTATATTCAGCTTCTACCTTTTCCCATATCTCCCCATAAAGAGAAGTACGTTCAGAACCATCTCTGTTTTTGCCTACACTCATTTCTCTTTTAGCTAGTACTATATCCCATAACTTAGAACCTAATCCATCATGCAATTTATCTAACTGTTTGGTGACAATCTCTAGTGGGTGTTCTTGCCATTTATTTTCTATCTTTTGATGCCAAGCTCTTTCATTTAACTGTCCATTGTTATGAGCTTCGGCTACTCTACCAGCAGTAGAATTGAAAGATAATATCTCTCGCATAGCTCCCTTTTCTGGACCAAATGACTCAATAACTGGAACTTGCTTAGAAATCAATACTGGGTCGTATGTAGTAAGAACTTCTCCAATCTTCTGAGGAGTATAGAATATCCAATGTTTCTTCTGTAATGGTATAGGTTTACCAGCATTATCAAGAACTTTCTTTAAAAAATTACCTACCTCTATAATATCAGCAGGTTGTGCTATTCTTGGTCCAACCAACGTTCTTTGAGCTGCAACCCAGGTTTTACCTTCTTGTACACCAGAGAATATAGCATCCAACTGTCCTATATATTGAGGATACTTCTTTAAGTACTGGTCTATATATCCTAAAGCTTTCTCCATATCAGCTTTTACTTTAGGGTCTAAGCCTTCAAATTCAGGAGAAGGTGCTTTAGTAGCTAAGATATATTTCTCTCTCTGTCTTTCCGTAAATGCTGTAGGGTCTTTATAAACTATATCCGGAGTAATCTCGGGTTGTTCTATATACTTATCTAACTCATTTAAATCTTCTTTAGTAAGTTTCTGTTTAGAAGCTCCTATAATACCACGGTAAACAGTATTCTGTCTAGCTATAACCTTATTCGATATATTGGGTACTTCATATAACCAGTTAGCAAGATTAGACTCCATATGATTTTTGGTAAGTTCAGCGTTTGCTTCTTTCCATTCTTTAGAAGTTCCATCTATCCATAGTTTACGTGCTAATCTATCATTTTTTAATTTTTCGCTTAAATCACTATAAGCTTGACTATTCTGAGCAAAGTTTTCTTTTAATTTCTTTAGTTCTCTTATTGTTCCACTAATTTTATTATTATAAAACTTTATACCGGATTTCTTCCTGTCATATCTAAGTTCTTCTATATCTTTAAACTGTGGATATAATGAAGACAAGGCAAAAGCATCTATCAAATCTTTATGTTCTTTATATTTAAACTGTAATTGAGCATACTCTCTATTAGCTTCTGCAAGGATATCAAACCTTCCCTCAAATCCCCTATCATTTATCATGCGAGTATATTTCTTTTTCCATCTCCATACTTCGTCATGCATATCTTTAAAGAAGGTTACCTGTTTTCCAGCATCTTTAGGGAGAAACTGATTTACCATAAATATGGAAGTCATATCAAAGATATCTTGACTATAGAGTTCTTTCAATTGCTCTGAAGCAAAGAATACTGATTTAGCTTTCCACTCTTTATATGATTTGCTATTTCTTAAATTGTTATGTAATCTAGTATTATATCTTCCCATTATAGAAGCTAAAGTAGGATTATCTCTAAGCAACTTTTCTATAAGACGAGAGTTATTGTTAAACTCACCACCTAGAAACGGTACTTCTCCAAATTCCAGGGATAGATTATTCATATCTATTTCAGATACTCTTTCCATAGCTTTAACGAATGGATTGGCTTTGTCCATATATTGACTTAGATTCTCTTGTATAGCTTTTCTCGAGGCTATAGTAGACTCATGGAATGTAATCGGTCTATAGAGATTATCTCTATTCTTAGCGTACTTATTCAACGAAGAAAGTGCTATCCATATATCTTGAGACGTAATATCCTTTAATGTAGGCTCTCTCTTTATCCATTCAGCTTCTGGGTGTGCTATAGTTCTATTAGTTTTTTCATCTTTAGTATAGTAAGGTCTTTGCTTAACTATTTCTCCCTTATCATTTCTTGTTACCTTGGTGGGAAAGAAATCTTCTTTTAAATTATATGCTGACTTTATAAGTTCCCATTGCATATCCCAAAGCTTCTTCAAGTGTACACCATCAGAAGCATCCGCTGCTTCATTTATAAAAGTAGTTTTAGCCTTTCTGAAAGAACGTTCAGCATCAGGTCTTCTTTCTAATCCTTTAATAGCCCCCTCTGGGAACCCCATTAAAGACTCAATATTGCTGGCTGTATTTATACCACCGCCAAGTGACCTCTTACCCCAGTATGAGTATTCATTGATTTTACTCATTACCATCGGGTCCCCCACAGCAAAAGGATTAGTATTTATAGGCTCTTTCTGGTCCACCCTAAATCTAAGGTCTTCTTTTGGGGAAGTAAAAAAACTACCCAGTTTCCCAGACTTAACCAAACTCTCTACTCTAGATGCCCCCAGACGGTCATATAAAGCGTCTGAGACCACTTTACCACTAGACCTGATATAGTACTTATGCTGAAGGTCTTTTGCCCTTAAAACGTCTCCTATTGCGTCCTGAGGCAAATTCTTATATAAGACTGCTTTATCTATATCTAAGTCAGCTCCATCCATATTTTTCATGTCTTCTGGATGGAATATAGCACCTCTTCCCTTAATCCCCGAGAATCCTGCAATACGTAGGGCTCGTACTCCGTTAGGGGCGGATAATGGCACTCTCACACCTACTAAAGTAAGGTCAGACTCCATTTGCTTTATGTCTTCCTTAGCATATTCCTTAGCCTTACTACCTTTACCCTGCACTTCAAAAACAGATTTTTCAGGAGAGGAGGAAAAATATCTAGTTATATTATCATCATATTGGTCTGCCTGTGTCCAACTGTCTTTTGTTTTAGAGGGAATTCTTTTTTTAGAAGGATTTTCTTTTATATCATGTCCACGTCTTTTAAGTGCTAACCAAACGTTTCTAGCTTCCTCAGAAACTACTACATCACTTTTAATAAGTTTATCGGTAGAATTAATAAGTTTTTCATATAATTCTATTCCCTTCTTTTTACCCCGATTTTCTTTTAGGGGAATTTCTGACCGTGTAATTTTAATAAAATCAGGAGTTTCTATAATATCTATTTTACCTACATCAGTGGTGATTACTCTTTTAATTTCTCCTGGCCGTCCAGAAATTTTAAAACCCTTTTTCTGAATAATATTATCCTGACTTTGTGTGGCTTGGTTATATTCCTCTAAAGCTTGTTCTAGAGTAACTTCTTTTCTTTCTTTACCCCATTGAATCTTTTCTTGTCTATTATTCTCATGAAGTATTATCTCACCTGGTTTAAAGTCAGGAAACTTACTCATAATATCAGCACTATACGGAGACATAATGGTTTCCATGGCTGGTACTTTAGGTCTTACTATTTCATCTCTTATAGCAGAACCAACAAACATTTCTACACGCTTACGTAATGGTTTACTCATCATAGAAGGTGGGTCATTCTCCCATAGAGTCATAAGCTTTTGTAAAGCACTATACTGTTCTTCCATATAAGCATTGTTACGTTGTACTTCGGAATCGAATTCTTCTGGGTCAGATTCCCACTGCTTAGTATATTCTTTTATAAGCTTTCTCCAAAGAGGACTATCTGCTCCACCATATAATATTTCTAATTTATATTTAACAGATAACTTGTTCACATCTATAGATTCTGGGTCTACAGTCCCTTTAGATACCCAGTCATCGTATCTAGTATTCTCTATTAAATCTCCCCTAAAAGCTTCTAATGATTTCTGGTTTAACCAGTTACGTACATTACCAAAAATCTTATCGCTTGCTACTGTAGCCATCTGTTTACGTGTAGAGATACTGCGATTATTAGGTTTACTACCTTCTCCACCTTCAGTAAACGTAAAAGACATCATAGGAATTTCTTCCCATTTCATAGCTTCAGGAACTTTTTCGGCAATAACCTTTTCTTCTAAGACTTTTGATTTAGGGCCACTTAAAAGTTTTACTCTATCCTTGCTTGACTCTTCTTTTCTTAATAGTTTATCCTTATATTTTTTGGCTAGCTCATTTAATATTTTCCAATTTTTGGGGTCTGCCGCATTTGCTTGGAGAAAACCCTTCTCATGTGTAGCAACTACCATATGCTTAAAAGCTAGATTTTTTGATAGTCTATCAACATCTTTCTCTATACTTATCTCAGAAAGATTTTTATACCAGTTTACTACATTGTTTTTTATTTCGCCTAAATTTGATATTAAATATCCCGGAGAAAAAATATCATAATGAGAACCGCTCCCAGTTCCCGAAAGCAAACTGTTTATTGTAGCATCCCATTTAGTCATCTTCTTCTGCCCCTCTGGGACCTTGATATCTGGAAATAGCTCTGCGTTAAAATCAAAAAATAACTTACCATAATCAGAGGTATAAAAATTAATATCTCTAGTATACATCCACTGGTTTATATGTTGTTTTACATCATCGGGCAAATTTTGCAGTTTCTTTTTCCAATATTCCTTTGCTTTTTTTTGGTCCACGTTTCTGTAGATGTCTCTTCTAACCCTTTCAGCCAATTCCTTTTGATTATCTATATAATATATTTCCTCTCCCTTCCTCACAGTTAGAAATTCTAGGTCAGGATTCCATTTATACTTTTTACCCCATAAATTTTCTTTATTAAAAGTTTCTGTAGTTGCCTTTACCATATCTTCGATGTATTGTTCTCGACTTGGCAGGTGTGTTGTTAAGTCCTTTACTGCGGTTTCTTTAAAGGATTCAAAGCTCTGCTCCTCCTCACTCTTAATAAGAGATTTTTCTGTACTGTCAGGAGTTTCTTTTAATATTTTTATAAGGTCAACTTTCTTAGCCTTACTCAAACCCTTTAAACCAAGTTCTTTAGCTCTTTTATATAAATCTATTCTCTTTAACTTAGTTAAATCTTCTTGTGGTTTCTCTCCATATATTTGTTCATTCTTACTATTATAAAAGTTATATGATTTACTATCTGGATTATATTGCCATTTATATAAATCTCTTAACCCAAACATCTTTGCTGACGTAGTATTAAGTGACATGTGTAACCCAGCCTTCATCATAGCTTCAGACATTTCTGGACTTGCTCTATGATAAGCAAACTTACCTAGCAACATTCCCTTACCTGGGTCTGAATGAACTAAAGTTCCTTTTTGTGCTCCACTATCCCAAGGTAATCCCCCTCCTCGCATCATAGCATCGTATAGGTCAGACCTTACCCATATAGCACCGTCTACGTGAGTACCAGTCTTATGACCTTCTACTACTTTACCATTTATCATCACCGGCTCAGTTAAATCGGGGACCTTAGAATTTAATGATATATCTTTATCTATAGCTTGGAATATTCCTACTTTTACAGTATTGCCATCCGAATCTTTAATCTCCATACCCGGAATACGAAGTAAGGAAGGTTCAAAAGGTAAGAAACCATTATTAAGTAAGGAAGTTCTTTTATTTAACTTATTGGGGAACATTAGGAATTTACCTAAGTTCTTTTTGTTGAACATAGTAGCTAAACCTTCTCCGGGTTTAAAGCCATTTAGCAACTCTAGAGTCATTAGATTATTAACATAAGCAACTGTTTCCATCTCTTTGCCATTGATGTTCTTCATTGCTTGTTTAAACTGTTTTGTCATTCCTTCAGTTTTAGCTATATGCTGTAAACGTCTAAGATACTCTATAGAGTAATTCAATTTCTGTTTAGCACTAGCTCCGGGGACTATAATATTAGTGACTATAAGATTAGCATCATCTTTAACACCAAATAATATGCTCTTGCCTTGTTCGTATAGTTTTTTCTGTATCTGTTTAAGTCCATCTTGCTGACTATCATTTCCCATCTTAGCTTCATATATATCCTTATAAGTAGGAGTTTCAGTTACTACTTCTCTCTTACCAGATTTATATGTTACAATTTCTTTTATATTTTCATACCCAACTTGACTATTACCATTAGCATCTCTACCTAGATAAGCGTCTAATACTGTTTCTATAAATGGGAATGCTTTCCACTGTGATTTACCTTTTGTGGGCTCTAACCTGCCTGTATCTACGTTATAAGCAGACATAGGAATGTCTTTGAGGTATTTCTCCCTTAGCCATACACGTCTAAAATTAGAGTATTGTTCTTGGCTTTCAAATGCAGAAGTTAGTTCATACTTATCTTGGAAAGATTCTATAAACTTTTGGAATTTATCTGACTTGCTAGGTTCTTCAGATTCCGGGGAATGTCTTCTAACTAACTCTACTACTTCCTTTACTCTTTCAAAATACTTTTCTTTCGAGGGAGGAGCTTCACCTGCCTGAGCTTTAGCAGTAAAGGAATAATCTACTATGGCCTTAATAGGATATAGCATATTACTATTAGTTTCTAATTGTTTATTCTCTATAAGAGCTGCTTGAATAGAATCAAGTATAGGGGCAATCTCTCTATTCTCGAGTTCTTTCATATAGCTTCTTGTCTTCTTCTCTTCAGTTCTAAGAACTTTAGACATCTCAGCTAATTCAGTGACCTCTTTACCCATCTCACTCATTACATCGAGAATATCTTTTGGGTCTAACTCTTCATTATTTTTTATCCTCTGTTCATTCTTATCTATGAATCTTTTTACTATCTGAGCTCCAACTAAATCTTTCATAGGTCTAGATATCTTTTCTTCATATTCTTGTCTAGACATATTACCAGATTTAAATTGTTCCATTAAATCTTTATTATAATCTTCTAATGCTTTGTACTGAAGTTTATTTAAAGATATTCCACCTTCAGATATATTAAATAGTTCACCATTTATCTGAAGATTAACAGCCCTGATACCATCCATTGCTATCTGATGTTCTACTTCCTGCTTCTCTGTCTCGGAAAGTTTCTTCCATCCAGGTAGGGATTTATAATCTGCTAATCTCATTCTTACCATAGCTGCATCAGGTTCAAGTCCAGAACCCTTTAAAGCTTCGTATGGTTCTCTAGTTAAGAATCTAGCTATATTACGCTGAGACTGGCTCATTTCGTTTACTCCGAAATAAGCACCAAGAAGATAATTATAGACTTGTAATTCGAAAGGTTCATCAGCATTTGTAGAAGGTAGTCCAGTAAATAATGCAGAAGAAAATATTCTAGCTAATCCTCTAGGGTCTTGAACATTTCCTTTGAACTTAGTCCAGAAATCTGAGCCTACTAAGCGTTCTCCTTTGGCCAATGGTTGAGGAAATATTTCTCCGAAAGCTCGGAAAGCTCCACCAGCTATAGCACCATGTAAGTAGCTATCCATCATCTGGTCTACTCCACCAGTCCAATTACTAATAGCAGAAGCGAATCCTAGATGTTGAGAGCCCTCTAATATTCCTCCCCCTATTTTCCAATAAGGACTAGTTTTCATAAACTCAGGTACTAGTCTTGCAGCTCCTGTTACTCCAGCAGTTTTCTGAAATCCTTTCATTATAAGGTCGGCACCAAGCATAGGTATAGATTTAAACTGAGCTACTTTAACTAACCCAGAGCCTATTGCTGTTCCTTCTTGTAATAGATGACCGGCTCGAACAAGATTTAATCCTCGGCTAATACCTTTTGCGGTTAGAGAGCCTACGCTCCCTAATCCCGGTACTACACCGACAAATCCCATCAAGTGACCTATGGATTGTGCTATTGCTTCTGCTGTATTTCCCGGCTCTTCTCCTACGGGAATAGTTGTAAAGCCAGTAATAAATCCTTGAAATGCTTTTAATGCTACGTTGAGTGGGTCTACTGGAGTACTATCCGCAAACGGTGCTAAGTTAGCAGTGGGAGTGCGGTATCGAAAATCCCTTATAGCCCCCAGTAGAACTTCATTTTCGTTTTGGGGCATATTTTACCTTATTATTTTACAAAGTAATCGCTTTTGCTTTTTGTCTCTACCTTTGGTAATGTAGTTACTAATCTCTGTAATGATGTTATTGTATTTGCTATACTATTTAGTCTATCTTCATAGCTAGTATCTTTTTCCTCTATAGCTCGAGTATACTTACCTCGTTCTATATAAGTCTCTAGTAGACTTGTAGGATAACCCTCTATACCACTAATGGTTGGTTTTCCTTCTGCGTCCATACTTTCCATGTAAGGAGCCGTTAAATATCTTTGTCTATAAGCGTCAAGTGCTCCTAAAATCTGAGCAGCCTCAGAAGTGGAGATAGTTTTTCTATTCTTCAATTGTTTAGCTAGGGGATATATTTTATCTTCTATACTCTTAAATTGAGTTTCTATTATATCCTTTCTCTTGGTCTGTAATTCTACTGGTGCTGTCTTTCCACCTAACGATTCGAATAATTGACTCCCCCAATATTGTGGTGAAAGCATGGAAAACGGGCCAGCAGAAGCATCTATCTTTTGAAGTTCCCCTAATGTTTTAGGTGAGAATTGTTCTCTTGCTTTATTGATAGCGGAAGGACTTATTGGTCCCATAGAGAAAGTTTCATCATAGGGAATATCTAACTGAGAATTACTTCCAGTATCTGGCTCGGGATATGTTCTACGTAAAGTTTCCCATCCAAGAGCAGTTCTATTTCTCTCTTCTTGTAATCCTTGCTGAGTAAGATAAGCATTTAAATCTTGAGCTGTAACCCAACTCTTTCCCTCAAATTCAGTATCTCCAAAATCTCTACCCAATGCATTTTCGAGAACGCTTCCCTTAGTCCCTATACCCCATTTATCTTCCGAGAGTTGACTCCTAAATTTAAAATTCTCTCCCTCCATATCTCGCTTACGATTTAACTCATTTTGAGTAGCGGTAAAATCTCTTTGCTTTTGATTCTCAGCAATAGTTTCTCTAAACTGTCGAGCTCTTTCTAAGAATTCTTTATTCTGTAAATCAAAAGACTGTTGCCAGATAGCATTCTTATCCGCTCTCTCTTGTTCATACATATTTCTCTTCTGCCTTGCATCTAAAGCAGCTAAAAGAGTTTTATCAAAATCAAATAATCCAGCCATATTATTACCTTATAATTTTATTCTTGGGGCCTGTGGAGGAGTCCAATTATTTATCGCAGGATTTGGTATCCAACTATCCGTCAAACCACTTCCACTAAATCCATATTGACCTAGTAAACTTAAACCAGAGCCAGCTAGAGCATTAAAGAAACTACCACTGTATTGTTGTGACATTCCTTGTCCAGTAGCAGCCATCATTCTATTTTGTGCAGCTAGATTCTTCAAGTTCTGATATTGGTTAAGACCTTGCTGATACAGTGAGCCACTAAATCTCTCTGTAGCTCCACCTATAGAGTCATACATCTGAGTAGTCTGTCTATCCTTCAAAAGATTAGCTTGTAATACTGAGCCTCCATATGACCCACCCTGACTTAATCCTGTAGCGGATAATATAGAGTGAGTTGTAGGTGATAATGCAGACATAGATTTAGTAAGTCCTTTTCTGAAAGAGGATTCTGCATTTTTATAAAATTTATTATTTGGGTCTAGCCAATTATCTGCCCACTTATCGTACATCCATGAGTCATCTCGTAAACCTTCGTAAGGATTTCCACCTCCAAAGAGTCCACCTATTAATCCTATTGCTGAGCTACCCAATCCTATTGCTGTTAATGGGTCCATTTTATTCTCCTAATCTTCATTTTTTTATAACACCTATCTTCTTCAAATCTTCTACTAAAGTAGCAACATAATTAGCCAAGTCTTGTATTGTACTATTCTCAGCATCTAAATATCTATTAGGAGTTCTCAACTTATTAGTATATTTATCTCCCACTTGCATCTTATTAAATTCATCTGCTACAGTTTCGATAGACTTCCTTAAATCACTAGATACTCTTAATCTTTTATCAGCAGCCATTATCTTTCTCCTCTGAGTAATTTATAAATAAAGCCTAATTCTTTTATAGTCTCTCCAGCAGATAACGCATAGTTTAAATTTAGATATTTACCTTTTCGAGTACCAGTAATTTTATAATTAGATGTTATAGTAGTACCAGAGGCAGCACTTCCATCTATTGCATATTTTACAGTAGGACCAGCTCCACTACTAGTAGCTTCATAGAATATCACATAAAATTTCTTGTCATCTCTTACATCATCTATTAAGAAGCATTTAGTAGTTCCACTGCAGGCTAATGTACTGCCTCCCCCCATCAAAGCTCTTGTACTTCCTGCTGTGCCACTATTATCTAAAGATATATATATTCTACCATCAAGAGTTGGGAATACCCCCCAATCATCTGTAGCAGTAGATAATGTAGGAATTATCAAAGTCCATCTTTTACTTGGTATATGAAATGCCCAAGTTATTAAAACTTTCGTTCCTCCAGCCCCTATCAGGCCAAAGAAACATACATACTTTCTAATGGCATCATATCCTATTTTTATTTTATGGGTATCAAAATTAGCCATTAAACTAGTCCAATAATATGTAGCTCCAGCATTATTATATTTAATCTCTTCTGATAACTCTATTATTCTATTGGCATCATCTATCATGTAGGCACCAATCTTATTAGCAAAGAATAATCCTATATCAGTCACTAATACTGCCTCTCTGTTATGAGCACCGGGAACATCAAAGACATCTTCTATGTACATACCGCCAGGATTAATCCTAGCTATATGTAATTCATCCATTGCCCATACTTTGCCATTATAATATGCTAAAGCTCTAGCTTTAAATGGTAATACAAGATAATCTTGTAACCAATTAAACATATTATATCTATACTCTTTAGACCGAAATAGATAATTACTATATACACCACCAGTTTCATATCCAGCCCTAGATAATCTAGGTTCGGCATTGGTTACAAAGTTATATGCTCCTCCCATGCAAGCTAAATTATAATTTAAATCATTATATATATTTTCTGGGATACCAGTAAGTTCTTCATATGTATTACCAGAAGTATTATAGGTAACGAGTCCCCCGCTATCTACTAAAGTTCCATCTCCCAAGACTAAATAAGAACCAGATAAAATTCGCCATGAAGAACTTCCGCCAGCCGTGGTGTCAGGGGTTAAATCCTCAACATTACCCTCATACAATAGTCTATGTTCTCCTATGTTCCCCGCAGTTCCCTCTCCCACATAAACTCGGTATCCAGTTATTCTAGGGTCAATATCTGCTGCTGTTGTTCCAGCTTTATATCCAGGCCAAGCAAATTGTATTTCAACCTTGGCACAATCAGAAGCTGGAGTATCAATAATATCATTTTCAAAAGATAGATTAGACTCCTCTCCCGTATTATAAAGCACACTAACCTTAAAGCTATAATAAGTATTAGCTAACCAATCCGTTCCAGAACTTCCAGTATCAAATTCTACCCCCAGTATTTGTAATCTAGAGGGCGAGAAGCTACTTGCTAAATCTTTTGTTCCCTCATTAAAACAGGCGGCTAATCCAGCTCTAAATCCTGCTGTTATATTAATCCCAATACTAGGGCTTGACATCCATTGAGTATTTTCTAATTTTCTGAATGCATATATGGGTGGGTCACTACTAGTCATATCCTTAGTAGCCAATATAGCTCCACCACCTCTGGTAAGTATAGTACATTCGGTAGACTCCCAGGCAACATCCGAACCTGGACTAAGCAACATATTGCCCTGATTCATAAGCATATAAGAGTTCTTATTATTAGTTCCGTCAAACTGTTCTATATACTTAAAATTAACTCCATCCCAATATATTAAATCTCTCTTATATCCAGATGACTCATACCCTATATATCCAGAATCCCTTACGTTACCTAGACTAACTATAGCTTCGCCATAGTTTACTAATAAAGCTGTACCATTACTTGGTACTCCCTTTATAATCCCTGGTACTTCAAGGTCAAGGTTAGAGCCATCAAATACTTGGTTATCTTGGATGGAGTAAGAGTCTTGGGAGGTATTAATCCCCCCAAAACCATTAATATTTAAAGTTTGTCTGGGCATATAGGTTAAACTCTATCTCTGATTCTCTTTTAAACGTGTTTCACGGCCTGTTTCACGGCACTTTATCCTCTACCCTATAGTAGATACCCCCCTAAAACAAAGAGGGCTTAAATCGCTTTTAAATGCGTTATTTAATGTGCTATAGGTATTAAGGTTTTACTAGTAAACCTTGAAATTCCACCGCATTTCTTACAGCGTAATGATTGATAGATATTGCATTGAGTAGCATATTTACCACTATTTTCTAACTTATCATTTCCGCAATAAGGACAATGTTTTCCATCCATAAATATACTTAAATTAGGATGTGATTTTATCCAAGGTCTTAATTTCAAATAAACTTCTTCTAGCAATAGTACATCTTGTTTATTATACTTTAGCATCTTATCCAAGGATTTCTTTTCTCCCTGTAAGCAAGCTTTCCATAACTTAAAATCTGTTTCTATCTTTCTACCTACACCGAATACTTCACCTAAGTAGTCTAATCTGTTATGTGTAAAGCTAAAATGCTTTCTTGCTTCTTTTAATGTATCTATACTTCTATAAGAAGAAGGAGGCTCAAACCCCCATAATACAAATCTTGTATTCATCTTAGGGATATCAAATCCATCACCATTATGAGCTACTATGATATCCGCTTCATTAAATAATCCCCAAAGTTTCTTAACTATTCTATAGTCATCCTCTTCTTTGCTTTCCTTTGGAGTTAAAACTTCTCCCATTACCTTACTATCATATAACCACTTAGCTGCCCACGATAATGTGAACCAATCTTTCTCTATCTGTTCTAAACCGATATTCTCTTGCCATACTCTCCATACAAATGCTGATATAGGTGCTGTTTCTATATCCATTAACAATATTTTAGGAAACATGAATCTCCATTTTGTGAATAATTAACCATTCCATTTAAATCAAATTTTGATTTTTTCATCCTGACCACCTACTTCGGTTTCCCCTAATATCATAGTGAGTAAAGCCTTTATATCTACCCACCCCACCTTCTTTCATCTTCCCAGAAGCTATTAAAGTTTCTATAATAGTAGCTAACTCAGAGGGAGAATAATCCCTTGTAGTGATATCCGCAGCTTTAGCTACCATATGTTGGGAAGACTTAACTCCACCTATCTTTTTATTATACTCAGGACTTCTATATCCAGAATTAATATGGATAGGGCATTGTATCTTATCTCTAAGAACTTGCAAATTAACTGCTAGCTCTACAACATTTCCCATATATTCAGGAGGAATATGAGAGCCATCTTTGCAATAGAATTCTTCTATATTAAAATTTTCTGTTAGTTTCATCTTTTTAAAATTATTATTATTACTACTACACCAACTATTAAGAATAACCACCACCACTCTTCAAGAAAGGTAGGTTCCTCGGTTAAATTAGTAGTATGGATTACTACAGTATCAATCTTTTCTACAGTAATAATTTCAGGATATTTCTTGATAATAAACTTTTCTTTTCCTGGTAAATATTTAACTGTTACTACTGTATCACCCTTGACAGTATCAATTAATGTTCCTGACACCGTTAATGAGTCAACCCACTCAGCTTTTACCGAATCTAGATACTCGGGACTAGCTACATAGAGGGTATCTGTCTTTATTTGCACCTCAGTTTTAGTTACTTCCTTTATTGTAGTACAGGAAAATAAGGCTAAAACCAATATAATATATGTAAATATTTTAATCATAGCAACAAATATATAAGATACTTGACCTATTGTCAACCTTTTCTATTCTTAAAATAATCTATTATTCCTGTAATACCAAGTATAGAAGCTATTAAAAACCACCAAGTATCTGGTATATCAGGAATAGTTTCAGTCTTCAAAGCAGTTTTTATGGTTATAAATACAAAAGTAGCTATAACACTAACAGAGGCTAACCTCTTTGAACTTCCCTTGTCTATCTCCCCAGAACCATTAATGGGTTCAGATAGGAAAGATTTTAACCACTCTATTTGGGCATTAATCCAACTCATTTTCTTCCTCTTAAATATCTATTTAATTCATCTATCTTATCATTAATTTCTTTAACTTCATCTTTTAACTCTTTCATCTCACTAACGGTGGTAAGATTAGCTCTTTCTTCTTTATTCAAATGAACTTCCGCATTTTTAGTATGTTTTACCGTATCAAACTTCTGCTCTGAAGTATCAAATATTCTAGCCTCTAAGTTTACTAAAAAAATAACTCCTGTAAGAAAAGCTCCCAATATACCTAGTATAGGACTCCACCAGTTCAGAAGATATTTCCACTTAGGAATCTGAACAACATTACCGTCAACTTTTGATTCCATTTTCTGCATTTATTTCCTCATAATTTTGTGCATTGTAAGATTTCTCAACTGCATTATATAAATCCATCTAATTGAAGCTATTGGAATAAACCAATACCACATCAGTTCGAGAGCATAAACTATCAATACTGAAGCAAGTATTGAGTATAATGCTACCGCAATTCCATTGGATACGTGGAATGAATCCCATACACTTACCTTTTTATTATTCTGGTCGGTAAACCAGTAAAGATGTTTCTTATAATCTTTCCATTTCCAACTCGTATATTGCTGACCAATTTCATCTATTACTTGCTGACATAAAATCTGAACTTCTCTGTAACCAAGCAAAAAAGAATAAAGAACATCTATTATAACCGATAATATTATTAAAAATATTTGTATATCTGTCATCTGTTACCTGGTAAAACTCTAATAATTATTGTCTCGGCTGGGTCTGCTTTCGTTGTGACATCAAAGTCCTCTGAATGCCCGCCACCAACTATTGTTTCTGTATATGTAGTAGAATAACTACCGCCAGTAGTATTTTTTACATAAATTGTATCAGCACCATTATCAGGGTCAGCAGTTTTCATAACTGTTGAATAAGTGCCATTGTAATTTATCTTAAACTCTGCTCCTGTTGTAGTCCAGAAATGACAAACAGTATCAACGCCTGTTATTGCAGAGGTTGCAATATATTCTGTATTTAATTCTCTACCTGTTAAAGCGGTAAAACTAAATGAAGGAACTGAATCAGCTATACCCTGCTGAAATTCAAAAGCCCCAATATCCCAAGTGCCATTGCGAGGGTTACCTGCAATATCATCTGTTGATATGTCGGGTAAGTAACCGAATA
>WBZR01000682.1_pt1 | contig 50278 bp, 47 predicted proteins | sample 5204231 | NCBI WGS metagenome assembly WBZR01 (sample SAMN12412403, study PRJNA552823) | activated sludge metagenome | isolation source: activated sludge from anammox sidestream of wastewater treatment plant... | place: USA: Virginia | collected 2017-08 | reverse complement strand
CGACCAGATTCAATGTCAGCGTTTGATTCAGCCGGGTATTGCTGGCGCCGATAGGGGTATCCGACAGATTAAGCAGGTAAGACGCGCTGAATGATCCCAATGTACCGGTCAGCATGGAAGCGGTGAAACCCGTGCTTCCGCCCTGCGCCAGACTGGAAAAAGCCGTCAGGCCGGTACTGAAAATGCCGATATCCCCGGAATCGGAGAATGTATCCAGATCAAGACCTGTACGGTTGTCGTCCGCCAGATTGAAAATATCGAAACTCAGAGTGGGTGCCGTACTAAATTGCGGAATCACACCAAAATCGAGCGTCAGACTGTCCTGTGCGGAAGAGCCGTCAAACGAAGCGGCGGCGTGCAGCATGTAACTGTAGATGGCTTCCAGGGTGCCTTCCCATGCCATTGAGTAATTGATGGTCGAGCCACTTGGCTGGCCCATGGTGGCTGTCAGTGTGGCGGTTGCTGAGAGTACGGGAGCGCTCAGCGCGGCGTTGACGACACCGGTACCGACATAGTCGTTCAGATTACTCGAAGCGACATTCCCAATCGTATTGGTGGCGGTTACTGCAGAAGTTTGCGGTCCCCAGCCGCATGAGATATTTCCGGTCATCCCCATTCCCAGTCCACAACCGGTACCTGCCTGAGTAAGGTTGGGTGTAAACACGGTACTGAACCCTGGCGTGCTGAGCGATGCTGAACTGGTGCCGTTGCCGCTTGCAGTGCGTCCGGGGCCGTTATTTTTGAAACCGGTACCACTGATGGTTTGTGTCCGGCCGGAACTCAGCTGCAGTTCCACGCCGGTCAGGACGCCGAACGATGAATCGAACTGTCCCAGTGAAACTGTTGCTACAGATGCATTGTTATTCGTGTTCGTGGCATTTGTGAGCGAGCTGTTCATGCCGCCACTTGACGTACCTGCAGCGGTGACAGCAGCGCTGCCGGAGAAGTTTTGCACACCGGAGCTGGTGGTCAGAGCGGCGTGGGAAAGGCTGCCTAGTCCTGTCAGTAAGGTGATGGCTGTGAACTGATAAACATATTTCATGTAAACCTCAAGTTGTGGATTAATCCTGTTATTTGCGGCCTGTCAGACATTCAGCGTGCCGGTTCTGTAAGATGCAGCAATCATCGGATTGACAGGCGCACATGTTTGAATGATGTTTTCTGAAGCAGGCAGTCAGAACGTTCTGACAGACGGTGTCGCCACGTGTCGGTATTTCAGAAGTTCCCCGCTGCTTCAGGGCAGGCAACCCGGCTATCTGCAAATATTGGACAGAGCTGGCAATAAGCAGTCTGTAAACAGCTTTGAGATCCATGGGTTTTCCGGACTCGTTTCGCAACGAGGGTGGCTTTTTTTCTGGCGCAATTATGGCGAAAAAATTATGAGAGACAATGCGACATAATGCCGCAGTGCGTACGGCCCGGTTATGATGCAGAATCTGAACTTGATCTGCTTCAATTTGCGGAATATGACGGTGATGCGAAACAAATAGCGGTAATCAAATAGCAGAAATCAAATCGCGGAAATAAATTTTGCAGCAGTTTCATGGCATTTCTGACAATCCGGTAATTTTTATTGATGATTTGTAACGATGAATAAGGCATTTATCAGGGAAAGTGATGACGATGAAGAAGTCGACGATGCGCCACAGCCACTGCAGGGGGTAAAAAACTACATTACGCCAAAGGGGTATCAGCGGTTGAAGGATGAGTTTGACCAGTTATGGAAGGTGGATCGCCCGGAAGTGGTCAAAATTGTTTCCTGGGCAGCATCAAATGGCGATCGTTCGGAAAATGGTGATTACATCTATGGCAAACGGCGCCTGCGTGAAATTGACCGCCGTTTGCGGTTTTTATCCAGGCGACTGGATAATGCCGAGGTCATTGATCCGAAGCAGCGTGGTGAATGCGATCAGGTATTTTTTGGTGCCACAGTAACAGTTTGTAATCCGCGTGGCGAGGAGCTGACTTACAGCATCGTCGGTATAGATGAAGCTGAGCCGGGCCGGGGCTGGATCAGCTGGATTTCGCCGCTGGCCAGAGCTTTGCTGAAAGCGCGCGAAGGAGATGTGGTGTCATTGCAGACGCCGGGTGGCCTGGAGGAGCTGGAAGTGGTGGAGATCCGTTATGAAGCACTTTGATGCAAATATAAGCGTATCTCTTGCTGCTGTGAAATGGGCAACATTTTTTGGATCGGGCCGCAATGCAATCACGATAAGCAGGATCAGTCCATCGCAGATGGAGTCGGAATATCGTATAAAAGGGGCTGGTTGGCTGTCTGTACATAACGGACAGCCTGTTTGCTGCGTTTTCCTTTCAGTTTAAGCTGAAATGTCTTGCTGAACCTGATTTCAGGGTGATCTCCCCGGGCGATGGCCTTAAATAACGTATCACTGATCAGTATTCCGCCCGGACAGCAACTTTTTTCAAGCCGTGCAGCAGTGTTGACGACATCTCCGATTGTTGTCCAGTCCAGTCTGTCTGAAGAACCGACATTGCCGATCACCACGTTTCCCCAGTGAATGCCGATACGCAGAAGCAGCAGATCTTTGCCGGCACGCATACGCAGATTGTTGAAATCGTAGGAGTGTTTGTGAATTTCCAGTGCGGCCAGTACGGCGTTGTGCGGCTCCTTGAATAAAGCCATGACACAATCACCCATGAATTTGTCGATGATCCCGTTGTACTGTCTGACAGCCTTCGTGATTCTGCCGAGTATCAGATTAAGCGTGTGAATGACAGATTCTTCTTTTTCATTGTTTTCCACGTAACTGGTAAAACCGGCAATGTCACAAAACAGGACAGCTAACTGGCATTCTTCGTTGGGGAGCGCATTCCCCCCCAGCCGGACGATTTCCCTGGCCTTCTGTTCGACCAGCTGGGGCACATAATTGCGGGTGATATTGTGAACCCGGGCTTCATTGAGCATGGAGCCTTCGGTCAGTGTGTGCGTGGTTTTGTGATCCAGCGATACGATCTGCCACAGCGTATGGATGGTCATGTCGTTATGGCGGTAGCCACTAACATTGAAAAGTACCGACAGACTGTCGTCATGCGGCACCCTGATACGAATGCGATAGTTTTCGAACAGGCCATCCTCTGATTCCAGTATAAGCCCCCACAGTACATCGTTATAAAAGTGGCCGGGAATAATGTTTGTAAGTGTCTGCACTGAAGCCGGGGATATTTCCAGTTTCAGGTTGTTAAGAATCGCGGGGGAGATAGACAGGATGTCGCCTGCACTGGAAAAAACCATGACGCCGTGGCTCAATTTGCTGAATATGGCTATGGTTTTGTCTGATTCCTCTGTATGGGACAGTAATTGGGAATGACTGGCTGATGTTTGGGGGGAATATTGTTCTGTGAGATTACGTATGATTCTGGCAGTACGATATGCCTGTGGATTTTTACCCGGAATCTGTTTCTCCTGTTTTACAAGTGAGAATCCGATTGCTCTGGCAAGTTTGTTATCCAGGTAGGTGCTGTTGTCACAGTTTTTCGGGTAATCAATCTGTATCAGCGTGTCCTTTTCTTCAGGAAAAGTCAGCGTAATCCGGAAATGATTTTTTTTGCAGAATTGTTCGATATTCCGATCACCATGCGTGGTTAACTCATTTTGTAACAGTTCGTCGAATACACCGTCTTTATCGGTAATATCAATACTCAGGCCGCTCTCGATCGCCTGCTGAAACGCCTGGCGATGCATGGTTCTGATCATGTTCGTAATCAGTTTGTGCAGCAGAAGGATGATTGAATCCCGCAGGCGCAGGCACTGCAATCGCTCCAGTGTGCGTGCAATTTCCTGTTCCAGTATTTGCCAGACGTTATGCTCAAGTGATGTGATAACAATCGGATGGCCGGATCCGGAGTTTGCGTGTTTGGCGGTGCCTGGAGGCGTATTAGTTATGATCATTGGCGCAGAACTGGTACATGTCATCATTGAGCAGTTTCTGAAAAAAAGCATCATCAAGCAGATGATCAGAAATCGTTTCACTTAAGCCATAAGACATCAATTTTTCCTTGCGAACGGTGGGGTCATCAGGATTGGCACCGATTCCGGCTCCTCTGATCAGACTGTTGGCGATAGCCAGCCAGAGCAGAATTTCGTTTTCAGTCCGCTCGGGCAATAACTGATCCAGATCGGTGCCAACATACAGTTGAAACTGTGGCGGGAGTTTCCATTCTCTGACTGCTTCCTTCCCGATCTGGTAATGATCTGTTCCCATAAACTTCTGCTCTGCTTCTTTGCTGGAACAGTTATTCTCAAGTGCGTACGTGAGGGCATCCATATATTCCTTGCGTGCATGGGTAAAAAGCAGCACTTTGCCGATATCATGAACCAGCCCGGCAACAAAGGCTTCTTCGCAATCTTCTGACTTTCCGAATTCCAGACAGATGTTGTAGCTCGCAATTGCGGTCAGCAAAGAGTGGTGCCAGATGTGCCGGCGTACCAGTATGTTTTTGCTTTTGGAAAATACAGAGCGTGAGAAGGCCAGTATGACTAGAGAACGGATGATATTGATTCCCAGCAGGCTGGTAGCGATAGGCAATGTTCTGATCGGTTGGCTGCGGTTATAAATGGGTGAATTGGCTACCCTGAGAATGAATGAGGCTACTACCTGATCGGCACGCAGCAGGCGATCCATTTCCCTGAAGCAATTCGGAGATTCCTCATCAATTTCGATAATTCTGGAAATAATCTCCGGCTGTGTGGCCTTTATTATTTTGTAGTCAATAACACATTGGTTCATGGCGCATAAATGCCGGAATACGGCAGTAAGAATTTTCAATTGTTGCTACAGGTTAAAACAACGGCATTTATAAAGCGGGCTTGATAACAGCTGAGAAAATCTGTGAAATTTGTTCGAATTTCCCGATTAGTATCCGGGTATGAATTGCCCGGGATTGGGCGCAATCAGGTTATTTTCGGGCTGCTGCGGGAGAACCGGTTCAGATTTCTGTCCGGCAAAGGTTCCGGGAAGATGGCTGGGAACAAAAAAGCCCCACCCCGGGTACGGGTGAGGCTTTTTTGCAAGGTGTTCTGGCGGAGAAGGCGGGATTCGAACCCGCGGTACGGTATTACCGTACACACGCTTTCCAGGCGTGCACCTTCAACCACTCGGTCACTTCTCCTGTTATTTCCCCTGTTCAGGGCAGCCGCAAAGGATAAACCAGATTCGCAGCAGGAGCAATACATAGAACAATTATGCTGACTGCAAATACGGAAACCCTGCCGGTGCTGTTATTTTGTCGTCGGCAGCATCTGGTCTGAGCGTGTTTGTGGCTTTCGGGCTCAACAGGCCGTTGCTATTACCCGACGAGCATTCCGGGGTGGTTCAGTAACTGCCATATTATTTTTTCGGGTGTTTACTAATATTCATAATGTGGCGAGAATGGCATATTTCCAGCCGGTTCCCAAAAATGAAGGAGGTTGATTTGAAGAAAATTCTTGCAGTTACTCTGGGTTTTATTGCAGCTGCTGTGATGGCCGGCGGCGTTGATCAGCGCCAGGTTCTGTCTGTGAATGAGATGCAGCGCCATCACCTTCTGGGCGAAATGCGCATGCTGCTAACCGGAACCAGTGCCATTCTGGAGGCGCTTGCAAAAGAGGATATGACGGCAGTGGCGCGTCACGCGCGTTCACTTGGAATGGCGATGCCCCATAAAATGGAAGGGCATATGGATAACTTCCTGCCCGAGCAGTTTATGCAGATGGGGATGGGCATGCATCAGGCGTTTGACAGGATAGCCGACGAGGCGGAATCCGGAAAGGATCCCAAACATACACTGCAGCAGCTGAGTGAGGCACTGGGGCGTTGCACCGCCTGCCATGCGACTTATCAGGTTGGCTTAAATCAGCAGTCTGGCGGGGATGATCAGAGCAGGGGTCAGGGGAAACAGGGTGCGCATTCACACGCACATTAAACTTCCGGGGTGGGATGCTTCTTGTAATGGTCATCAGGTGGTCAGAATGGCAGTTTTTGCCAAAGGTGGTCGATTCTGGTTTTGACGGTTGCATCCATTTCAATGGTACGACCCCATTCGCGCGTTGTTTCACCCGGCCATTTATTGGTGGCATCCAGTCCCATTTTGCTGCCAAGTCCGGAAACGGGGCTGGCAAAATCGAGGTAGTCGATTGGTGTGTTTTCTGCGATCAGGGTATCGCGCACCGGATCAACCCGGGTGGTCATCGCCCAGATGACTTCTTTCCAGTCGCGGATATTAACGTCATCATCCGTTACGATGATAAATTTGGTATACATGAACTGGCGCAGAAAGCTCCAGATACCGAACATGACACGTTTGGCATGGCCGGGGTACTGCTTTTTCATGCTGACCACGGCAAGACGGTAAGAGCAGCCTTCCGGTGGAAGGTAGAAATCAGTAATTTCAGTAAATTGTTTCTGCAACAGCGGTACGAATACTTCATTGAGGGCAACGCCAAGAATGGCGGGTTCATCCGGTGGTTTGCCGGTATAGGTGGAGTGGTAAATCGGATCACGGCGCATGGTGATTCGCTCAATCGTGAAAACCGGGAAAGTTTCCTGTTCGTTGTAGTAGCCGGTGTGATCGCCGTAAGGTCCCTCTACTGCTGTTTCATCCGGATAAATATAGCCTTCCAGCACAATTTCCGCGCTGGCAGGTACCTGCAGGTCATGCGTCAGACATTTGACGACTTCTGTTTTTGCCCCGCGTAACAGACCGGCAAACTGGTATTCACTCAGGCTGTCCGGAACCGGAGTGACTGCACCGAGAATCGTCGCCGGATCCGCACCCAGTGCAACCGCGACAGGGTAGGGCTGCCCCGGGCTGGTTTGACAGAAATCACGGTAGTCCAGTGCGCCGCCGCGATGCGCCAGCCAGCGCATAATCACTTTGTTCGGGGCAATTACCTGCTGCCGGTAAATGCCCAGGTTCTGTCTTGATTTATACGGGCCGCGTGTGACGGTAAGTCCCCAGGTAATCAGGGGGGCCACGTCCCCCGGCCAGCAAGTCTGGATTGGCAGTTTTCCCAGATCCACCTCAGTACCTTCCCATACGATTTCCTGGCAGGGAGCATTGGACAGCTGTCTGGGGGCCATGTTGAGTACCTGTTTTAATACCGGCAGCTTTTCCCAGGCATCGCGCAACCCTTTGGGAGGATCGGGCTCCTTGAGGTAGGCGAGTAGTTTGCCCACTTCACGCAGGGCGGAAACCGATGTCTGGCCCATACCCAGCGCGACCCGTTCCGGTGTGCCGAACAGGTTGCCCAGTACCGGAATGGTGTGTCCGGCGGGTCGTTCAAACAGTACCGCCGGACCTGCCTGTTTGAGCAGGCGATCGCAGATCTCTGTCATTTCCAGGCGGGGGTCAACTTCGATACCGACACGTTTTAAATCACCGCGTTGTTCAAGCTGAGCGAGAAAGTCGCGCAAATCCTTGTATTTCATAAGTCTGATCCGGTAGCAGTGAATAAACTCAACAGGAAATGATGAGAGCGTTGCTGAATTTTCCTGAATTTACCCGCCAGTTCTGAACAGCGTATCCAGTAAGATTCCGGCAAATATGGCAGCACCGATCCAGTTGTTGTGCAGAAATGCCCGAAAGCAGCGGGAAGGCTCTCGTCTGCGGATCATGGTGTATTGAAAAGCAGCCAGCCCCAGCGCAATCAGCAGAGAAGCATAAAACAGGATACCGCGCTGCAGAAGCATTCCGGCATAAGCCAATATACCCAGAAATGTGATATGGCACAGCATAATGCCTGCGATATCAAACCGGCCGAGTGTGATGGCGGAAGTCTTGATACCGATTTTCAGATCATCTTCACGGTCCACCAGCGCATATTCAGTATCGTAAGCAATGACCCAGAACAGATTGGCCAGTACCAGCAGCCATGCAAGCGGAGGAACAGCACCCGTCTGCGCCGCAAATGCCATGGGAATGCCAAAGCTGAAGGCAATGCCCAGATAGGCTTGCGGCATGACAAAAAAACGTTTGGTAAACGGATAAGAGGCTGCAAGAAACAGAGCGGGTACGGACAGCTGGATTGTCAGCAGGTTGAGCGGCAGGATCAGTAAAAATGCGCATAAACTTAACCCGGCCGCTACCAGTAATGCTTCTCGCGGGGTGATAATACCGGTTGCCAGCGGACGGTTGCGGGTGCGAAAAACATGAGGATCAATGCGCCGATCGGCGAAATCGTTAACGGCACAGCCGGCAGAGCGCATCAGGATTGTGCCCAGTACAAAAATCACCAGAATCATCGGATCGGGCATACCATCCGCTGCCAGCCATAATCCCCATAATGTCGGCCACAGTAATAACAGGATGCCGATAGGTTTATCCAGTCGGATCAGTCTGGTGTATGCGGAGAGCCGATCCGTGAAAGTGATGTTTACAGAAGTCATAAAAATCAGATCAGTAAAATAGCCGGGAATTTGATTGAACCGGCCAGGATAAGGAATACGGTATTTTACCGGTTTATAGTGTGTGGATTGCAGGCAGAAATACTTCTGTGACAAGTATTGGCTGGTGACGCAGGATGAATAGCGAACGTCTCGCCCAGAGATGGTTCGGGTGGATCCGCAGTCGTGTGCAGGCACGTCTGAACAGGGGATGGCGTGGTTTGAGTTTTTTGAAGGCAAGCGGCGCGCGCTGTATTAGCGGGTTGGTAAACAGCATGGTACCCAGCGACCGGCTGCCCAGATGACCCAGGTCGCGCCATGCTCCCTGCAGGTGTTCCTTCCTGACAACGGAATGCGCAAACACAACCGGTATTTCATTGCTGCGCAGATACACTTCCCGTACCAGTGCGCGCGTTTGTCTGTTTAGATTCATGATTTCCAGTTCATCGATACAGGCGGTTGCCAGCGCCTGAAAAACAGGTTCAACACGAAAATGTTCGCTGCGCGCCTGGATCAGGCGAGTAAGGGATCCCCGGTGAGTTAGCCACCAGCGGAGATCGACAGGAGCAGAAACAGGTACAGGGTGCCACGCCAAAGGCGGGTTGGCTTTCATTACGGCCGGGGCGGGTGAACAGGGTAGTCAGCCATGGTGTAAACCGGTAAGAGCCATTCGGGATCAGGCCGGTATCCTGTTTGGTGAAGTGTGTTTGCGAACCGTATCAAGCAGGGCTTCTTTGGTAAATGGCTTGGTGAGGTATTCGTCAGAGCCGACCATCCTGCCGCGTGCACGGTCAAACAGCCCGCTTTTGCTGGAGAGCATGATGACCGGTACGGAATGGTATTTCGGATTTTTTTTGATCAGCATGCAGGCCTGATACCCGTCCAGCCGTGGCATGACAATATCCAGAAAAATAATGTCCGGCTGGCAGTCGATGATTTTGGCCATGGCGTCAAATCCATCTGTTGCCAAGATGACCTCACAGCCGGAGTGAGCGAGAAAGATTTCTGCACTGCGCCGGATGGTGTTGCTGTCATCCACTACCATTACCTTGATGCCCGTTAAATCATTTTCTGTTTCAGTCACAATTTCCCCTTATATCCAAGGTTTTCCGCAAGGCTGTGCAAGAACCGTTTTGTGTGGATTGTGTCCGCTTCGCAGGTTGTTTCTTGCACGGTAAGCTGATTTTTGCCCACTATAATAACGTATTATCGGTTTGTTCGATTCGATCTGAATATCTGCCGGCGCTATCGTCGCCAGAAAGCCGGAGTGAAAACAATCATCAGGGTATAAAACTCCAGTCTTCCCAGGAACATGGCAAAACTGCACAGCCAGATCTGGAAATCGTTGAGTGTTGCATAGTTCGCAGACGGACCGATGCCTCCCAGGCCTGTTCCCAGGTTATTCAGGCAGGCGACAGCAGCTGAAAAGGCTGTGATCTCATCCATTCCGCTCAGTGTTAATGCCAACGTCATCAAAACGATACTGGTCAGGTAAACGAACAGAAATGCCAGAATGGCAAAAATGATTTCGTTGGGGACAATACTCCTGCCGATCTTGACCAGAGAGACTGCGCGGGGATGCATGATGATAGTCATTTCACGAAAGAACTGCTGAAACAGGATGCGTGCCCGAATCATTTTGATGCCACCGCCGGTTGAACCCGATGATGAGCAGAATCCTGATAAAAACAGCATCCAGAGCGGAGCGAAAATCGGCCAGAGTGCGTAGTCGGTATTGCTGTAACCGGTAGTCGAAGCAACCGACACCACATTGAAAGCCGCATAACGCAAGGCAGTCACGGGATCTGTATAAATTCCTTTGACCCAGAGAAAGGCGGCTATGCCAAGACAACTGCCCAGTGTGATCAGGATGTACAGCCTGGCTTCCGGATCAGAGCGGTATGCGGAAAAACTTTTAGCGCGCCAGGCAACGAAGTGCGCTGAAAAATTGATACCGGCAATCAGCATGAACAGGATTGTAATTGCCTCGATCAATGGAGAATCCCAGTACCCGTAACTGGCATCATGTGTGGAAACGCCCGCCAGACCGAGTGTGCTCAGTGCGTGCGCAATTGCATCGAACACGGTCATCCCGGCCAGCCAGTAAGCAACTGTACAGGCGAGCGTCAATGTGACGTAGATCAGCCATAACCGTTTGGCGGTTTCCGCAATGCGTGGAGTCAGTCTGGATTCTTTTATCGGTCCGGGGACTTCGGCACCGAGAAGCTGCCTTCCTCCGACACCCAGCATGGGCAGAATGGCCACGGCCAGCACGATTAACCCCATGCCACCCAGCCAGACCATAAGACAGCGCCACAGGTTGATGGCGTAAGGCAGCTCGTCGAGACCCGTCAGTACGGTTGCTCCGGTTGAAGTCAGGCCGGAGGCTGCTTCAAAATATGACTTGGCAAAACCAAGTTCCGGAAAATAGTGGAATAGGGGCAGCATTCCAAACAGGGGGAGTGACAGCCAGACCAGCACGACCAGCAGAAATCCATCGCGAATTTGCAATTCCCGTTTGAAGCGGGATGTCAGCAGCCATATTGCCGCACCACAGCCCAGTGTCGTCGATAGGGCTTTGAGAAAGACGGGCAGAGATCCATCTGCCATCCAGTAGGCAACACTGCAGGGGATCAGCAATACCAATCCGAACATCAGTATCATTTTGCCCAGTATGTTGGCGACGGCAAGGAAATGACTCAGGGCGTGACCCATAGCTGCCTAATTACAGAAATCCCACGTTCACCTGAAACAGCTTTTCCACCTGTCGCACCATTTTTTTATTGACGACGAACAGAATGACATGGTCATTCTGTTCGATCACCGTATCATGGTGGGCGATGATGACCTGCGCCTGCCTCCACTGATCCGTGAGACTGTCTTCTTCCAGTTCGGACAGGTTTCTGCGGTAAAACTCTCCCGGGGGTAATCCGCGTACGATGGCGCCGATGGTGGTTCCCCTTGGCAGTCTGATTTCCTCGATTTTGCGGCCAACCACCCGGGAAGCGCTGGCATCGCCGTGTGCAACCAGTTCCAGTGCTTCGGCTGCGCCACGCCGCAGGCTGTGCACTACTGCCACATCACCCTGACGGACATAAGCCAGCAGTGAGCCGATTGTGACTTGTGCCGGTGAAATAGCGATATCAATGCCGCTGCCCTGCATCAGATCCACGTACATGCTGCGGTGAATCAGCGCAATCACTTTGCGTGCACCCATGCGTTTGGCCATCAGTGCGGCCATGATGTTGTTTTCCTCGTTGTCGGTCAGAGCGCAGAAGGTATCCATTTCGCTGATGTTTTCACTTTCCAGCAGCTCTTCATCGGTAACATCACCGTGCAGAACCAGCACGTTATGCAGGCTTTGTGTCAATGATTCGCATACCTTGATATCCCGTTCGATGATCCGTACCTGATGGGTTTGCTGCAATACCTCCGCCAGCCTGCGGCCAATCCTGCCGCCACCGGCAATCATTACCCGCCTGACGGGTTTGTCCATGCGGCGCAATTCACTCATGACTGCACGGATATCACTGGAAGCAGCGATGAAAAACACTTCATCGCCTTCTTCGACAACTGTGCTGCCCTCGGGAATGATTGGATGGTTATGCCGAAAAATGGCAGCGACGCGGGTTTCCAGATTGGGAACGTGCTGGCGTAATTCTTTTAGCTGACGCCCGATCAGCGGACCGCCGTGAATGGCTTTTACTGCCACCAGGCTGACTTTACCGGAGGCGAAATCGAGTACTTGCAGTGCTCCCGGAAACTCGATCAGTTTTTCTATGTATTTGGTCAGTATTCGTTCCGGGCAAATGGCAAAATCGACACAAAAATTTTCTTTCGAAAAAATGGCCGGATGGTCCAGATAATCCACGGTACGGATACGGGCGATTCGGGTGGGAGTATTGAACACGCTTGCTGCCAGCTTGCATGCGACCAGATTGGTTTCATCATTTCCGGTCAGGGCCAGTACCATGTCGGCATCCTCCATCCCTGCCTGGGTCATGATGTCAGGATGAGAGGCACTGCCAACGACCGTACGTAAGTCCAGCCGCTCCTGCAATGGGGTGAGGCTGCTCCTGGTCAGATCAACGACAGTAATATCATTGGATTCACTGACCAGGCTTTCCGCTACGGTTGAGCCAACTCGCCCTGCGCCCAGGATAACGATTTTCACTAAAAGGTACTCGTTTTACAGATTAATAATAAATGATGCAGTCTGTACCTCACTGATCAGGCCGGGAGAACGATTGAACGGGTTAGACAGGTTGCATATAAGGTGGGATATTTTACGCTTTTTGACCTGTATCTGTCCTGATCTGGCGGATTGTGTTGCGCTGGCTGCAGCACTTATAGATGTGTCGGATTTTTTTACATACCGGTACGGCTGATTTCGGCCAATTTAGACTGATACCCAATTGTCATATTTAACTAATTGATTTAATGATACATTTTGTTTGTGTTCGAAAACTGGTATGATTATTGCATATTTGATCTGTAGGTTCCTTCCGGAGTCCGAGCTGGAACCTGAATTGGCACCTTGGTACAAAATTGTGAATCATCTAACAGGGAGTAAAAAATAATGAAGAAAATCCTCGCTACCGCAATCCTGGCGGCGGCAGCTGCAACCAGCCATGCCGCGACCCTATCGTACGATTTCAACAATGCTCTGCAAACGACTGAGATTGGCCAGACCGGTTCGCTGGGCCTGTTCGATTCGTCCCTGGGCACGCTGACTGGTGCCATGATCACTGTCAGCGGTCAGGCCGTCATGAGTTTCACTGGTAACAACACAGCAGCACAAACACAGACAGCCACTCTGACATCAGAAGTTGAACTGGCGTGGACGACTACGCTGAGCGCACTGAGCTCCTACCTCACCGACACAGTCCTGCTGAGTGCCACGTCGGGCTCGCAGTCGTACGCCGTCGGTGAAACGAAGGCGTTCGGCCCGTTCAGCAGGAGTAACTTCAATGACGACGATCTGAGCGCTATCCTGGCTTCGCTGCAAGCCGTAGGCGGTGGCGCGTTCAATGTGTCGTGCGATTCATCATCCCCTATAACGAAAGGCCTCAGGATCCCCCGGTAAGTGAGGCACCCGAGCCCGGCTCACTGGCCCTGATGGGACTGGCGCTGGCTGGCCTGGCTGTGACCCGTCGCCGCAAGGTCTGATCATCCTGTTACTGCCTGCCGCCAGGTGGCGGGCAGTCTGCCTGCAAAAAACCCGGTTCGCCGGGTTCTTTTTTGGTGTATTAACATAAACTGCCAAAAAACGGCGAGCACTTGCGCAATATCCGCCTGTGATGCCTGTAATTTACCCGCCGTTTATTTTTTGGTCAGGGTAAACCGGTTTTCCTGGCCGTATTCTGTTCAAAAGATTTTGTAAAAGGCCTGGAATACATTCTTATTAGTAACGCTGCCACTTCAGGGAAGCGACGCGTCGTTCGATTTTATCCATCATTTTCTGGTACCGGGGGCTGCTGGTATCGCCAAAATGGGCTTTGAAGGCATTTTCTGACAGGTGTTCGGGGAGGTCTGTCCATTGTGGAATGAGATCGGTGTCGCGTATACCGGCCAGAATAATGTTCCGCATTCTGCGTGCGGAATCCTGATTGGCCATGGCTTTTTCGGCAAAACGGGTGCCTGAGCGATCCGCGATGAGATCGTTGAAGGAAAATCCGCTGCCGGAACGGGAATCTTCCAGTTCTTTGTACAGCCCGATTGCATTGGATAACACCGTGTCTGAATAAGCGGTAATGGCGGCAGAAGCCATGAAATGCATGGCCAGATCGTTGCGGCCATCCAGTGTGACATTGATTTTAACCGGATCCGGCCAGTTGGCTGCTTCCGGGATAACCAGCCTGAGTGGAATCTGAACGACATGAAATGCGGTTATCAGTATGGCAGCACGGAATTCTTCCAATGCATCTTTTTGTACCGAATGACGAACAGTTTCCTGCATGATTTGTGTCAGTATTTCTGACAGTGGGATGGTTGCCGAGGCATGTTCCCGGTTTTGTTCGTTGAGAAAATGATGGTAGTGCGACAGTTTTTCCAGTGCCAGCTGATCCAGAAAAGGCAGGCTGACAGGTGAGTAACTGACTTTATCAATTTCCCATCCTTTCCAGAAATAGGAAACTACCGCTTCATGGCGGGAGAACTGCAGTTTTCTGAATGCATCAAGACCGGTGTGTGCATCCGGGCTGGCGGTTTGCAGCCATGCCAGTAATTTTTCAATCAGCCGGTTGGCAAACCTGTCCGGGACTGGCAGGCTCCCGATGCTGACTGATCTGAATTCAGGAAATCGTCCATTCTCGATTAAAGTGGCTTGCAGATTGATATATCCGTTAATGATATTTGCGGGTATCGGCAGGCTGAGCAACACCTCTGCGCTTTTATCATGCAGGGTAACCCTGGCATACCCTTTGCCGAAATGATGTGCCAGATAATTCAGAGCATTATCAGCATCATCTGCCCGGATTCTGATGGTAGCCAATGTGCCGGGGTATACCTGATAACGATGCGTATCGAGAATACTTTTGGCACGAGCAATTTGTTCCGGTGTGATGAAAATTTCCCGTTTAACCCGGGACTGACTGTCGATTGCCAGGCAGATCATGACTGTTAAAGTGACAATCATGATAAAGAGGCTGATTCCTGCCAGATTAAGTAGTTTTCGCATCGGATAGGTGTTGTGGCAATCCACTCCTTCGAAGCAGCAGATTGCTTTATGGTTATGGTGTTAACGGGCGGAGTATCGATGGTTTCAGCTACTTTCTGCTACCACCAGAACCGATAGGGCCGATAATAGCCATTGTAGAAAAACGGGTATCCGTAATAGCCGGGATAGGGTGCGTAACGGTAGCAACTGTTCCAGTATGCGCTGTCTTCCCGGTAATTCCGTGGCCAGAGATGGATGATTTTTGCAGAGATCAGTGGAATACGGATCGTTTTGTTTCCGACCGTGCGTTCGATATCCCCCCTGATTGTGCCGGTAACAGTAATTTCTGTGCCTTTGGTATAGATTGCCGGATCAAGAAATTCGTTAATTTCAACGGCGAAGCGCCCTTCCCCGGATTTATCCGTTTCAGGATAACCGTTGCGATCGAGTGTATAGAAAAGCACCTGCATCAGGCTGGAATCGGCTTCATTTGCTACCTCAATGACAGTCCCTCCCCAGCGGACCGGTGCATCTTTATAGGCTTCAGCGTTGTGATTGACCGATTGATAGGGAATATCTGCTGCTGAAAAATTCCTGATATCCGGCGGCATGCTGGTGCATGCACCGAGGAGGAGTACGCTGCAAAGCAGGAGGCAAGGTGGGATCCAGGATTTCATGTTTTCCTCGGTTGATGGGTATGGGGTGGGACTGAGCAAGTTTGAAACCTTAAGTTAGACAAATACTTTACCGCAAGATTCATATGAAGTGATCTGCCTGCTTGATAACCTCCTCAGAATTTCGTGCTGAAGGTTGCCCTGACAGGCTGATCAAAGAGGCGGGAGCCAGACTGGCCATTGCGGGAGATACCGAGGGTTGCCGGTACAGGTTTGCGGGAAACGGGAATACGAAAGAGATGAATATTGTCCCGGGGCCTGTCGTGACGGCGAGCTATACAGGTAGAGTGCGGGAATGAATTGGCTGCAGTTGTTCCATTCGGGTAACGGGCAGTTTGCCGGGTTTTTGATCAAATCCGTTTATTCCGTTTGATTGAAAGGTATAATAGCCTCTCTTATTTTTGCATCTTGTTTCGATTAGCCTTGTTTACCTTGTCCAGTTCCGTTTTTTGCACATCTTCATCTGATCGGTTCTGTATAAGACCGGAAAATTTCTGACATGGATCAACCTTCCATCCTGGATTTCAGGAGTGGTACTTCTTTTGCGCCAGTCCTGGTCCTCCACAGCAATGATCTGGAAAAAATTGAGCAGCAACTGGTGGAGAAAATTGCCAGTGCGCCTGGATTTTTTGAAAATTCTCCTGTGTTGTTTGACTTGAGCGAGTTAAACGAAAACGGTAGTAAGACTGATGTTGGAGCGCTTGTATCCCTTTTTCGAAAATTAAGCCTGTTTCCTGTCGGTATGAGAGGGGGGGATACCTCTCAGGAAAAGCGGGCACTGGAGTTATTCATTCCGATTGATTCCGGGCGCAGCCGAAATGATGCTCTCCTGCCTGGAATACACAAAGAAGATAAAGCGTCATCATTAGAGATTCCGACTGTCATCAGGGAGGCCGTGCGTGTACCGGCGATGGTGATTACTCAGCCGGTGCGCTCGGGTCAGCGTATTTATGCCTCCGGTGATCTGATAATTATGACCCAGGTCAGTGCTGGAGCGGAAATTATGGCCGAGGGCAATATCCATGTTTACAACACAATGAGAGGGCGTGCGCTGGCCGGCGTGCAGGGAGATACGGCTACCCGGTTTTTTTGCCTGGATCTGCAGGCAGAGCTGGTTTCAATTGCGGGCATTTATAAAACCAGTGAAGACTTGAAGGGTACTCCCAGGAAAAAACCGGTGCAGGTCTGTTTGCGAGATCAGGCATTAATTGTTGAAGAGCTGAGCTAAAAATATTTCTGGAAAGGAGATTTAATTGGCAAGAATTATTGTTGTGACGTCAGGGAAAGGGGGGGTGGGTAAAACCACGACCAGCGCCGCTATTGCCATGGGACTGGCAAAAAGAGGCCATAAAACAGCAGTCATTGATTTTGATGTGGGCCTTCGTAATCTGGATTTAATCATGGGGTGTGAACGTCGTGTAGTATACGACTTCGTTAATGTTATTAATGGTGAAGCAAACCTCAATCAGGCGCTGATCCGGGATAAGAACTGCAATCAGCTCTACATTCTGCCTGCATCACAGACACGTGATAAAGATGCACTGAATCTGGAAGGGGTTGGCAGGGTACTGGAGGAGCTTTCCAAAGATTTCAAGTATATAGTTTGCGACTCACCGGCAGGTATTGAGAGGGGTGCCTACCTCGCCATGTATTATGCAGATGATGCTTTTGTCGTAACCAATCCGGAGGTTTCATCCGTGCGGGATTCGGATCGTATGCTGGGGATACTGGCGAGTAAATCGCGTCGTGCTGAATTAAACATGGAACCAATCAAGGAATATCTGTTGCTGACACGTTATGATCCAAACCGGGTTGAGTCTGGTGAAATGCTGAGTCTGGGTGATGTGCAGGAGATTCTGTCGTTGCATCTGCTTGGTGTTATTCCGGAATCCAAGTCAGTGTTAAATGCTTCAAATTCAGGTATTCCGGTGATTCTGGATGAGAAAAGTGACGCGGGGCAGGCTTACGCGGATGTGGTGGCGCGCTATCTTGGGGAGAAAAGGCCGCTTCGTTTCATTGATAGCAAGAAAGGTTTTCTCAGAAAGCTGTTTGGAGGTAAATAATGAGCCTACTGGATTATTTCAGATCATCTAAATCTAAAACAGCTTCGGTTGCCAAGGAAAGGTTACAGATTCTTGTTGCACATGAGCGTTATTACCGTAACAAACCATCGTATCTGCCTCAGTTGCAGGAAGAGTTGATGCAGGTTATCCGCAAGTATGTGCATGTGGATCAGGATGCTATTTCTGTCAAATTTGAACAGGATGAAAATCAGGAAACACTCGAATTGAATATCGTTCTGCCAGATTCACAGGGTGTGCGGGATACACAGCAGGACACTGTGCGTGCACTTTAAAAATTGTTTGGGATCGTGAATTACCTGAGGAGGGCGCTCTGCCAGGTCTCCTGAAATGAAATATGTCATGTTTTTCTGCTTTCCCGGTATAAATACCAAAGAGGTGGCATACAGGAGCTGGCTATTGGGTGTTTTTCTGATTTTGGCCGGGTGTGCCGGACCGGAAGTGCACCATGAAGAAGTGACAACAATCACTATTCAACCGGTACACGAACAGACCGGTGCTGTTAATAAACCTTTTGTACTTTCCGGCAGACTGGCGGTAAATGCCGGACGGCATCGATTTTCGGGAGGGATTCGCTGGCAGCATACCGGGAACAGTGATGAAATTTATCTGTTTTCTCCGTTAGGGCAGGTTGTTGCGAAGATTTTCAAGGATCAGGCAGGGGTTAGGCTGATCACTTCTGAGCCGGCCACTTATCAGGCACAAGATGTGGAATACCTTACCCGCCAGGTTCTGGGTTGGGAGTTGCCACTTGAGGGTATGCAGTTTTGGGTGCGTGGAACACATTTCCCGGGCACGGTAGCCGAAAAAGATCTGGATAGAAATAAACATACAACTGCCATTCGCCAGGATGGCTGGCAGGTTATTTATCAAAACTATTATCCTGCTGAAGGAGGTATACCTGCTTTGCCACGGCTGGTGGAATTCAACCGCGTAGATGTGAAAATGAAGCTGGTGATTGATCAGTGGCAGGATGAGGCAGGAAACAGTGCTGTAACAGGTGAAGAGTTGCCGCAATAATTTTCTTATTCTGATATGAACGTGTTTCCGGCCCCGGCCAAGCTCAACCTGTTTCTGCATGTGGTTGGACAGCGAGAAGATGGCTATCATTTGCTGCAGACAGTTTTTCGTTTTATAGATTATCTGGATCAGCTGAGCTTTAACATCACTCATGATGGCGTCATCAGGCACGTTAGCCCGATCCCTGGATTGACCGGGACCGATGATTTATGTGTTCAAGCGGCAAAATTGTTGCGGCAGCGATCTGGAAAGGCATCACTCGGTGTGGAAATTTACCTGGAGAAAAAAATTCCACTGGGAGGCGGTCTGGGTGGGGGCAGCTCTGATGCGGCTACAACGCTGATTGTTCTGAACCGGTTGTGGGACATCAACTGGGAAAGAGATCGTCTGATGGCATTGGGGCTGGAATTGGGAGCGGATGTGCCGGTATTTATTTATGGCAGGAATGCGTTTGCTGAGGGAGTAGGTGAGCAGTTACTGGCGGTTGATTTACCCCCATCCTGGTATGTTGTTCTGGTACCGCCCGTGCAGATTTCAACTGCGACCGTCTTCACCAGCAAAGAGTTGACACGAAATACAATTCCTATCAAAATGGCGGCCTTTTCCACGGTGCAGGGGCATAATGACCTTGAGCCCGTTGCAGTGCGCTTGCAGCCCGTGATTGCTGAATGGTTGGGATGGTTGAGACAGCAGCGTGGTGCAACAAAAGTGGCAATGAGTGGTTCCGGGTCATGTGTATTTGCAGAGTTCCCTTCTGAATCAGCCGCGCGCCAGGTGTTCGCGCAGCTGCCTGGCAACATGAACGGATTTGTTGTATCAGGGCTGGCAAAGCATCCTTTATTGGATTTTTAGAATATTTTTTTGGGGAGTCGCCAAGTGGTAAGGCACCGGATTTTGATTCCGGCATTCGTAGGTTCGATCCCTACCTCCCCAGCCAGATCTCAATGAATCTGCCAATATCATGCCAAATATTGTGCAAATGGTCGAAAGCAGCCTGTCCTGTTCCTAAACCAAAGGTGAGTGCTATACATGTCTTATGACAGCCTGATGGTTTTTACCGGAACGGCTAACCCAAAACTGGCGCATGACGTAGTCAAGTATCTGAACATTAATCTTGGGCGTGCAAACGTCGGTCGTTTCAGTGACGGTGAGATTATGGTAGAGGTGCTCGAGAATGTCAGGGGTAATGATGTCTTTGTGTTGCAGTCTACCTGCGCGCCGACAAATGACAGCCTGATGGAAATTCTGGTAATTGTCGATGCACTAAAACGTGCTTCTGCCAGTCGTGTTACTGCAGCGATCCCTTACTTCGGCTATGCACGACAGGATAGAAGAGCGCGATCCGCTCGCGTGCCCATTACTGCCAAAGTCGTAGCAAATATGCTAACCAGCGTTGGTGTGGATAGAGTGCTGACCATGGATTTGCATTCCGATCAGATACAGGGTTTTTTTGATATCCCGGTCGATAATATTTATGGCATGCCCATATTGCTGGGGGATATCTGGAAACATGACTACCAGAGTCTAATTGTCGTTTCACCCGATGTTGGCGGCGTGGTACGTGCACGTCACCTTGCCAAACGTCTGGAATGTGACCTGGCTATTATAGATAAACGGCGCCCCAAGCCGAATGAGTCCAAGGTCATGAATATTATTGGTGATGTCAGAGGGCGCACCTGTGTGATCATTGACGATATGGTAGATACGGCTAACACATTGTGTGAAGCGGCTTCAGCACTGAAACGGGAAGGTGCTGCCAGTGTGATTGCCTATTCGACACATGCGGTTCTGTCAGGAAAAGCGGTAGAGCGTGTCCGGAATTCAGATCTGGATAAACTGGTGGTAACGGATACAATTCCGCTAAGGGAAGATGCCAGTAAATGTGATCGTATTCATCAGTTGAGCGTGGCGAGTCTGTTAGGTGAATCCATGCTCAGGATAAGTAACGAAAGTTCACTGAGCTCGCTATTTATAGAGTGAGATAATTTTCTGGTTCATTCGCAGGCGGGTGAGCCTTTTGTTTTCGGGAGAATGGAATGCAAATTGAAATACATGCCAACAGTCGTAAATTACATGGAACCGGTGAGAATCGCCGTCTGCGTTCCCGGGGGAGGTTGCCGGGAGTTATTTATGGCGGTGTGGGCGCCGCACAATCAATTGATCTTGATCACAAGGATCTGTATTACAAGCTGAAAATGGAATCTTTTCACGCTTCTATACTTTCAATCAGTGTGGATGGTAAAAAGGAGCAGGTACTTGTGCGTGATGTACAAATGCATCCGTTCAAACAACAGGTATTGCATATTGATTTCCAGCGCGTTAGACAGGATCAAAAGATCCATATGAAAGTGCCGCTGCATTTCATCAATGCTGATGTTGCTCCGGGGGTTAAGTTGTCCGGTGGGATGGTTAGCCATGTGGCAACTGATGTTGAAATATCCTGCCTGCCTAAGGATTTACCTGAATTTATCACGGTGGATCTGTCCGGAATGACAGCCGGCAGCACGTTGCATCTCAGTGATTTAACATTGCCGGAAAATATTGAGTTGCCTGTCCTGTTGAGGGGTGACAATTTACCTGTGGCCACGCTTATCGTACCGCGTGGAGAATCAGGTGAGCCCGGGAAGGAATAAGCGGGATACTCTGTTTGCACACCAGGGATATCTCTCTGGTGTGCGTTGCTTTACACCATTTATTTAACCTCCTCTTTTTGGATTCCTTGCTGCTGAGGCTGTGCTAGGTTATGGCACTACCTGTAAAACTGGTGGCTGGTCTTGGCAACCCGGGCGAGAAATACATTTCGACCCGCCACAATGTTGGCTTTGACTGGCTGGATCGTTTGGCCGACTCACAACGTATCCCGTTTACGCCTGAAGCCCGTTTCAAGGGGTTGTGCGCGCGTATTACACAAGCTGATACAGATATTTGGCTGCTCAAACCGCAAACCTACATGAACGCTAGCGGTATGTCGGTCGCTGCCATGTGTCGCTACTATAAAATCGCACCTGAACAGGTTCTGATTGTTCATGATGAACTGGATTTACAGCCTGGTGTGATCAAATTGAAATCTGGTGGCGGTACAGGGGGACACAATGGCCTTAAAAGTATCGTTGCGGATCTTTCCAGTCAGACCTTCTGGCGGTTGCGGATTGGTGTAGGGCATCCGGGGGATAGAAATCAGGTCGTGGATTATGTGCTGCGCCCTCCGCGTAAAGAAGAAGCAGCCCTGATAGATGAGGCAATAGACCACAGCATGCGGGTATGGCCGCTGATCATCCGGGGGGATTTTGCAGCTGCGATGCAGCAGTTGCATACCCGCCAGGAAAACTGACAAAACTGTTTTACCTGAGACCAGCGTTTTGCATGGTTTTCAGGAGATCGATGGAATACAGATTATGAGCTTAAAATGTGGAATTGTTGGTTTGCCCAACGTGGGCAAATCTACTTTGTTTAATGCATTGACCAAAGCAGGGATTGCCGCAGAAAACTACCCGTTCTGCACGATCGAACCCAATGTCGGTATCGTTGAAGTACCTGATTCACGTCTTGCCGATCTGAGTAGAATCATTAATCCACAACGTGTGCAACCCGCTATTGTGGAATTTGTCGATATTGCAGGTCTGGTTGCAGGGGCATCCAAGGGAGAAGGGCTGGGTAATCAGTTTCTTGCCAATATTCGCGAAACAGACGCTATTGTCAATGTTGTACGCTGTTTTGATGATCCGAATGTTGTGCACGTTGCCGGCAAGGTTGATCCGCTGGCTGATATCGAAGTTATCCTGACCGAACTTGCACTGGCTGATCTTGCCACGGTAGATAAAGCGATAGCTCGTGATGGTAAGAAGGCGAAATCTGGCGATAAGGAGGCGGTCAAGCTAATTGCGGTGCTTGAGAAACTGGTGCCACATCTTAACCAGGGCCAGCCGGTACGTACGTTCCGGCTTTCAGATGAAGAAAAGGAGGTAATCAAACCTCTGTGTCTGCTGACAATCAAACCGGCGATGTATGTGGGCAACGTACTGGAAAATGGCTTTGAAAATAACCCTCATCTCAATTGTTTACGCGAATATGCAGCAAAAGAAAATGCTCCTGTTGTCGCGTTGTGTGCCAAGATTGAAGCTGAACTGGCTGATCTTGACGAGGCGGATAAAAAAGAATTTCTGGCTGATCTCGGGTTGGAGGAACCCGGTCTGAATCGTTTGATCCGTGCGGGTTACGATTTACTTGGTCTGCAAACCTACTTCACTGCCGGTGTGAAAGAAGTACGCGCCTGGACTATTCATAAGGGAGATACTGCACCACAAGCAGCAGGGACTATCCATACTGACTTCGAGAAAGGTTTTATCCGGGCACAAACTATTTCGTACACTGATTTTGTTGCCTGTGGAGGTGAGGCTGGAGCGAAGGAAAAAGGAAAAATGCGCGTGGAAGGCAGAGATTACATTGTCCAAGATGGGGATGTAATGCATTTTCTGTTTAACGTGTAAGTCTTTTACAACAGTTCACAGTACTGGATTCCTTCAAGACCCCGCAAATGCGGGGTTTTTTGTTTCTGTTGCCTCGCGGGAAATCTTTTCTCACTTAAAACCCGATGTGTTTCCGGGCTGCCGGTTAGGTATTCAGGCATTCAGATGTTTAGAGATCCTCTGAAAGACGTTATGAGTCAGCCAGTTCGATACAAAGAAAAAACGGGTAAAAACAGGCGAAGAGGCGCAGTTTACAGATAGAAAATGAGCATTTTGTGCCTGTTTCTAATGTAGTGATGGCAACGCAGACAGTTTTTTCAGAGGATCCCCGGATCCTCCGGGTGAAGTCAGTCTCTCGCTGCCTTCCAAGGGCAGCTTTACTAATTACTGACGATTATTTTGCAATTTGCCTTTCCCGGATTTCATCCAGAGTTTTGCAATCGATGCAAAGTGACGCGGTAGGCCTGGCTTCCAGCCGTTTCAGGCCGATTTCGACACCACATTTTTCACAATAGCCATATTCACCTGAATCAATTTTTGCGAATATCTCACCAATTTTCTTGATCAGTTTACGTTCCCGATCACGGCTGCGCAGTTCCAGTGCCATATCAGATTCCTGGGTGGCTCTGTCAGCCGGATCAGCAAAGATGGTTGATTCTTCCTGCATGACATGCACTGCACGGTCGATTTCCCTGCTAAGTTCAGCACGTTGATGCTCCAGAATTTTCCGGAAATGAGCCAGTTGCTCCGGGCTCATGTATTCCTCACCTGCTTTGGGTTCGTAAGGGGGAATGGTGTGAGATTCCAGTTGATTACCCATTCGTTACATTCTCCTTATGGTTGTTCGCTTGTGATTTTTGAGTTGAGGAAAAATAAACCTGTCATCAATACCAGAAAGACCGGTTAATAGCAAGTAAACGGCTAAAAAGTTAGTATATTCGGTAATGGTTACTCAAAATTCAGTCGACTGATATTGCAGGTTTTTATGGGGGGTGGTGGTGGCCGGCGGCTACACGGGTGAGGCCCGGCAGCCGCAGGAAGGTTATGGAGAAGGGTAAATAAATCAGGTTTGCAGGGAGCGGCGCAGTATTTTGGCGCAATCCACCATTTTTTGCAGGGCTGTTCGGGTTTCCGGCCAGTTGCGCGTTTTCAGCCCGCAATCCGGGTTGACCCACAGCAGTTTTGGATCAATATGGCGCGATGCCTTTTTCAGCAGTTCCAGCATTTCCGATGTATCAGGAACACGAGGGGAATGAATGTCGTATACCCCGGGGCCAATTTCATTCGGGTAGGAGAATTTTACGAACGCATCCAGCAGTTCCATACGTGAACGTGAAGTTTCAATTGTGATGACATCTGCATCCAGTTCAGCGATGGCGGGCAGGATGTCATGAAATTCCGAATAGCACATGTGGGTGTGGATCTGGGTTTCATCCCGAGCTCCCGAGCTGGCAACGCGGAACGCTTTGACTGCCCAGTCCAGATAGGATTTCCAGTCCTGTTTCCTGAGTGGCAATCCTTCACGAAATGCGGGCTCGTCGATCTGGATCATGCCGATCCCGGCTTTTTCCAGATCAGTGACTTCATCACGAATTGCCAGGGCCAGCTGCAGTGCAGTAACTGATCGCGGCTGATCATCTCGTATGAATGACCAGAACAGCATGGTTACCGGCCCGGTTAACATGCCTTTAACCGGTTTGCCGGCCTGGTTTTGAGCATATTTTATCCATTCAACAGTCATGGCTTCGGGGCGATAGACATCGCCATACAGAATGGGGGGTTTGACACAACGAGAGCCGTAACTTTGCACCCAGCCATTTTCTGTAAAGGCATAGCCCCATAACTGTTCGCCAAAATATTCCACCATATCATTGCGCTCGGGCTCGCCATGAACCAGCACATCCAGCCCGATTTCTTCCTGTTTGCGGATAATCTCGCAAATTTCTTTACGCATGGCAGTCAGATATTCAAGGTGACTGAGCTCATTTTTTTTAAATGCGGCACGAGCCTGGCGAATAGTGTCAGTTTGCGGAAAAGAGCCAATGGTGGTAGTGGGCAGTAAAGGCAGGTTGAAACGCTGCTGTTGCTGTTGTTTTCGAATTGCAAAAGAGTGCGCACGCTGGCTGTCGTGTTCAGTCAGATGACTGATTCTGTGATGAACCACCGGGTTATGGATACGGCAGGATGTTTTTCTTGACTGGCTGGCCTGGTCAGAAGCAGCCAGTCTTTCCCAGATTGATTCCTTGCCCTGGTTAAGTCCGCATCCGAGTATGGCAATTTCTTCCAGTTTCTGAATGGAAAAGGCCAGCCAATTGCTAATTTCCGGATCCAGTCTGGTTTCCAGTGATAAATCCACCGGGCAGTGCAGTAAGGAACAGCTCGGGGCAATCCATACATTACCTGTAAACCGGGATACAGCCTGTGACAGGGTTTCCAGTTTTTGTGACAGATCAGCGCGCCAGATATTGCGTCCATCAATACAACCCAATGACAGCGTTTTACCGGAGCAATCCCAGGTGAGAAATGATTCGATCTGTTCCGGGGCGCTGCTTACGTCGATATGCAGCCCATCTACTGGCAAGTTTTTGAGTAGTGCAAGATGGTGATCGACCGTACTGAAGTAAGTGGTGAGCAGCAGACGGCAGCCCCTGTCATGCAGTGCGTGATAGGTATTTGTGAAACCATCCAGCCAGGGTTGTTCAAGATCGAGAGCAAGGATGGGCTCGTCAATCTGCACCCATTCCACACCCAGTGCAGCAATTTTCTGCAGAATTTCCTGATAAACCGGCAGCAGGCGAGGGAGCAGGTCCAATCGCTGAAAATCAGGTGTGATTTCTTTGCCAAGATACAGATAGGTCAGCGGGCCGACCAAAACTGCTTTTGCATTGACGCCCAGTGCTTTGGTTTCTTTAATTTCCTGGAACAGGCGGTCAGATGCCAAATGGAACCGGGTATCGTGCTCGAATTCCGGAACAATGTAGTGGTAATTGGTATTGAACCATTTGGTCATTTCCATTGCTGGCTGATCGACAGTACCGCGCGCCATGGCAAAGTAGAGATCCAGTGAAACATTATCGCCGGTATGCCCGAAGCGGCGTGGAATTGCGCCGAGTAATGCGGTCATATCGAGCATATGATCGTATAGCGAAAAATCTCCCACCGGGATGAGATCGATTCCTGCTTTTTGCTGTAATTGCCAGTTGCCGGTGCGGATGTTGCATGCCGCAGCCTGCAGTTGTTCGGCGTCGATTTGCCCTTTCCAGAAGGTTTCAAGCCCTTTTTTTAATTCACGCTGTGCGCCGATTCTTGGGAATCCGAGATTATGTGTCAGTATTTTCATTGATCTTTCTCTGCTTTTCTTGGTTTGATCGGAAAGATCATCATTCTGTGGAATGCTTTATAATGAATCAAATGAATTTTTTATTAAAAAACGTGAATATTTTTCATATATGATCGAACTGCGACATCTGCGTACATTGAGTGCCCTGAGTGAAACTGGCAGTATTTCGCTGGCAGCACAGCGTGTGCATTTAACCCAGTCCGCGTTATCCCATCAGATCAAAGCACTGCAGGAACACTATCAGCTACCGCTTATTCAGCGTAACGGCCATGCCATACAGCTGACAGAGGCGGGCAAACGGCTGGTAGTACTGGCAGAGAAAATACTCGGAGAAGTTCAGTCGGCAGAGCGTGATCTGGCGAAAATATCCCGGCAGGCAACGGGAAGTTTGCGGATTGTGCTGGAGTGCCATACCTGTTTTGACTGGCTGATGCCGATCATGGACGATTTCCGGCAGCACTGGCCTGAGGTGGAGCTGGATCTGGTTTCCGGTTTTTATAGTGATCCGGTATCACTGCTGCGGCAGGATGTTGCTGACGTGGTGATTGGTTCGGAGAACAAGCCACAGCAGGGGATTGTTCATTTTCCGCTGTTCCGTTTTGAAATTCTGGCGGTACTGGCACCGGGGCATGTGCTTGGGAGCAAAAAGGTACTTGAGGCCGCTGATTTTGCACAGGATGTGCTGATTACCTATCCGGTTCCCGAAGAGCGAATCGACCTGATTCGGCAGGTGCTGATACCGGCGGGTGTCAGCTGGCGGCGGCGGACGACGGAGCTGACTGTGGCTATTCTGCAACTGGTGGCCAGTCGGCGTGGCATTGCCGCCCTGCCCGGCTGGGGTATCAAAAACTATCTGGATTACGAATATGTCATTGCCCGGCGAATTGGTGCGGGCGGGTTGTGGAGTGATCTGTATCTTTCGATACGGGAGGAAGATGCTTCGCTGCGTTATTTACAGGATTTTATGGAAACAATTGGTCAGGTTTGCTTTGCCAGGCTGGATGGAATCAGGCCATCGGGCAAAAAAGGGAAAGAGAAAAAACAGGGAGCCGGAAAGACTGCCGGGCAGATATCTTCGATTTAAGAAAGATGGCTGCCCGGTACGGATTATGCAGGGTTGTGTGCCGGATTAGTGCAGGGTGACTGCAGCTTTTTCCTCACAGATAAGGTTGGCACAGTAGTTTTCATGGATACCATCCAGAAATTTCCACAGTGCATCGCAAGCACGGCGAGTCGCTGCCAGAACCTCTGCCTGTTTTTCCGGGCTGTCAGCAAACTTTTCGATAATGGCCCACTCAGCCTGTGAATGGAAGATATCAGCTGTCTGGTGTACCGAGAAAAATTCATAATCGCTTGGATTTTTCATACCGTAAAACTTAGCCAGGCCATCAATTTTAACTGCGGCAATATCAGGTACCTGGGATTCAAATGCGTGTAACGCCGCCAATCCGGCGTAGAACGGTTCATTCATGCAGATATCACGGAAGGTCGAGACCAGGTATTGTGTTTCCGGCAGGGCATCCGCTTTTGCCAGGCTGGCATCATTTGCACCCAGAGCAAAGGCAAACGCTTTCCACAGGGCGGGATGATTTTTTTCTCCATGTTCTTCATCGATCAGGTTTTTCAGAACTTCCTGACGAACACTGATATCACCACTGTTTTCCGTATGGTGAAAGTGAGGAGTATTGAAGTGAACTGCGCTGAGGTAGGTAGGTTCTGCCAGAACGTTGTAAAAATACTGTTCAGCGTAGTGACGCAGCTGTTCGCGTGTCAGTTTTCCTTCGGTCCACGCGATATAGAATGGATGCTGCAGCAGATGCCTGCTTTTAATGATGGAGTCAACCTGTTGCTTGAATGTGTCTGTTGCCATGAAAAGCTCCCGTTCAGTATTGAATGAAAAATGTGACGCCCTGTTTATCATCGCCAATTCAATTAATGAAGTCAAATTGATACGGGAGATTCATGGCTGAAAATAGTGATAATTTCACAGGTGGAAAGGTGTGCCACAATTCCGTTATGTAATAAAGTGTGATGATAGAATGGCCGTTTTTCAGTAAAAATTAGAGAGAAATATTATGTTTTCACAGAGTTTAACGATTGAGCAGGTAGATCCGGATTTGTGGCAAGCCATCAAAGGGGAAATACAGCGGCAGGAAGATCATATTGAGCTGATCGCCTCCGAAAATTACGCCAGTCCGGCTGTATTGCAGGCGCAAGGTACTGTATTAACCAACAAATATGCAGAGGGTTATCCAGGCAAACGGTATTACGGTGGCTGCAGGTATGTTGATATTGTTGAGCAGCTTGCCATTGACCGCCTCAGAAGTCTGTTCAATGCCGAATACGTCAATGTGCAGCCACATTCCGGTTCACAGGCCAACGCCGCTGTGTATCTGTCAGCACTGAAGCCGGGGGATACGCTCCTGGGGATGTCACTCGCACATGGTGGACATTTGACTCATGGGGCATCGGTCAATATGAGTGGCAAGATTTTCAATTCAGTTGCTTATGGCCTGAATCCGGAAACTGAAGAAATTGATTATGCGGAACTGGAGCGGCTTGCACATGAGCATAAACCACGCATGATTGTTGCCGGTGCTTCTTCCTACGCACGGGTCATCGACTGGAAAGCCTTCCGTCAGATTGCTGACAGTGTGGGTGCCTATCTGTTCGTTGATATGGCACATTATGCCGGGCTGATTGCTGCCGGTTATTATCCCAGCCCCGTGGGGATTGCCGATTTTGTTACCAGTACAACGCATAAAACACTGCGCGGCCCGCGTGGCGGAGTAATCATGGCGCGCCCGGAGCATGAAAAAGCACTTAATTCAGCAGTGTTCCCGCAGACACAGGGCGGGCCGCTGATGCATGTTATTGCGGCCAAAGCGGTAGCTTTCAAGGAAGCATCTACCCAGGCGTTCAAAGACTATCAGAAACAGGTTATCGAGAATGCGCGTGTCATGGCAAGGGTATTGCAGCAGCGCGGCCTGCGTATTGTATCGGGTCGTACGGACTGTCATATGTTCCTGGTCGATTTGCAAGCCAAGAATTTGACCGGAAGAGAAGCTGAATCTGCACTGGAAGCGGCGCATATTACGGTTAATAAAAATGCGATTCCAAATGACCCGCAGAAACCCTTTGTGACCAGTGGGGTGCGGATTGGGACTCCGGCCATTACCACACGCGGATTCAGGGAGCCTGAAGCCGAGGAGCTTGCCAATCTGGTGGCTGATGTGCTGGAAGCACCGGCTAATGCAGCGGTTCTGGATCAGGTTGCTCGCAAGGCTCAGGCATTGTGTACAAAATTTCCGGTATATGGAAACTGAGATCTGCGTTAGTTTGGGGGAATGGCAGTGAGATGTCCGTTTTGCGGTGCTGAAGATACCAGTGTGATTGATTCGCGTATCAGTGAGGAAGGGGCACGTATCAGACGCAGGCGGCGCTGTGTGGAATGCGGAAAGCGCTTTACGACCTACGAGACGGTTGAATTGCGTTTCCCGCAAATCATCAAACAGGATGGCAATCGTGTGGAATTCAATCGGGAGAAACTTTACACCAGTTTCGCCCGTGCGCTGCACAAACGCCCTGTTCCGGTCGGACAGGTAGATGCTGCAATCGAGCGCATTCTGCAGAAGCTGCTGGGAAGTGGAACCCAGGAGATATCATCACGTATGCTTGGTGAGTGGGTAATGCAGGAGTTATACAGTCTGGATAAAGTCGCCTATATACGCTTTGCTTCGGTATATCGGAGCTTTGAAGACGTGGGCGATTTCCAGGAAGTCATCAGGGAAGTTCAGTCGTCACCACAAAATAGTGACGATGCACCTTCCTGACCGGTTGAGACAGCTATCCGCTTTTTCCGGGATTATTTTACGCTGCATTGGGGGCAGGCTCAGCGATTTTCGGAGTTGCTGCATAGTATGAGCTGTCAGCTATATTGTGTGGGGAGACTTCAGCAGGAATATACCGGATATAAAGTGGAGACCCGGATATAAGGCGGAAATCATGCACCCTTCTTCAGGCGGATCGAATCGTCTCAATGGCATGTAACGTGCAGGACAGGTTTCCGTGCGTGTGCACGGTAATGCAGCAGAATCCGGATTACACGGGATAACTGGAACAACTTCTCCACTCTGTTGAAAATACCTGTAAGCAGGGTGGCTGCCAATAGGAACCGCTGCCAGCAAGAACCTGTACTGATGACATTTACCCTGACCGGTATGAAAAATTTATTGAAGCGCTAGCCGTATCAGTAACGGCAATCTTGTCTCGGGGTGATTTTTACAAATTGCTTTGTTCCGGTAATAAAGTAATTTTTGCAAACTTTCTTTTTCCCACCTGAGCGATGACAGTGGTATTGATCGGGATAGTTTGGGTTTTATCACTTATTCTGTCGCCATCCAGTTTTACGCTACCTTGTTCAATCATGCGCAGGGCTTCACTGGTACTGGCAGTCAGACCGGCCAGCTTTAACAGTTGGGGGACAGCCAATTCTGTACTCTGGATGTAGAGTTTTTTTTCTTCGATATCTTCGGGAACAGCGCCTTTACTGAAGCGTGCTTCAAATTTATCTGCAGCCTGAATGGCTTCAGCATGGCTGTGAAAACGCGCGACAATTTCGCGAGCAAACAGTATTTTAATATCACGCGGGTTGCGACCGGATTCTGTATCATTTTTCCACTGACGTATGGTTTCAATTGATTCAAACGACAGCAGTTCGATATAGCGCCACATCAGCGTATCGCTTATTGACATCAGCTTGCCGAAGATTTCGGCAGGCGGTTCGTTGATACCAATATAGTTATTGAGTGATTTGGACATTTTCTGGACGCCGTCGAGCCCTTCCAGAAGAGGCATGGTAAGTATGCACTGTGGTGATTGGCCGTGGTGTTTCTGTAATTCGCGCCCAACCAGTAAGTTGAATTTCTGGTCAGTACCACCCAGTTCGAGATCTGCCTTCAATGCGACTGAATCGTAACCCTGAACAAGCGGGTAAAGAAACTCGTGAATGGCAATGGGCCGGTTATCATGGTAGCGTTTACTGAAATCATCCCGTTCCAGCATACGTGCGACGGTATAAGTGGAAGCCAGCCTGATCAGGTCATCAGCACCGAATTTCCCCATCCAGGATGAATTGAAAACCACTTCAGTCTGTTCAGGTTTGAGTATTTTAAACACCTGAGACGCATAGGTTTCCGCATTTTTTGCTATCTGTTCATGTGTCAGTGGCGGGCGAGTGGTACTTTTTCCGGTAGGGTCACCAATCATCCCGGTGAAATCGCCAATCAGAAACAGAACATGGTGGCCGAGTTCCTGAAGCTGGCGCAGTTTATTCAGCAGGACAGTATGCCCCAAATGAAGATCCGGAGCGGTTGGATCAAAACCTGTTTTTATTCTGAGAGGGGTGCCTTTATTAAGCTTCTGTACGAGCTCTTCCTCAATCAGCAGCTCCTGACAGCCACGTCTGATTATCTGTAACTGTTGAGAAATTGATTCAGGCACGGCCACTCAGCAAAAAATCAGTCGTCATCATATTTATGCATTTCCATGTTAGACTTAAAAAGTTCCCAACAGACGAAAGGAGTGATGGCATTTGATTTACCACCAGTCATCTCGCAGAAAGAGCAGCATTCTAGCGCAAAAACTTGCTGTTTTCGCACAAAAGAAAGTACGCTGGATAACGATTCTGTCCAGTTTGCCGTTATTCGGAATGGTTACCGCCTTTGGGATTGTTCCTGATTCACTCCCGCATGAAGTATCCGGTAAAAAGGTCATTCGTTCTTTACATCTTCCGGAAAAATTTGCCACATCTGATCCCGATATGACTTTCTGGCGGCAGGAAGGTATTCGCCGAGGGGATACGATTGCTGCAATTCTTACTCGCCTTGAAATCAGCCAGGGGGATAAAAACAGTTTTTTAGATGCAACACGTGGCAATGTGGCAATAGATCATCTTAAACCGGGTGAAATCATTCATGCTGAGGTTCGCTCTGACGGGAAACTGATGGCGCTACGCTATTTTTACGGGAATGGCGAACAATTCCAGGCTGAGAAAGTTAATGGTGAGTTTGAGCTGAGTGAGCAATCCGGAAAAAGTAATACTCGTGTCCAGGTCGGCTTGGGAGTAATCAGCACTTCACTGTTTGCGGCGGTTGATAAGGCGGAAATGCCAAGCACAATTGCTACCCAGATGATTGATATTTTTTCCAGCAGTATTGATTTTCATCGGGATATTCAGAAAGGGGATCATTTTACGGTTATTTATGAATCCTCCCGCGATGAAAGTGGAAGGATTCAGGCTGGACGGATACTTGCAGTAGAGTTTTTCAATAAAGGTAAATCCCGAAAAGCTGTTTATTTTCAGGTGCCAGGTGAAAAGGGCGAATATTACACGCCGGAGGGGGAAAGTTTGCGCAAGCCTTTTCTGATGGCGCCTCTCAAATTTTCCCGAATCAGTTCCGGTTTTTCCAGTGGACGTTTCCACCCTATACTAAAAAAATGGCGTGCCCACAGAGGAGTGGATTATGCCGCCCCAACCGGTGTTCCGGTGATGGCTACAGCGGATGGTACAGTTGAGTATAAAGGCTGGCAGAGTGGCTATGGAAATCTGGTTGTACTTAAACATAATGCACAGTACAGCTCGGCGTATGGTCATTTATCCGGTTTTGACAGAAGACTGCAAAAAGGAAAGCAGATCAAACAGGGGGATATTATCGGTTTTGTTGGATCAACCGGAATGGCGACCGGTCCGCATCTCCACTATGAATTACGGGTGAATGGCGTACAGCGTGATCCTGCCCGAATTGTTATGCCGGCAGCACAACCTATCAGTAAAAAACACTACACGGCTTTTCGTAAGGAAAGTAAGGAATTACTTTCCCGGCTCGATTTGTTGCGTAACGCCAGCTATGCTTCTCTTAACTGATTAACGTCAATCTGTATACGTAACTGGAAAGATGTACTACATCGGCATTATGTCAGGCACGAGTCTGGATGGTGTCGATGCAGTACTGGTAAGTTTTTCCGGATCTTCATTCGTACTGCTGCGCACCTGCTTTATCCCCTATACCCAGCCTTTCCGGCTGGCGCTGCTCGGCCTGAATCAGAGTGGTGAGAATGAGCTTCACCGTTCGGCCACGTTAAGTAACCAGCTGTCTGAATTGTACTCGGAGGCAGTGAGTCGCCTGTTGGGACAATCCGGAATGACTTCGCAGGAGATTGTGGCAATCGGCTGTCATGGTCAGACAGTCCGGCATTGCCCGCAACCCGGGAATGGCTACAGCATCCAGTTAGTAAATGGTGCTTTGCTGGCGGAATTGACTGGTATTACGGTTGTGACTGATTTCAGGAACCGGGATATTGCTGCTGGAGGACAGGGGGCACCACTGGTTCCGGCATTTCATTATGAAATGTTTGCACATCATGATATTCACCGCCTGATTATTAATATCGGTGGGATTGCTAATATTACCAGTCTGCCTGTCAGTGGCAGGGTAAGCGGTTTTGACTGCGGGCCGGGGAATATGCTGATGGATGCCTGGTGTCTGAAGCATACCGGCATGGCTTATGACCGGAATGGAGAGTGGGCGGCTTCAGGCAGGAGGATTGATCTTTTGCTGGAAGAACTGTTGAGTTTTCCCTATTTTTCTCAGTTACCGCCAAAAAGTACCGGTAGGGAGATGTTTGATCTCAACTGGTTGCAATCCTGTCTGTCAGGTAATGAAATTGCGCAGGATGTTCAATCTACATTGTTGCAGTTGACTGTGCGAACAATCGCTGACGCTGTGAGAGCTTACTATTCCGATGCTTATGAAATTTATCTGTGCGGGGGGGGAGCACATAACAGAGCGCTGGTTGCCGGATTGCAGCGGGTATTATCTGATCGAAAAATCAGCAGGACTGATGAACTGGGGATTGAAGCTGACTGGGTGGAGGCTTGTGCATTTGCCTGGCTGGCACGGCAATCCGTGGAACGTGCCCCCGGCAATCTTCCAGCCGTAACGGGTGCAACCGGCAGCCGGGTGCTGGGGGCGATTTACCCGGCCTGAATTCTCAGACAGAAAATGAAGATCCGCATCCGCAAGTGCTGGCTGCTGATGGATTCTTAATGACAAACTGGGCACCCTGGGCATTTTCCTGGTAATCAATTTCTGCACCCAGCAAATACTGAAAACTCATAGAGTCAACCAGTAGTTTCACCCCCTGTTTTTCCATCACAAGATCATCTTCATTGATAGTCTCATCAAAGGTAAACCCGTACTGAAATCCGGAGCAGCCGCCGCCGCTGACAAAAACCCTCAGTTTAAGCGCCTGGTTATCCTCTTCCACGATCAGCTCTTTTACTTTTCTGGCGGCGCTGTCAGTAAAGTTTAACGGGGGGTGATCTGTCATTGTTTCTTCGTGAAGTGTTGTACTCATTTTGCTTGTTTACCTGTGTAATGGGTTATTCCGATAAGGCGGACAGCCAGCCTTGCTGCAGCCGGAGAATATTCAGGTGATATAAGCGTTACGCTGTTTTTCTCTGGATAAACTCTATTTTGTAGCCATCCGGATCTTCAATAAAGGCAATAACGGTAGTTCCATGTTTCATCGGGCCAGCTTCACGTGTAACACGGCCACCAAGATTTCGGGTTTTTTCACAAGCCTCATAGGCATTTTCCACTTCGATTGCAATGTGCCCAAACCCGGTCCCCAGATCGTAATGATCCGTTTCCCAGTTATGTGTTAACTCCAGTACCGTACTTTCTGTTTCACTCTGGTAGCCGACAAAAGCCAGTGTGAATTTTCCTTCAGGGTAATCCTTGCGGCGCAAAACCTGCATTCCCAGAACATTTGTATAGAACCGTACCGAACGTTCCAGGTTGCCTACCCGCAACATGGTATGAAGAATGCGCATTTACACTTTGACCATTTCAAAATCTTCTTTCCGTGCGCCACATTCCGGGCAGGTCCAGTTCATGGGGACATCTTCCCAGCGGGTCCCGGCTGGAATGCCGTCCTGTGGCCATCCTTCAGCCTCGTCGTAGATAAAGCCGCAAATCATGCACATATAGCGGTTGTAAACCTGGTTGTCCTCAGTAGTCATAATAGATAAGTGAGTTTGCTTAAGTTAAAATAGCATTTTACGGTATTAGTGTATGTCTCTACCACCATCAATTGTATTATCCTTTGCAGGCAGTGATCCAAGTGGGGGGGCTGGTATCCAGGCGGATATTATGACGCTTGCCGGGATGGGCTGCCACCCGCTTACTGTACTGACTGCTGTTACGGTACAGGATACTGTCGGTGTTGAGGATATATTCGTCATGGATGCCGAGTGGGTTACCGACCAGGCGCGCACGGTGCTGCAGGATATGCCGGTACAGGCATTCAAGATCGGCATGTTGGGCAGTGTTGAAATTATCGCGGCCATTACCGAAATCGTATCAGATTATCCTGATATACCGCTGGTGCTGGATCCGGTACTGGCTTCCGGCCGGGGTGATACGTTTGCCAATGAGGAAATTATTGTTGCCATGCGTGAAATGCTGTTTCCTCAGGCGACAATCATTACTCCCAACAGCATAGAAGCCAGGCGTATCGCGCTTAATGATGAAGATGATCCTGAAATTCTGGATCTGAAACAAAGTGCAGAACGGTTGCTGGAATGGGGGTGCAGTTACGTGCTTATCAAAGGAGCCCACGAAAACACACCCGAGGTAGTTAACGTACTTTACGGTGTGAACGGTGTTATTCGGTCGGATTCCTGGCAGCGCCTGCCAGGTTCATATCATGGTTCGGGTTGTACCTTGTCCTCTGCAATAGCAGCTTCGCTCGCGCATGGCATGTCGGTTGCCGACAGCGTGTACGAGGCGCAGGAATTTACCTGGAATACACTTAATGCCGGTTTTCGTCCGGGAATGGGGCAGTATATCCCGGATAGATTTTTCTGGGCGGAGACTGAGAACCCGAAAGAAGGTACAGGCAGCGCCGAAAATTGATTTTATGCGCCAGTGCAGAGTAAGCGGTGTTTATGCAGTTACGCCCGATGTGGCGGATACCGAAAAGCTGTGTGATGCAGTCCGGCAAGTGTTATCTGGCGGTGTGAACTGGATTCAGTATCGGAATAAAAAGGCTGACAGCTGGCTGCGATTTACGCAGGCTGTCAGAATCCATCAGCTTTGCAGACAATTTCAGGTTCCCCTGGTAATCAATGATCACCTGGATCTGGCCATGGAGATTGATGCTGAGGGTCTGCATATAGGCGGAGATGATGTTCCGCTGTCGGTAGCCAGGCACCATTTTGGCCGGGATAAAGTGATTGGTGTCTCCTGTTACAATCAGCTGAATCGTGCGGTGGAAGCTGAAAGTGCGGGAGCGGATTATGTTGCTTTTGGTGCGTTCTACCCGACTGTAACCAAGGCGGATACAGCTCGGGCTTCAGTTGACCTGCTGGCTGATGCGAGGAAAGAACTGAATATTTCCATCGTGGCCATTGGGGGTATCAGTCCGGACAATGCCGGAACATTGATTGCCTGTGGATGTGATGCTGTAGCGGTCAGCCAGGCTTTATTTGGTGCCCGGGATATACAGTCGGCTGTTCGAAGTTTCTCAGAATGGTTCAGCTAATTATCAATTTCAATAATTTTTAAACGATTTCAATGACAATTACCAATCAGCAACTGTTTGAACGTTCCAGGCAATATATTCCGGGAGGAGTTAATTCCCCGGTACGGGCTTTTAAATCTGTAGGTGGTACCCCTGTTTTTTTTCAGCGCGGATTGGGGGCCTGTTTCTGGGATGTGGAAGGAAAATCCTATATTGATTATGTCGGTTCCTGGGGGCCGCTCATTCTTGGGCATGCGCATCCTGATGTCATCAGGGCTGTGCAGATTGCGGCAAGTCATGGCACCTCCTTTGGTGCACCAACAGCTGCAGAACTGGAAATTGCCGAGTTATTGTGCCGCCTGTTACCTTCTCTGGAGATGGTGCGGTTGGTGAGTTCCGGTACTGAAGCCGGTATGAGTGCTATCCGGCTGGCTCGCGGCTATACAGGCAGAAACCGGATTATCAAGTTTGAGGGCTGCTATCACGGTCATGATGATGCGCTGCTGGTCAAGGCGGGTTCCGGCGCACTGACCTTTGGTCATCCCAGTTCAGCAGGTGTTCCTGCTGAAACAGCGAGCCATACTCTTGTACTGGATTATAACGATGTGGCCGGGGCAGAAAGGATTTTCAGCGAGCTGGGTGCCGAGATTGCTGCTGTCATTGTTGAACCGGTGGCGGGTAATATGAATCTGGTTAAGGCAACTCCCCGTTTTCTGGAAACACTGCGGGCACTGTGTACGAAACATGGCAGCCTGCTGATTCTGGATGAGGTGATGACTGGTTTCCGGGTTGGTCTGGCGTGTGCTCAGGGGTTGTATGGCATCAAACCGGATTTGACCATTCTGGGCAAGGTGATTGGTGGCGGCCTGCCTATGGCCGCTTTTGGCGGTCGGCGTGATGTGATGGAGTGTCTTGCTCCGCTGGGACCGGTATATCAGGCGGGTACGCTTTCCGGTAATCCGGTTGCCGTTGCTGCGGGGCTGGAAACATTGCGCCAGATACAGATACCGGGTTTCTTTGATAAGTTATCGGCCATGACCCGTAAACTGACAGAAGGTTTGACAACTGTCGCTGTAAAACACGGCGTGGTGTTCAGTACAGAAGCGGTTGGCGGAATGTTTGGTTTATATTTCAGGAAATCTCCACCAGAAAGTTTTTCTGAGGTGATGGAAAGTGATCGTGAAGCGTTCAATCGTTTTTTTCATGCCATGCTGAAAGAAGGTGTGTATTTTGCACCTTCAGCTTTTGAAGCCGGCTTTGTTTCTGCTGCTCATGGCGATATGGAGATCGATAAAACATTGGCTGCAGCTGATCGCGTATTCAGTCAGGGGGTATATAAATAAGCGGGAGCTGCCGTACTGAAAATAAACAAAGGATTTAATCGGCATGGTTGATTGCCGTTTACAGTTTGCCGGCCGGTTTATCCTGATTTTTTCAGCTGTGGCAATATGCTCGACTCAATACTTGTATATAAAAAATAAACAACAGATTATGTTTACTGATTTTCTTCGTTTTCAAAAATTTTTGATGCTGCTGTTCTTGAGTGGCGTGTTATCAGCGTGTGCTACGGTAGATAATCGGCGTGACCCTCTGGAATCCATGAATCGGGTGGTATTCTCATTTAATGAAAAGCTCGATGAGGTTGTGGTAGAGCCTGTTGCCAGGGGATATCAGAGGTTTATCCCTCCTCCGGTCAGAATGGTTGTCGGGAATTTCTTTTCCAATCTGGACGATGTTGTTATTGCAGCCAATTCCCTGTTGCAGTTGAAGTTTGTGGATGCAATGGCGAGTACAACACGTATCCTGATCAATACAACTTTTGGAATGCTGGGTGTTATTGATCTGGCCAGTAACATCAGCCAGGTGAGTGATATCGATATCAGTAAGCGTAATGAGGATTTTGGCCAGACATTGGGGTTTTACGGGGTTGGCAGTGGCCCCTATCTCGTATTGCCATTACTGGGCCCAAGCTCGGTAAGGGATGCGATAGGAATTGGAGTAGACAGTACCTTTATTCATCCTGCACGTGCAATTTATACGAATCTTGATTTGCTGACCGTACGTTTACCGGTTACAACAGTAGAATTTATTGATAAACGCGAACAGCTGCTGCATTTGGATAAAACGCTGGAAGAGGCCTCGCTGGATAAGTATGAGTTTGTTCGTGATGCCTATTTGCAAAGGCGGGACAGTCTCATAAAAGATGATGGATCGGCTCCTGCCGAGGAAGAACCTGTAAATTTTGAAGAAGATGAAATAATGATCGACGATTGATTCGGATTGACTCGATCAGGAAGCTGTATTTTTACCGGAGCTGGTATGAAAATTGCCAGCTCCGGTTTTGTTTTATCAGACAGATTGTAATGCCTGGATGCGCTCTTCCAAAGGCGGGTGTGACATGAACAGGCGGCCAATCTGGCTTTTCTGTCCGGAGATTCCAAAAGCCGCTATCTTGTCCGGCAGGTGGGAAGGCTCATATTCCTGCTGTAATCGCCGCAGCGCAGCAATCATCTTGTCTCTTCCCGAAATCTGTGCACTGCCAGCATCCGCACGAAATTCCCGCTGACGACTGAACCACATGACGATAATCGTGGCAAAGATACCCAGTACCATTTGAGCAATCAGACTGGTAATGAAATAGGCAGGTCCATGTTCTTCTTCTGATTTGAGAACTGCACGGTCAACGATATACCCGATCACGCGGGAGAGAAAAATCACGAAGGTGTTCACAACACCCTGAATCAATGCCAGCGTTACCATATCCCCGTTGGCGACATGGCTGATTTCATGTGCCAGCACAGCTTCAGCTTCGTCCCGGTTCATTTTCTGCAGAAGTCCTGTACTGACAGCTACCAGCGCATTGTCCCTACTCATTCCGGTGGCAAATGCGTTGATATCGGGCGAATCATAGATAGCAACTTCAGGCATACCAACCCCCGCTTTTTTTGCCTGCCGCCGTACGGTTTCCACCAGCCAGCCTTCGGTTGAATTGGATGGAACATCAATAACCACAGCGCCAGTCATGTGTTTTGCACTCCATTTGGACATGGCCAGCGAAATGAGTGAGCCACCAAACCCCAGTACGGTGGAAAAAACAAGCAGTGCATTGAAATTCAGTCCACCGCCTTCGGCATCCAGTATGCGATCCACACCAAGCAAGCGCAAAGTGATGTTCAGCATCAGCAATATGGCCAGGTTTGTTACGATAAAAAGAAAAATTCGTTTCATTGTTCTCGTCCTTCAAGTTTTATGAGTACACCTGTTGTGCTTTGAGAGCCATAGAAAGCAATCGTTCAAGCCAAGCGGCTATATGGTGACATATTTCCTGATATCAAGTACCGGTATGCATAATTTCATGCGAGTTCCCCCTGGCATATCACTGGAATCTTCTTCCCTTGAGGTACAATGAGGCGCGTAAACAAGCTGATTGCCGGGTCGGGCCTGGAATAAAGAACAGGTTTCCAGATATCAGCAGATATGACGGGTGTGAATAAAAGGGAGATGAAGATTGATTGACGTAAAGCAGGGGATATCAGTATGAGTCAGCCATCTGTTGTAGTCGTGGGAAGTGGGCTGGCGGGTTATACAGTTGTGCGTGAATTGCGCAAGCTGGATGCGACCGTACCAATTACGCTTTTATCGGCGGATCATGGCGGTTTTTATTCAAAGCCCATGTTATCCAATGCACTGGCAACAGGTAAAACGCCTGATTCCATCCTGAGCGCCGGCATGATCCAAATGTCGGAGCAGCTGGGTATCTCGGTTCAGCCTTATACCTGTGTCAGTGCCATTAATACTGCTGCAGGGAATGTATCCTTTGAAGAAGGGGGACAAATGGCTTACGACCGGCTGGTTCTGGCGCTGGGGGCGGATCCGGTTCGCCTGCCCATACCGGGAGAAGGTTCATCCGAAATGTTGTCAGTCAATAATCTGGATGATTACCGGAAGTTCCGTGAATCTCTGGAAGGAAAACGCCACATTGCCATATTGGGTGCGGGTTTGATCGGCTGTGAGTTTGCCAATGATCTGGCTGCAAAAGGGTACCAGGTAAGTGTATTTGATCTGAGTTTGCTGCCGCTGGGGCGATTGCTTCCTCCCGAGGCCGGTCAGTATTTCCACGATAGACTGGCGGCAGCCGGAGTTCGTTTTCTGCTCGGCACGACGGTTGGCACAATAAACAGGGAAAACGGATGCTACCAGTTGTACTATGGGAAAGATGAGGTGCTTGAGGCGGATCTGGTGCTGTCCGCTATTGGCCTGAAGCCACGTACCGGTCTGGCTGCTGCTGCGGGAATTCAGGTGAATCGTGGTATTGCAGTCAATCGCTATCTTCAGACCAGTGCCCGGAATATCTATGCTCTGGGGGATTGTGCTGAAGTAGAAGGAAAAATATTGCCCTTCATTTTGCCGATTTCCCATGCCGGCCGGGCGTTGGCCGCGACAATTGCCGGTAATCCAACACTGCTGCACTACCCGGCAATGCCGGTAATGGTCAAGACACCTGCCTGTCCAACCGTTGTTTCACCTCCGGATCCGGCTGTAAAGGGAGAATGGAAGGTTGAGGCTGTTGAAAATGGCATGAAAGCCCTTTATTACGATGAAGATGGAAATTTACATGGTTTTGCCTTGCTCGGGACTGCAACGGGTGAACGCAATACACTGGCATCCCGCCTGCCACCGGTACTGGCATAAAAAAGGCAGAGCAAAGTTTCAGATTATTTCTTTGAGAACCGCAAAAAGTTTGTACTGACTAAGGGAAACAGACATGCTTTACTTAATACAGGGCGAGGATATTCCTGACAGCCTGCCAAAGCGGTTAGCCAGCCGTCCGGCACATTTGTCCAGGCTGCATGAACTGCAAAAAGAGGGAAGACTGTTATTGGCAGGACCCTGTCCGGCAATAGACAGTATTGATCCGGGACCGGCCGGATTCAGCGGAAGCCTGATCGTGGCTGAATTTGCTTCACTGGACGCTGCCCGGGAGTGGGCTAATGCTGATCCATATGCATTAGCAGGGGTTTATGCAAAAATAACCGTTAAACCATTCAGGAAAGTTTTTCCTGAGTAGGCAGGCTGTTAGTAACGGCCGGAAAACTTCGGGAGTATTTATCCTGGAACCGGTAAAAAGTTTGTTTGTTTCCGAGAAGGACTTATTCTTATTTTGTTAAGATATATGCTTCTCAGATAAAAATTTGTCAATCACCCTACTATTTAAAGGAAATTTTATGCGCTTAACCACGTTTTTTTCTGTGCCGCTTGCTGTTCTCGGACTGGTTTGTGTGACTTCCGTGAATGCCCAGGGCAGTGGCACGGTTGCCAAGGTCAACGGCGTAGCTATTCCGCAATCTCGCCTTGATCTGGTCATTAAGGCTGCAACAGCACAAGGTCAGCCTGATTCAGCTGAAGTGAAGAGCGCATTACGTGAAAACCTGATTACAGAAGAAATCCTGGCGCAGGAAGCAATCAAGAAAGGGCTTGACCGTAACCCGGATGTGCTGACACAAATTGACCTGGCTCGTCAGGGAATTCTGATCAGAGCGTATCAGGCTGATTTCATGCGGAACAACCCGATCAGTGACAGCGATCTGCGTAAGGAATATGAATCAGTAAAAAGCCAGATGGGGGACAAAGAGTACAAGGCGCGTCATATCCTTGTAGAAACTGAACAGGAGGCGAAAGACCTGATTGCTGCTCTCAAAAAAGGGGGAGCGTTCGAAAAACTGGCCGGTGAACGCTCCATTGACACAGGAAGCAAGAGTAACGGCGGTGAACTGGGATGGAGTTCCGCTGCTGTGTATGTCAAACCTTTCGCTGATGCACTGACTAAACTGAAAAAAGGGGAAACGACCAGTCAGCCGGTCCAGACGCCATTTGGCTGGCATGTCATCCGTCTGGAGGATGTCCGTACTGCTGTTCCGCCTTCTTTTGAAGAAGTTAAACAAAACATGCAACAGCGTGTATTGCAGCGTAAATTTGCAGCAATGGTCGAATCTCTGCGTAAAAATGCTAAAGTGGAGTAACCAGCTGTTTTAACCGCAAGAGAATTGCCGGCTTAACAGTTTAGACTTACAGTCTGCACTCTCGGTGAGAGTGCAGCCAGCAGCTCGTAGCTGATAGTCTGAGCTGATCTGGCCACCTCTTCCACCGGTAACCCTTCTCCCCATAGTGTTACCGGGCTTCCCGCCGCTGCTTCCGGGATTCCGCTCAGATCAACAGTTAACATATCCATTGAAACGCGGCCAATTAAACGGGTTCGCTGTCCGTTAACCAGGACGGATGTTCCGGTTGGCGCATGGCGTGGATATCCGTCTGCATAACCGGCCGCGACAACCCCGACACGTATCGGCTGACTGGCAACAAACGATCCTCCGTAACCCAGGCGATCAGAAGGTTCAAGATGTTGCACAGCAATAATCCGGCTGGTCAGGGTCATGACTGGCCGTAATCCAAGTTCAATACCCGTTTTGTCCGGTAGAGGGGATGCACCATAAAGTATGATGCCGGGCCGTACCCAGTCTGCATGAGTTCCGGGGTAATGCAGAATTGCGGCGGAATTGGCCAGTGTCCTGGGTATGTCCGCTTTCTGTTTTTGCTGAAGCAGTGAGAAACCATTCAGTTGCTGCTCAACGTGACTGGTTTCCAGTAAATCATCCGCGCAGGCAAAATGGGTCATCAGCGTAATATTGGTATTCGGGCAGCTTTGTCTGAGTTTGCGCAGTGCAGAACTGCCTTCTTCAGGTTTAAAGCCAAGGCGGTTCATACCGGTGTTGATCTTGAGAAAAATATCCGGTTTTTCTGTTTCTTTGTGCGCCAGCAGCATTGAGAGCTGTTCGTGGCAGTGAATGACTGTACTCAGCCCGTAATGTCGAATTACCTCGATTTCTTCTGTCGAGAAAAAACCTTCCAGCAGCAGAACGGGTTGTCTGAATCCGGCTTCTCTTAACTGAATTGCTGCTTCCAGCTCAAGTACCGCAAATCCATCGGCTGCATCAAGTGCCCTGGCTGTACGAAGCAGGCCGTGGCCGTAAGCATCGGCCTTGACAACAGCCATGATGCGGGATTGGCCAACGTGACTCCGAATAACGGAAAAATTGTGCTGTAATGCTGCACAGTTGATAAGCGCACGAATCGGACGGGACATTTTCTGGTTGATTTACTGGTTATCCTGGCTGAAAAGAAATGCGTTCGCAGGTAATATATGCGAGCGGCGTATTGGCCCTGCCGGTATATAACAGAGTCTCTCGAAAAAATTCCTGTCAATGCTTCAGCTGAATGGCGCTGTTCTGTTGCTGAGTCGTTTCTGATAAGGGTTGCGGGTCCAGCACAGCGACAGTGAGTAAATCATCAATCAGATATTTTTCAGCCACTTTTCTGACCTGTTCGGTGGTAACTGCCTGTAATTTTTCCAGAATTACATCGGCATCGCGATGGGATAGCCCGATGCTTTCCAGTCTGCCGATCTGCATTGCCTGGGCAAACGTGGAGTCAAGCTGATAAACACGACTTGCCACTACCTGTGCCCTGACGCGAGCCAGCTCTTCCTGCGTAATCCCGGACCGGATAATTTTGTCAATTTCAGCACGAATTGATTGTTCCAGGTCACCCACAGTTTTGTTTTCGCTGGGTGTCCCGTCAATGAAAAAAGTACCGGGGCCGCGTTCGGCAAGGCTGTAGCTGGCATCAGCCGAGACAGCGACACGAGTTCCGCGTACCAGGTTTTTATCAAGTCTTGCCGAGGCATTGCCATCCAGTATTTCTGCCAGAATAGTCAGAGCATAGGGCTCCCATTCATGCCCCGGATCTTTGAGGGACGGTACTTTATAGCCCATGATCAGGTGTGGAAGCTGTGCCGGTGCCTTGACAACCAGATGCTTGATTCCGGTTTGCAGTGGCTCGGTTTGCGGTTTACGTTCAGCCAGAGGAATTACCCTGGCTGCATCAAACCTGCCATAATACTTTTTTGCCAGTGCGAGTACATTTTCCGGATCAACATCACCCACGACGACCAGTACCGCATTATTGGGAGCGTACCAGCGCTTGTACCAGTCCTGAGCATCACTAACCCGCATATTTTCCAGATCATTCATCCAGCCGATGATCGGGCGGCGGTAAGGATGTGCCTGAAAAGCGGTTGCCATCATTTTTTCGTACAGCAGCGCATGTGCCTGATCATCCGTGCGCAGTCTTCTTTCTTCCATGACAACCTGAATTTCTTTAGAGAATTCCTCCTGTGTCAGTTGCAGATTGTGCATGCGATCAGATTCCAGCTCCATTGCCATCGGCAGGTGGCGCTGGTGCAGCTGCTGATAGTAAGCGGTGTAATCGCTGCTGGTAAAGGCGTTTTCTTTGCCGCCAACCGCTGCAATTCTTCTGGAAAATTCACCGGCGGGTACGCTGTCAGTTCCTTTGAACATCATGTGTTCCAGTGCATGAGCCACACCGGTTGTGCCGTTGACTTCATCCATACTGCCGGCTTTATACCAGACCTGCTGAATAACGACAGGGGAGCGGTGATCTTCCTTGACGATCAGCTTGAGTCCATTGTCGAGCAGGTATTCATGCGAACTGGCAACCGCTGGCAGCGGGAATATCAATGTAATGCAAAGTAAAGAAGCAAGGTAATTAGGTCGGAAACTGATTTTCATGTTGAGCTTGGAATGGAATTGGCATGAGCAGGGTGGCTGGTATTGCCTGAGCCCTTCGGGTAATCGGTCAATGTTGATGGTATGATATTTACCTTCCTGTAACAAAAAACAGCCTACCAGAATGTTTAGTATTTTCAAATCCAAAAAAAATCCTGACGAAAAAAATCCCGAACAGGTTGAAACCGGGTCGATCAGTTTTACAGACAAGATCAGACAGGGCTTGTCACGTACCCGGCAGCAGCTTGGCAAGCAGTTATCCGGGCTGTTTGGCGGCAGGAAAATTGATGAGGATTTGTACGAAGAGCTGGAAACAGCACTGTTAACCGCAGATACCGGCATTGATGCGACCGGCCGGTTACTGGAATCGTTGCGCACACGTGTCAGGCGTGATGCACTGGACGATTCGGAGCAGCTCAGGGTTGTTTTGCAGGATGCCGTGACGGAGTTGCTGCAACCGCTGGAACGGCCACTGATTACCGCCGGACACAGCCCCTTTGTCATCATGATTGCAGGCGTAAATGGTGTTGGTAAAACGACAACCATTGGTAAACTGGCGCATTATTTCCAGTCGCAGGGACAATCTGTACTGCTCGCAGCGGGCGATACCTTCCGTGCAGCAGCACAGGAACAGCTCAAAATATGGGGTGAACGCAACCAGATTACAGTCATTTCACAGGACAATGATCCGGGCAGGAAAAGTGATCCGGCTGCCGTGATTTTTGATGCAATCAATGCAGCCATTGCCAGAAAAATTGATATTGTTCTGGCGGATACCGCCGGTCGTCTGACTACGCAGCTTCATCTGATGGAAGAAATCAGGAAAATCAGGCGCGTCATCGCTAAAGCAATTCCGGATGCACCGCACGAAGTATTACTGGTGCTGGATGCCAATACCGGACAGAACGCAGTCAGCCAGTTAAAAGCTTTTAATGATGCGCTGGGTGTTACCGGGCTGGTTATGACCAAGCTTGACGGGACCGCCAAAGGCGGGGTGATTGCTGCGATCGCCGCACAATTTGCGGATAATCCTCCGGCGTTGCGTTTTATCGGAGTGGGAGAAGGGCTGGATGATTTAAGGCCTTTTAATGCACGTGAATTTGCTGAAGCGCTGTTCGACTGATGTCCCCTGTTCTGTTTGAGTGACCGGTATGGCCGTAATGATCAGTTTCAGCAGTGTCAGCAAATTTTATCCGGGCGGATTCGAAGCGCTTAAGGGGGTGACGCTATCCATTGATCAGGGGGAGCTGATTTTGTTTTCCGGGCACTCCGGTGCTGGTAAAAGTACATTACTGAAACTGATTGCCGCCATAGAGCGACCCACTTCCGGCAGTGTCATCGTGGGACAGCAGAATATCGGCACACTCAGGCGCAGTGCCATTCCTTACCTGCGCCGCAATATCGGAATGATCTTTCAGGAACAGAAAATTCTGTATGACCGTAATGTCTTTGCCAACGTCATGCTGCCGTTACAGGTCACAGGGTTTGATACTAAAACCAGTGCGTCACGTGTGCGTGCGGCGCTGGACAAAGTGGGTCTGCTGGCTAAAGAAAAAGCAGATCCGGTTACTTTGTCGGGTGGGGAAAAACAGCGGTTGTGTATTGCGCGTGCAGTTGTTCATCGCCCGACCATCCTGATCGCAGATGAGCCGACGGCTAATCTTGACAGTAACTACGCACGGGACATTATGGCAGTATTCGAATCTTTCAATCAGGTAGGAGTCACTGTCCTGATTTCGACGCACGACCGGACCCTGCTTGAATCAGCGCGGCATCGCGTGCTTGAACTGAAGCAGGGAAAGCTGGTCGCATGAGCTGGTTTTCCCAGCATGGACATGCGCTGATGCGCGCATTCAGGCAGCTTGCCGGTACACCTGTTACCAGTCTGCTGAGCATTATCGTTTTCGGTATTGTTCTGAGTTTGCCGGCAGGTATCTTTGTTCTGCTGGAGAATTTGAGCGAAGTTTCCGGGCGTGCAACGGATTCGCAGCAGATGACGCTCATGCTGGATACCACAGCGCGTCAGGCTGACGTGGAACTGATCAATACCCGCCTGGAAGCGCTGACTACAATCGAGGGTTTTCGGTTTGTTTCGAAGGAAGTTGCCCTGGACGAACTGAAACAGGAAAACGGGATGGCTGAGGTAATGCATAATCTTGGTCAGAATCCATTACCGGATGCATTTGTAATCAATCCCGGCCGTTTGCCGGCAAATGAAATTGAGAAAATGCAGGCCATGATGCAGTCCTGGCCGAAGGTGGCTCATGTACTGGTGGATACGGACTGGGCCAGAAAGCTGGATGCCATACTCGATGTGGGCAGACTGGTTGTCATGATGCTGGCTGCGGTGTTTGGCACGGCTCTCATCATTGTCATGTTCAATACCATTCGTCTGCAGCTGCTGACGCGGCGTGATGAAATTGAGCTTTCCAAATGGATTGGTGCTACGGATGGTTACATTCGTCGTCCGTTTCTTTATTTTGGTGCATTACAGGGATTACTGGGGGCCGCCCTGGCCTGGCTGCTGCTTTATTTCATGATCATCAGGCTGAACGAAGTGCTGGCAGAGCTGGCCAGGCTGTATGACACCACAATTACACTCCATCATCTTTCCTGGCGGGACAGTCTGGCTTTACTGTTATTGTCCGGTGCGCTTGGATGGATTGGCGCGCGCGGGTCGGTTGCCCGGCATCTGGCACAAATCGACCAGGAAAGTTCTGTTTCCTGATGCGATTCACAGGGTTTTTACATGACTGAATTTATCGCGCTGATTCCGGCGGCCGGTTCCGGTTCACGTATGGGAGAAGCTGTTCCCAAACAATACCGGCCACTGGCGGGTAAACCAATGATTTATCACGCACTGCGAACTTTGTGCAGTACAGATCGTATTGGTACAGTCTGTGTGGTACTGGCACCTGATGACAAGGAATGGGTGCGGCATGACTGGGATGAATTTTCCGGCAAAATTCGGATTTTCAACTGTGGCGGGGCAACCCGTGCTGAAAGTGTTACCAACGGACTTAAGGCATTGCGTGCGGCCAACTGCGTACAGGATCAGGACTGGATTCTGGTGCATGACGCTGCCCGCCCGGGACTGAGTCATGCACTGACTGAGCGATTACTTGACCAGCTCGCGGAAGATGAAGTCGGCGGCCTGCTGGCTGTACCGCTGGCGGATACATTAAAGCGTGCGGATGATACTGACCGGGTGGTGCGAACTGAATCGAGAGAACGGTTGTGGCAGGCACAAACTCCACAAATGTTTCGTGCGAAGCTGTTGCTCGAAGCACTGGAAAAGGCACCGGCAAGTATTACCGATGATGCCAGTGCCGTGGAAGCACTGGGATTTTCCCCCAGGCTCGTCATGGGAGATGCTTACAACTTCAAAGTAACCTACCCGCAGGATCTGAAACTGGCTGAACTGGTCCTGCAGGCGCGCTGCAACACAAAACGGATTTCGTAAGCTGTTCGACAAACAGATGAGGTCTGATACCGGGGTGTCCTGATGTTGCGGATGATGTACCGGTGAAGGTGGCTGCAGGAGCTGTTGCTTTCATGCTGTCTGCAGCCTGTTTCGCGGAAAATTCCGATTATCCGGCCAATGCCGTGCAGTGATTGATATCTGTCATTTCCGGATTCTGACAATCTGAATCGGAAAACACAATAACAGTATCAGGTTTCGATAATCAGGGAAGGATGATACCCAGACTGTTCCAACCCCCTGAATTTACCAGAGGATTGGAAATATACCCGGTTATGGAGTTGTTACGACGTCGTCCAGAATGGCTCTGTCCTGCTTGTTCCATTCCACGTCAACCAGATTGGAATAACGTGTTATGAGCTGTATGGCAAGACCGCCCTGGAACAGGGCAGCCCAGGCCAGGATAACGAAGCCCCAGTGCAGTGGTGCGCTGAAGAGTTCTTCCATGAACCAGAAGGCATGTCCCCACTCGTTCAGACCAACGTTGGGCAGACTCATCAGCGGGCCGGCCACTACCATGATCAGCGGGAACGACCACCCCTTGTTATACAGCGGTAACCGGGTTTTGGCATAAATGATCATCGCTATACCCATGATGATGTATACCGGGAATGAGCCATAGAACAGAGGAATATGGCTGGGTGTAAAACTGGTATCCCGGATAATCACCTGATGCCATGAGGCGTCTTGCTCGGTAAAGAAGCTTGATCCCCAGTAAACGGCAAATATATAGACTCCAAGCCACATCATGAAATAAAAATACCGCTTTATTTCCTGTTTGGGGGTCAGGCTGGCAAGCTGCTCTGCCGTATTCCGGGTTTTCAACAGCCACCCCCAGATGGAGAATGCCGCCAGGGGCAGAACAACCATCTGGATACGCCACAGACCCATCCAGATCCGGTCAAAATCCGGCTCCATCGAATCCATGCCATGGGAATAGGCAAACGT
>WBZR01000681.1_pt1 | contig 50281 bp, 47 predicted proteins | sample 5204231 | NCBI WGS metagenome assembly WBZR01 (sample SAMN12412403, study PRJNA552823) | activated sludge metagenome | isolation source: activated sludge from anammox sidestream of wastewater treatment plant... | place: USA: Virginia | collected 2017-08 | reverse complement strand
CAAACACAAAGGACACGACGGTCACAAAGGAAAACCCAAGGAATCTAGGCTCTTTTTTTGCCTTTGTGTCGCTTCGACGAACTCAGCGCAAGACTTTGTGCCCTTCGTGGTGAAGCTCTTTCCCGTTCATTACGGGAGACCCGTTTTTTATTTTTTCCGCCTACCCCAAACGTGATGCGCTCTGTTACTTATTCAGGCGCATGGGGCAGCCATCACCTCGCCACCAGCGCCAGTGGGCCCTTCGGGTTAATCAGCGATTGCAACTCGCTGTATGGCACCAGCACCGTTTGCGGTCCCACCGCGTACGGCGCGACCTGATATTCGTCGAAGGTGATCATGATTCCATCGCGCGTGATGTTCCAATTGCGGTAGTTCTTTTCCATCGGTTCGGCGCCTTGCTCAAACCCGCCATAGAACCCAATGTCGCGGCGGCTGAGTTCGGCAATGCAAAAACTCGAAATCGCGCTCAAGTACCCGCTGTCGGCGGCGAATAGATCTTCGAGCGAAAGTTTCTTCCCTTGTTCGAGATCATAGTTAATCGTCATGCTGTAGTGAAAGGGATGAGCCGCCCCATCGGTATAGCCGGAAAAGTTGAATTTCAATGCCCATAGCGCGTTGTTTTGGTAGACGAGAACGTATTGGGCATCGAAGGAACTGCCCGACGTGATCGGCGTGGCAGACATGTGGGCAAGCACATTGTCGCGGAAATATTGGATTTCCTCCTGCGTCATTTTTTCCACTTTGTTGTTAAAGTCTACGACGCGCTCATCCTCACTGCCAACCAGCCGGGGAATCTGACCAGTGATGATATACCTCGGCGACGCTCCCTCCTCCCGCATCGAGACTGTCGTGAGGCTGACCCGGCTACTCAACGGAATCGCCTCTTGTGTGGGTTTCACTTTGGCAGTGGCAGTGGGCGCTGGCGCGATAGGTATGCACGAGCCCAGAATGACAATGGCAAGACCAAAAACCATGCCGGTGATCCTCGAAAAAGTGTCCATCGCATCCTCCTTTTCGCTTTTTAACGATGACGGCTTTCTCTGAGTTCCAACCAAAATTTTTCGCGTTCGTTTGTTAGGGTTCGCCGACTTCCACGAGTTCGAACCCCGTCACCACTGGGGAATTTTCATACGATGCGGCAGTGACCCCAACCTTGCCGGCGCCGAGCTCAAAACGCGAGACATCCACGCGGCGGAGGATGTTCTCGTTTACAAGCAGAGTTAATGTGTCGCCGGAGCACTCCAGCCCAATGGATTGACTGGCGCCGCTGGGTTGCGCGTCTTTGATCAGGCCGTCGGTGATAGGGGTATATTCCGCGACTCCCAGAGCGAGCCATTTTCCGTAGAGGATGTTGTAGAGCCCATCGGCGGAGAGGTTGAATTCGAGCCAGCCATCCGTTTCGCTGTAACGACAGACCAATCCCGCCGAGGCGGGCGCGCCAGCCAGGTTTTGATACTGGGTTTCGATGCGCACATCGGCGTAGTCTTCCGGTCCGTAGAGGGCGTAGAGCCAGGTGAAGGCTGAGTCAATTTGAAGGAGGAGAGACCCGTTCGCCACGTTGACCGATGGGACAGAATCGTTCCCAGCCTGTAAGATCACCCAGCCGGCAATTGAGTCGTTGAACTCCTGAACAAAGAATCGCGGGAGCGCGGTTGGCGAAGGCTCGAAGGTTGGAGTCGGTTGAGGGGTTGGCGTATCAGGCTCGCCCTGAGTTTGATCGAAGGGCAGAAGGGTGGGGAGAGGCGTTGAGGTGGGGAAGAGCGAGTCCGCGGGAGTGGGGGTCGAAGTCGCGCTTTGGCAGGCGGTGATGATCACGAGCAGATATCCAAGAAGAAGTTTTTTCATCGGCTTTTTATAACATAAATGAGTTCGTCCAGCCGTTCGATTTGCCTGGCAAATCGAACAGAACAACGAAAGCGATACGCCAGCAGTTCAACTGCTGGCGTATCGCTTTAGAGTGGAGATGCCGGGAATTGAACCCGGGTCCGAAAGACTCGACCCTCGGAAATCTACGAGCGTAGCCTGCCGAATTTTTTCATCACAGGGATCTCGGCGGGCAGGTAACCCTGTGACCATCTGCTGGTCTTTCGCGCATTGAGCAGAGTCATACGCGGCACTCACACCATTGTTTCGCCCGGTCCGTCACCGGGTGGAGGACGGCTCCGGCGGACGTGGCATCCTAAGACGCCAACTGTTATGGTCTCATCGCATTAAGCGGCGAGGGGCATAGCAGCGTAGGAAGTGCGATTGGCACTTGATTGTTTGCGCTGAGTTTACGAGTTCGGCGCCTCTCGGCTCGCATTCCGGGACCAGCCTCTCCCGTCGAAGCCTGTCATCCCCGCGATTGGGAGTGTTCCCGTTTTGCAAAATCATTATAGCATACTTGCAAGCGAGGCTTTCGGCTTGCCCTTGCGCCTTCTTTATGCTAGACTGTTGCAATACTTTTGTCAGGAATGACGCGCATGAGCGAAAAAATTCTTATCATTGACGACGATCTCGATACCCTGCGCCTTGTGGGGCTAATGCTTCAACGCCAGGGATATCAAATCAGCGCGGCAACCAACGGTCAACAGGGTTTGGATAAAGCGTTCGAGGAAGACCCCGACCTGATCTTGCTCGATATTATGATGCCGGATATGGACGGCTATGAAGTGACCCGCCGGTTGCGGGCGAACCCATCCACGACCGAAACTCCCATCTTAATGTTCACCGCTAAAACCCAATTAGACGATAAAGTAATCGGGTTTGAAGTGGGGGCAAACGATTATTTGACCAAGCCCACGCATCCCTCTGAATTGCAAGCGCGCGTTAAAGCGTTACTGGCGCGCGCCAATGAAAAGAAGGGTGAAAGCGCGCCCGCCGTTCCGGTGAGCGCCGGGCAGGAGGGATTCGTCGTCGGCGTGATCGGCGCGCGAGGCGGGTTAGGCGCCACCACCGTGGCTTTGAACGTTGCCGCTGGCTTGCACACCCGCGCCAAGGGATACGTTATCCTCGCAGAGATGTTGCCCGGTCATGGCGCGTTATCGCTGGAACTGGGGCTGAAGGCATCCACCGGGTTGGTGGATATGTTGAGCGCTACAAAGTTATCGGATATCACGTCGGATAGCGTGCGGTCCTCTCTCACGCGCCACGCCTCCGGCTTGAACATCCTGCTGGCTTCCGACCGTCCACGGGATATGCACTTGATCGGTCAGAGCGCCAACTACGGCGCGTTCATCGCAAAACTGGCAACGCTGGGGCGCTATATCATCCTTGATCTCGGCGCGGGGCTACAACCGTTCACACAAGCGGTGCTTCCTCATTGCAATGAGATCTTTGTGGTGCTTGAAGGCAACCCCAACACGATCATTAGCGCCAAGGCGCTCATCGAGGATTTGAATTCCTTTGGCGTCAATTTAAAAAACATTCACCCTGTGCTCAACAACCGCGTGAGGTCGGATACGCAGTTGCCCTCCAGTCAGGTGCAATCCAAGTTGGGATATGAGATCCTCACCACCCTCACCCCAGCGCCGGAACTTTTCACGCAAGCCACCCGCACACAGACCCCCGCTGTCGTTTGCCAGCCAGACAGCCTGACCACCCGCCAGATCGTCAAACTCGTTGACTTCATCGCCGAACAAGAAGCGATGCCTCGATGAGCCCCCCCTCCGCCCCTGCAACAGCGTCTGACGCTTTGCGCGCGGCAGAGTTATTCCGTAAAGCCAGGCGCGTTGTTATCTTAACGGGAGCCGGCATTTCCACCCCCTCGGGAATCCCAGACTTTCGCTCGGAGGGAACAGGGTTATGGTCTCACAATGAGCCGCTTGAAGCCGCGTCGCTCACCACGTTTCGAACTTCCCCTGAAAAATTTTTCCAATGGTTCCGCCCGCTTGCCGGGCAAATTTTTAATGCGCAACCCAACGCGGCGCATCTCGCGCTCGCCGACCTTGAAAAGCACGGCGTTGCCGTCACCATCGCAACCCAAAACATAGACGGGCTTCATCAAAAAGCCGGTTCTCGCAAAGTCTTCGAATTGCACGGCACGATCCGCACGCTTTCTTGCACGCAATGTTTTAAAAAGTACGAGTCGCCGCCGTTCTTGCAAACTTATATCGAGGCTGGAACCATTCCCCTATGCCCAAGTTGCGCTGGAATTCTCAAACCAGATGTGATATTGTTCGGAGAACAATTGCCACAGGCGGCATGGAATGAGGCGCAGCGCGAAACGCGTCAAGCCGACTTGATGCTGGTCGCCGGTTCCTCACTCGAAGTCCTGCCTGTGGCGGGGCTTCCGATGCAAGCGGTTGACCGCGGCGCGCACCTCATTATCGTCAACAACACTACCACCTATATCAACGTCCGCGCGGATGTGGTGTTCATGGACAATGTGGAAACCATCCTGCCGGAGATCATACAAAGAGCGATCCATGGCTGAAATTAAAACCCAAACCCTCGGAAGTTACCTGCGCTTGATCGAAATCTCGCGCGACCTTGCCTCCACCCTCGACCTCGATATCCTATTGGACGATATCGTGCGCGCCTCGGCAGACATCACGCACGCCGAAGCCGCCTCGATCTTGTTATACGACGATACCGCGCGGCAATTATATTTTCAGGTTGCCACCAATATAGACGATGCCACCATGCGCGGGCTTGTCGTTCCGCTCGAGAAAAGCATCGCGGGTTGGATCGTGTTGAACCGCAAATCCCTGCGCATCGACGACGCCGAAAAAGACGAGCGCATCTTCAGCGAAGTAGACCAGACCATCGGGTACTCCACCAAATCCCTGTTGGGCATCCCGCTCGTCACAAAGAACAAAGTGGTAGGGGTGCTCGAAGTGGTGAACAAAAAACGCGGCAAGTTCACCGATGCGGACGAATCGATGCTCAGCGTGCTGGGCGCGCAAGCGGCGGTTGCCATCGAGAATGCCCGCCTCTTCCAACAATCGGACCTGATCCAGGAGTTCGTGCACGAACTGCGCACGCCGCTGGCTTCGTTGAGCACCGCCACGTATCTCCTGCTTCGCCCCGAGATGTCGCGCGAACAACGCGACCAGATCGTCAACAACATCCACAACGAAACCTTGCGGCTCAATTCGCTTGCGTCATCTTTCCTCGACCTGGCGCGGCTAGAATCGGGGCGCGTGCAATTTCGCAAAACGCGCTTCAGCGCGGCAGACCTGCTCTACGAAGCCCGCGATGTGATGATGACCAAGGCGCAGGAAACGAACATCCAGATCCGCGTAGATGTCCCCAATGATCTCCCGCTGATGGAAGCCGACCGCGACAAGATCAAACAGGTATTGCTCAACCTGACGAGTAACGCCATCAAGTACAACCGACCGAACGGTTCCATTCTGATCGCGGGCAATTACACCGACAACGATCTATCGGTCCTCGTGCAGGATAGCGGTTTGGGAATTCCGGAAGAATCCATCCCCCATTTATTTGAAAAATTTTACCGCGTGCGCGACCACGAAGGCAAAGCGACCGGCACCGGGCTTGGGCTTTCGATCTGCAAGCAGATCATCCAGGGGCATAATGGGCGCATCGAGGTGAAGAGCAAGGTGGGTGTTGGCACTTCGATCACGTTCTACATCCCGCGCGCCCAGCGGACAATACCCAGGGAATAAAAAAACGGCGACCGAGAGGTCGCCGTTTTTTTTACAGATCAGGACTTACGCAGTTGGCGGGCAGTCGCACTGTCACTGCCGCAGTGCAACTACGGCGCAACAGATTCAACTGCGTAAGCGCTACGGATTTAACACAACTTTCAGCGCGCCGGGTCGCGTCGCATGTTCGAATGCCTTCATCGCGTCCGTCAGCGAATACTCCGCGTCGATCAACACCGTCGGGTCCACCTGGCGGGATTCCATCAACCGCAAAGCCGGCTCGAACGGGCCACAGCGTGAACCGATCAGGTTGATCTCATCCACCACGATGGATGAAAAATCGACGCTCATCTCGCCTTTATATGTGGATTTCAACACCAGCGTTCCTCGCGGACGGATAGCCTGCCTCGCCAACGCAAACCCGCTCGGCGACCCGGTCGCTTCCACGACAACATCCCACCGCCAGCGTTGAATCTCTTCTTCGGTAATGATTCGAATCCCGCGCGCGGTTAACAATTCCTGTTGGCGTTTGTGCCGCGCAACCACGCGCAAATCGCAGCCGGTCAACGCCAGCGTCTGCGCGATGAGTTGACCGAGCCGCCCCGCGCCGACGAGCAGGACCCGGTCGCCCGGCTTGATGTTGATCTGCTCTTGAATCTCAAGCGCGGCGGCAAGAGGCTCGGTGAACACAGCCATCCCGTCCGGAACAGAAGCGGGGACTCGGTGAAGGTTGGCGACGGGCAGGCAAACATACTCGGCAAATACCCCGTCACGGTTGACGATTCCCAGCACGGTTCGAGACTCGCAATGTGTGGGGCGTCCGTTCAGGCATTGTTCGCATTGACCGCACACCGCATTGATCTCGCCCACCACGCGTTGACCGACCCACGAAGCGTCATCCGCTTTGGCTACTTCGCCCACGAACTCATGCCCCAGAATTCCCGCGTATGGATAATATCCCTTGACCAGTTCGAGGTCGGTACTGCAAATACCGGCTTTGCGAATCTTTATCAAAGCCTCATTGGGTTTTTGAGGTTGAGAGACTTCGCGGAAATCGATCTTGTTATTCTCGAGCCAAAGCGCTTTCATCTACTCCTCCGTCGCCATCCAACGATTTCGCCCGCCGTTCTTTGCCGCATACATGGCGGTATCGGCGCGATGCAGGAACTGTTCCCAGTCTTCCTGCCCGTTCTTGAATTGCGCCACGCCGATGCTCACAGTCAGCGAAATACTCTTTTGTTTTGCCGCTTCCACCTGCAAGGTGCGGATGTGGGCGCATAAACGCGAAGCCTGTTCTTGAGCGGCGTTCAATTCGCTATTGGGAAGCACGATCAGGAACTCCTCGCCGCCGTAGCGACCGAGGGTATCCGGGTGGCGGATCTGTTCGCGCAGTCGCGCCGCGATCGTGCGCAGGGCTTCATCGCCCGCGGCGTGACCGTACGTGTCGTTGACTTGTTTGAAGTGATCGATATCCACCATCGAGATGGACAACGGCGTATTATATCGCGCGGCGCGGATGACCTCTTCTTGCAAATCCACAATGATCTTGCGGCGGTTCGGCAAAAAGGTGAGCGCGTCGGTATTGCTGATCTCGTGCGATTGCGCCAGCACTGCCTTGAGTTCGATCTCTTTGATCTCCAGGGTGCGTCGAATCCGCCGGACTTCATCCTCCAGCGCTCTAAAATCGTTCACCAATTGGTTGTATTCCTTGTTCAAGGTATCGTTATCTGGCACCGCGCCTCCCAAATTGACGTTCGAGCACGTCTACAGAAAGATGGATCATCGTCGGTCTCCCATGCGGACACGTCCGCGGCGAATCGCAGGTTTCGAGGTCGGCAAGCAGGGCGCGCTGTTCTTCGTTGGAAAGCGACATGCCCGCTCGCACCGCCATACGTTTGCATACGCGGGCGGCGAGTTTTTTCTCCACTTCATCTTTCAGCGGCGCCTCATCCTCTTCAAAATCCTCTACCAGCGCCCGCAACGCCGCGGAGGGATCACTGCCTGAGAACAAGACGGGCATCGCGCGGATTTGGAACGTGTTCGGACCAAACTCCTCCACGTCGAAACCAAAATACTTCAAAACCGGCAATTGCGACATGAGCAATTGGGTGGATTGGGGCGGCAAGGTGACCGCAACCGGCGTCAGCAGGGCTTGCGAGGCAATGCTCTTCATCTCGCGTTGCGCCATGAGTTTTTCGAACAACACGCGTTCGTGCGCGGCATGTTGGTCGATGAGATACAGCCCATCGGGTCCCTCTGCCACAAGGTATGCCGCGCCGATCTGACCGATCAACCGCAAGAGAGGGATGCGGGCAAACGATGAGGATTGAGCTTGAGAATTGGGAGAATGGAGATTAGAGGTTGGAGATTGAGCGTCAGTCTCTGGTCCGCCGTGCTGAGCCTGTCGAAGCATCAAGTCTCCGCTATTCACTGATAACTGATCACTGTTCACTTGATTATCATGCCCAATTGTCCAATCCAACCCCACTGAATTTGATTCCACTGACACACTTCGCCCTCCCCACAAACTCGGCGCGACATTCGGAACCGGCGAATACGCCAGCAACGCCTTCCGCGCGGATCGTTGCACGAAACTGAACACTTTATCTTGATTCCTGAATCGCACCTCCGCTTTGGCGGGATGCACGTTCACATCCACATCTTCAGGTTTGATCTCGAGGAATAATGCCGCGAGAGGGTAACGCCCCACCATCAACAGCGTATGATACGCCTGCATCAATGCCGTAGACAATGCCACCTCATGTACCCAGCGCCCATTAATGAAAAAAGTAATTTCTTTTCGATTGGAGCGCGTGAGCGATGTTGGGCTGATGAAGCCCGCGAGGGTCATGCCCTCTTCCATGGAGTGGACTTCAAGCATTTGCTTCGCCACATCCACACCGTAGAGCGCGGCAAGGATGGCGCGACGGTCGCCATCGCCCGCCGTTTGCAAGACCACATTCTTTCCGTCGGTCAGTTTGAATCGTTTCGCGGGGTAAGCGAGCGCGTAGCGCGCGACCAAGGTATCGATGGCGCGGCGTTCGGTCGTATCCGTTTTGAGAAATTTCAAGCGGGCGGGAACATTGTAAAACAGATCCTCCACGCAAATCACCGTTCCAACGGTAGCGCCCACTTTAGTCGGCTTCTTGCTCTTCCCGCCTTCGACCATGAACCGCGCCCCTTCTTTTTCATCACCCACCCGCGAGGTGATCGTCATCCGCGACACAGAGCCGATCGAGGCAAGCGCCTCGCCGCGAAACCCCAGCGTCATGATGGAAAAAAGTTCATCGGAGCGAACCAGCTTCGAGGTGGCATGACGCGAGGCGGCAAGTTCCAACTCGTCCGCAGGGATGCCGGCGCCGTCATCCGCAATTTCGATCCGCTTTTTTCCCGCCTCCTCCACATGGATGGCGATCGTGTTTGCGCCGGCGTCGAGCGAGTTTTCGAGCAATTCCTTCACCACCGAAGCGGGGCGCTCGATCACTTCGCCCGCGGCGATCTGCGAGGCAACTTCCGGCGAAAGCATGCGGATGGGCATGACGCGATTATACCCGCCCTTGACAGCCGATTTTTCGCGCGCAAGAAACGGGCGAGTATTTTATAATCGCCCGATGCGATTCTCAACCCTCTTCTTCGACCTCGACGACACGCTCTACCCAAACTCCAACGGTTTATGGCAGGCGATCCGCGGGCGCATCCAGCAATATATGATCGAGCGCATGGGCATCCCTGAAAAAGACGCGCCCGCCTTGCGCGAACAGTATTTCAAAATGTATGGCACCACGTTGCGAGGTTTACAGGCGCGGCACAAGATCGATACGGATGATTTTTTAGCCTTTGTTCATGCTCTGCCCCTCGGCGATTACATCACCCCCAACCCGATTCAACGGGACATAATCGCTTCGCTTCCCCAACGGAAACTGGTCTTCACCAACGCCGACGCTAACCACGCCCGACGCGTCCTCGCCGCGCTCGACCTCGGCGATCTCTTCACCGGCATCGTGGATATCAACGCGGTCGCGCCGTATTGCAAGCCCATGCCCGAATCCTTTGCCATTGCGCAGGAACTTGCCGACGAACCCGACCCGCGCAAGTGCGTGATGATCGACGACCTGTCGCGCACCACCCGCGCCGCATTGGATGTAGGCATGGCAAGCATTTTGTACGGAACCGATGAACCCACCTCCGAAGCGAGCGGCGTATTGACCGATTGGACTCGTTTACCGATATTGTTGGGAAATTAGGCTCTCCCGTTTCTGACGGGAGTACGACTCGCAGGAAGATTCTTTGCCACGAATGTACACGGATGTTCACGAATGTTTTAAACAATCCGTGTGAATTTGTGAAATCTGTGGCTAAGGTTTTTGGGCTTTCCCGTTAACAACGGTAGAGCCGGAAATTAACAATCCCGAAGGGATGGCAAGATTGTAGAATTTATCCAAGCCAAAATCAAATCCCGAAGGGATGCTATATTTCTGACGCCCCTTCGGCGTTGGAACAGAAAATCCAATGATCCGCTTACATCATTTAAATAGATTCGTTGCGCATAATTCAGCAAACATTAATCACGGCATAGTATCTTAGGAAAACCATGCTCATGTCATTCTGAATGACATGACGAGATTGCAGGTTTCGACGTTTCAGACACTTTCTTACATAGGCAACTAAACGGAGGCATTCGTGAATAAATCCATCAAAATCATACTCGGCTTGTTCGTGGGGTTGATCCTGCTCGCGGGCGTATTCTCGGCGGGGATTCTCGTCGGGTTTTTCATCCCGGGCGGCTCGCAACCGCCGATCGTCAACGACTTGTTTCCGCTGCAACCCACCGCCGCGCCGGAGCAACTCTCTGCCACCCCGGAAGACATGCAGACCCTGTTCGCCCCATTCTGGGAGGCGTGGAATATCGTCCACAGCGAATTCGTCGATCAGCCGCTGGACGATGTGGCGCTGATGCGCGGCGCGATCCGCGGCATGATGGAAGCGGTCGGCGACAAGCAGACCTTTTACATGGACCCGGTCGTGTATGAGACCGAAACCTCGGCGCTTTCCGGTGAATACGAAGGCATCGGCGCGTTCGTGGATACCACCGGAGAGTATCTATCCATCATCAGCCCTATCGAAGGCTCGCCCGCCGAAGCGGCAGGGCTGAAAGCCGGAGACCTGATCATCGCCATCGACGGCGTGGATATGACCGGCACACCGCCGGAAGAGGCGCGTCAGAAAGTCATCGGTCCCGCGGGCACAACCGTCACCTTGAGCGTGGCGCGCGAAGGTCAGGAAGAACCCCTGGAATTCATCATCACCCGCGCCAAGATCACCATCCCCAGCGTGACCGGCAAGATGCTCGAAAACGACATCGCTTACATCGACATCAACCAGTTCGGCGATAAGACCACCAGCGAACTCAACACAACGCTGGAAGAACTCCTCCCTCAAAACCCGAAGGGCATCATCATCGACTTGCGCAATAACGGCGGCGGATACCTACAAACCTCCATTGAAGTGGCTTCCGAATTCATCGACCAAGGCGTGATTCTCTATGAGCAATACGGCGACGGCACGCGCGACACCTACAACGCGCTGGGCAACGGGCGCGCCACCGACCTTCCCATCGTTGTGCTGGTGAATGAAGGCTCCGCCTCCGCTTCTGAAATTCTCGCGGGCGCGCTGAGAGATTACGGACGCGCGAAACTCGTCGGCGTGATCAGCTACGGCAAAGGCTCGGTGCAACAATGGATTCCGCTCTCGGGCGAAAACGGCGCGGCGCGTGTGACCGTCGCCCGATGGCTCACACCGAAAGAACGACTCATTGACGGCATAGGCTTAACCCCTGATTTCATCGTAGAATTGACGGAAGACGATGCCGCCAACAACCGCGATCCGCAACTGGATAAAGCCGTAGAAGTGTTGTTAGATTTGATCGCAGGGAAGTAAAGGCGTCAGACCTCACAGGTCTTTGAGACCTGTGAGGCTTACAAGGAGAATAAAATGTTTTTCGACCCAACCTATTTATTGTGCGTCGCGCTCCCATCCATGCTTTTGATGGGCATCGCCTCCTGGTATGTGAAACACGCCTACAACAAATGGAGCCAGATTCGCGCAAGCAGTGGACTCACCGGCGCGCAAGCCGCGCAACAACTGATCTCGCGTTCGGCGTATGTGGGCGAAGCGGGCGCCGACGGATTGCGAAACGTGCGCGTGCTTGGCGTGGGCGGCAATCTCACCGACCATTACAACCCGCAGGATAAAACCCTCTACCTTTCGCCGAACGTGGCAAACAGCCCGTCGGTTGCGGCGGTGGCGGTCGCCGCGCATGAACTCGGTCACGCGATGCAAGACGCGGAAGGTTACCTCCCCATGAAATTCCGCTCCGCGCTCGTCCCGATGGTCAACATCGGCTCGAACCTCGGCTGGATCCTCATCCTCGCCGGGCTGATCTTCCGCTTCACCGAACTCGCCTGGCTCGGAGTCTTCTTCTTCGCGGGCGGCGCGCTCTTCGCGCTCGCCACCCTCCCCGTGGAACTTAACGCCTCGGCGCGCGCAAAACGACTGGTGGCTGAAGCGGGCATCATCCGCTCGGAGGAAGAACAACGCGGCGTGAATCAAGTGTTGAACGCCGCCGCGCTCACCTATGTCGCCGGTCTGCTCACCGCCGTGATGCAACTGCTGTACTATGTGTTTCTTGTCATCGGCATGGGCAGGCGCGACGATTAACAATCAAGCCATCATTGCCCCACGCCAAAAAACATCGGAGCTGTATTCCGATGTTTTTTGTTTGCTTGTGTATAATCTTTCACCATGCGGAAATTCATCGTCATCCTGCTTGCCTTTTTAGGCGCGGGGTTTGTGTACCTCAGTTTCGGCGAAATCGAAAGCATCCTCCAAACCATCCGGCGCGGAAACCTCTGGTTCATCCTGCTCGCCCTGCTCATCGAAAGCGGGTGGGTACTGGTGGCGGGTTCCACGATCCTAGCCTTATATCGAATCCTCGGCTTGGATGAAACGCTGTACCGACTGTCGCTTCTTTTTACGGCGGGGAATTTTATCTCTACAGTGATGCCCAGCGCGGGGATGGGAGCGGTGGCGGTCTTCATCAGCGAAGCGAACCGCAGGGGGCAACCCACCGGCAAAGTGACGATCGCCAGCATGTTATACATCTTCCTCGATTACATTGCCTTTCTGTGCGTGCTTGCGCTGGGACTGATCGTGCTCTTTCGCCGCAACCACCTCGACGCCGCCGAACTCACCGCTTCGGGCATCATGTTCTCCATCGCAACCTTGCTCGGATTTCTCTTCTACCTTGGATCAAAATCGGAGGTACGGTTGGGCAACGCCCTGGCGCGTATCGCCCGCTTCCTCAACCGTATCGCCCGCCCGTTTCTCCATCGCGATTACCTCAGCGAAGAAAAAATGCGCGAGTACGCCCGCGAACTGGCAACCGACCTTCAAACCCTCCCCCAAAACTATCGGAAATTCCTCAAGCCCATGTTATTGGCGCTGCTCAATAAAACCATGTTAATGAGCGTGCTGGCGGCGATCTTCCTTGCCTTTCAAATCCCTTTTTCTGCCGGCACCATCATCGGCGGGTTTGCAATCTCCTATTTATTTTTAGTCATTTCCCCCACCCCCGCGGGAATTGGCATCGTGGAGGGCATTATGCCGCTCGCGCTCTCCTCCCTTAACGTGCCTTGGAGTCAGGCGATCATCGTCACGCTGGCATATCGCGGCGTCACATTCTGGTTTCCGCTGGGCATTGGCGGATGGGCATTGCGCATTCTACATATGAACCCAACTCCACCGGAAAGCCCCGTCTGAAGATATGACCATCGCTTCACTACTGGATTCGTGGAAACGCGACGAAGCCACCGCCCCCAACATCTCTGCCTGGCAGACGTTTCCCCCGCGTCCCGCGCAAACGCATCCTTTTCCGACGGGTCTGCCTGCCCCGCTTTCCCAAGCCCTGATCGCCAGTGGAATTCACTCGCTCTACTCGCATCAACTCGAAGCATGGACAGCGACTCAACAAAACCAGAACATGATCCTCTCCACCGGCACCGCCTCGGGCAAAACGCTCGCCTACAACCTGCCGGTTTTTTTCGAGTTACTCGCCAACCCAAACGCGCGCGCGTTATACCTCTTCCCAACCAAAGCCCTCGCGCAAGATCAACTTTCCGCGCTTACCAACTTGAAACTTGAAACCTGGAACTTGACGCCCGCAATCTACGACGGCGACACCCCCTCCTCCGCCCGCCCCTCCATCCGCAAAACCGCGCGCATCGTGTTGACCAACCCCGATATGCTTCACACCGGCATCCTTCCGCATCACACCAACTGGCTGGAATTTTTCGCAAACCTCAAATTCGTCGTAATCGATGAAGCCCACACCTATCGCGGCGTCTTCGGCTCTCACGTTGCCAATGTAATTCGCAGACTCAAACGGGTCGCCGCGTTTTACAACAGCGCGCCAAAATTCATTTTGGCATCCGCCACCATTGGCAACCCAAAAGAACTCGCCGAGAAACTCATCGAGGAACCGGTAACTCTCATTGACAACGACGGCTCCGCCCGCGGACCGCGCCACTTCCTGCTCTACAACCCGCCGCTCGTGGATGAATCATTGGGCTTAAGGAAATCATCCCTGCTCGAAGGGGTGCGGCTCGCGCGGGAATTGATCAACAGCAATGTTCAGACCGTGGTGTTTGCGCGCTCCAGGCGAAGCGTTGAGATCATTCTGAGTTATTTACAAGGCGAACTCACCCCAGACTCAAGCATCGAGTCCCCGCTGATTGGCTACGAGTCTCTGCCCAATCCCCGGTCGACGGTACGCGGGTATCGCAGTGGATACCTGCCAAGCCAACGCAGAGAGATCGAAAAAGGACTCCGCGACGGCGCGATCAAAACTGTTGTTGCTACCAATGCGCTCGAACTCGGCATCGACATCGGCGGGCTGGGCGCGGCGATCCTCGTCGGCTATCCGGGCACTGTCACTTCGGCGAGACAGCAAGCAGGTCGCGCGGGACGCGGGTTGGAATCCGCTGTCAGTGTGCTGGTGGCGTCTCCCAGCCCCATCGACCAGTTCCTCGCGCATCATCCCGAATATTTCTTCGAGCGCTCGCCTGAGCAAGCGTTGATCAACCCCGATCATCTGTTGATCTTGCTGGAACATTTGCGGTGCGCCATGTTTGAACTGCCGTTTCCAAAAGGCGAAGGCTTCGGCTCTTTATCCGGAGAAATCATTGAAGAGTATCTCCACTTTCTACTTTCCAATGGCGAGGCGCATCTCTCGAATGAAAAATTTTTCTGGATGGCAGATATATACCCCGCCGCAAATATTTCCCTGCGATCCGCATCGCCGCAAAGTTTTGTTTTGCAAACTACGATCGACGACAGACCATTGACCATTGGGATCGTTGACGGCGAAAGCGCGGTGTGGATGGTTCATCCCGGCGCGGTCTACTTGCACGAAGCGCAATCCTATCTGGTCGAAGAATTGAATCTGGCGGAGCGTATCGCGCGCCTCAAACCGTTCGTCAGCGATTACTACACCGAGCCGTTGCAACAAACCGAAGTGGAGTTGTTATCTGTCGCGGAGGAATCTCCTCCTCCACCCGTGAAAGATTCCGGGTACCGCGCTGAGCCTGTCGAAGCGGGCGTGGGCGCGTCAAAATCATGGGGCGAACTCAAAATCACCACGCAAGTGACCGGCTTTCGCAAACGACGCTGGCACACCCATGAAAATCTTGGCGAGGAACCGCTGGATTTACCTCCCTCCGAATTGCAGACGACCGGCTACTGGCTGACTCTCTCCGAAGAAACGATCGCGCATCTGCGCGACCTTGGGGCTTGGTCCAACGACCCCAACGACTACGGACCCGGCTGGGACAAGATTCGAGAACGCGTCCGCGGGCGAGACAAGTTCACCTGTCAGGTATGCGGCGCGGTGGAGTCGAGCCGACAACATGATGTGCATCACAAGGTCCCTTTCCGCGCGTTCGCATCGCGCGAAGAAGCAAATCGTGTGGAGAATCTCACAACGCTGTGCCCATCCTGCCATCATAAGTAGAGCAGAACGTGCGCATGAGAAGCGGGCTGGCGGGGCTTGCCTATGTGCTGGCGAATCTCGCGCCGTTATTTTTGATGTGCGACTCGGCAGACCTGGGAACGCACATCGAGCCTGTTGAAAATAAAATCTTCGGCATGCCCGCCATCGTGTTATATGACTCCATCCCGGCGGGGATCGGTTTCAGCCAGAAATTGTTCGAACTTCACGATCAACTCCTCGCCCGCGCATTGGAATTGGTCGGCGCGTGCGCCTGCGCGGATGGCTGTCCTTCATGCGTCGGGCCTGGCGGCGAGAATGGATACGGCGGCAAGCAGGAAGCGCTCGAGATTCTCAAAGTCCTTACGCGATCGTCAGACTAAATTTCTACATTGCGTTAATAGTTTTCTTGCGCAAGACGATTAAGATGGGGACATTGAAATTAAGTGGCGACAGTTCATTCAAAGAGGACTGTCACTCGCAGACCTTGTAAGGAGACTCACATGAGCAAAATCATTGGCATCGACTTAGGCACAACCAACTCTGTCGTTTCGGTTATGGAAGGCGGCTCGCCGACCGTGATCTCAACTGCCGAGGGCGGGCGGCTCGCGCCGTCAGTTGTGGCATTTAATAAAAACGCCGAGCGACTCGTCGGTCAGACGGCGAAGCGGCAGGCGGTCATCAACCCTGAAAACACGATCTACTCCATCAAGCGTTTCATCGGACGTCACTTCGATGAAGTTGAATCGGAACGCAAGATGGTCCCGTATGAAGTGGTGAAAGGACCGACTGGCGACGTGCGCGTGAAAATCCCGATCACGAATCGCGAATATTCCCCGCAGGAAATTTCGGCGATGATCTTGGGCAAGTTGAAGTCGGATGCCGAAGCGTATTTGGGATCGCCCGTCACGCAGGCGGTCATCACTGTCCCCGCGTATTTCAATGACAGCCAACGACAAGCCACGAAAGACGCGGGCAAGATTGCCGGTCTCGAAGTGATGCGTATCATCAACGAACCGACCGCGTCCGCGCTTGCGTACGGACTCGATAAAAAGAAAGATGAAACGATTCTCGTCTTCGACCTCGGCGGCGGCACGTTCGACGTGTCGGTGCTGGAAGTCGGCGAAGGCGTGATCGAAGTGAAAGCCACGAACGGCGACACACACCTCGGCGGCGACGACTGGGATCAAAAGATCGTCAACTGGGCGGCGGACGAATTCAAGCGCGAGCAAGGCATTGACTTGCGCAACGACCGCCCCGCGTTACAACGTCTGCGTGAAGCCGCGGAAAAAGCGAAGATCGAACTTTCCACGGTGATGGAAACGGAACTCAATCTGCCCTACATTACTGCCGATGCTTCCGGTCCGAAACACTTGCAGTTGAAACTTTCGCGCGCCAAATTCGAGCAAATGACCGAAGACTTGCTTAATCGCTGTCGCAAACCGTTCGAAGCCGCGTTGAAAGACGCCGGCATAGACGCGGGCAAACTCAATGAAGTCGTTCTCGTCGGCGGCTCATCGCGTATGCCGATGGTGCATGACCTGGTCCGCAAACTGACGAACGGCAAAGAGCCGAACAAAGGCGTGAACCCTGATGAAGTTGTGGCGGTCGGCGCGGCGATTCAAGGCGGCGTGCTTGGCGGCGAAGTCAAAGATATTCTCCTGCTCGACGTGACCCCGCTCTCCTTGGGCGTCGAAACGATGGGCAGTGTGATGACCAAGATGATCGAGCGCAACACAACCATCCCTGTCCGCAAGACGGAAACGTATTCGACGGCGGCAGATAGCCAAACCGCAGTGGACATCCACGTCTTGCAAGGCGAACGTCCGATGGCTGGCGACAACATGTCGCTCGGACGATTCCGACTCGACGGCATCCCGCCCGCGCCGCGCGGCATCCCGCAAGTGGAAGTGACGTTCGACATCGACGCGAATGGCATCTTGAATGTGACCGCCAAAGACAAAGCCACCGGCAAAGAACAGAAGGTCACGATCACCGCTTCGACGAACTTGAACAAGAGCGACATTGATCGCATGGTCAACGAAGCGCGTTCGCACGAAGCGGACGACCGCAAACGCCGCGAGTTGATCGACGCCAAGAACACGGCGGATAACCTCGTGTATCAAACTGAAAAAGCCTTACGCGACCTCGGCGATAAAGTCTCAGGCGCAGACGCGCAGGATATTCACGGCAAGATCGATGAACTCAAATCTGCCGCGCAGAGCGACGACATCAACCGCATCAAGCAAGCCTCTGAAAAAGTGGAGCAAACCTTCCACGCGCTGAGCCAGCAACTCTACGCCCAAGGTCAGCCGCAACCTGAAGCGGCGGGCGGACCGTCTGTCCCGCCGACCGATGGCGATGTGATTGACGGTGAAGTGAAAGAGTAAGACCAACACCAGACCTCCGAGTTTTTCAAAAACTCGGAGGTCTTTTTCATCTCGCAGAACAAACTCGCTGTGAGTTTCGTTAATAACAAGAAACTCCAAACCCTTTTGTTATATAATCTTCCCATGCAAAAACGTTTTAACCGCAAGTGGATCGCGCCGATTCTGATCGCCCTCGGCATCATCATCTTTTTTCTCCCGCCCGTCTATTCACGCGCTATGCCACGCATTGACGGTTGGGTCTCCAGCATCAAATACCTCATCAACCCGCCCGACGAAGCCACCTTCCAACCTCAGCAACAATCGCCGGTGGATATCGCCGTCACACAGATGATGCAAACCCGCGTCGCGACTCAAACGCTCGATGCGACTTCGACCGCTCCGCAGACGCCCGGTCCAACGTTGACGCCGACGGTCACTTCCACGCCTCTGCCTGCTTCCGTTTTGTTGACCGGGTTCAAATATGTGGACCAACGCAACCGCTGGAATTATTGCGGTCCCGCCAATCTCACGATGGCGTTGGACTTCGTCGGCTGGGGCGGCAACCGCGACGACATCGCCCGCGTCATCAAGCCGGGGATTCAGGATCCCAAACTCGACTTTATCCAACAGGGACGCAGTGACGTCAACGTGATGCCGTATGAATTGGTGGACTTCGTCAACGATGAAACCGAATATCGCGCGTTGTCTCGTCTCGGCGGCGATATTGATGTGGCGAAACGATTGCTCGCGGCGGGTTTTCCGTTCATCGCTGAAAAAGGCTATTACGAAAAAGATTACACGGGCAAGATTGCCTGGCTTGGGCATTATCAATTCGTCACAGGCTATGACGATGCCAAAGGCGAGTTGACCGTTCAAGACACGTGGAATGACGGTCCCAACTTTCGAATCTCTTATGAAGAGTTTACGTCAAGCGAAGCATGGCTGTCGTTCGATAATATTTTTATCGTGGTGTATGCGCCTGAACGCGAAGCCGAATTGTTACAAGTGTTGGGTCCGTATGCCGATGATACTTGGGCGTCGAATCACGCCCGGGAAATTGCCGAAGAGCGCATTGCCGATTCCGAGGGCATTGACCAATACTTCGCATGGTTCGCCAAAGGGACAAGCCACGTGGCGTTGTTCGAGTATGCCGACGCGGCGGCGGCTTTCGATCAGGCGTTTGCAATTTACAACGAATTAGGCAAAGACGACAAACAGCGTCCGTACCGCATGATGTGGTATCAAACGGGTCCCTACAAAGCGTATTTCTACACCGGGCGCTATCAGGATGTGATCGAGCTTGCCAACGTCACATTGACCGAGACGATCTCCAAGCCGACGTTGGAAGAAAGCATCTACTGGCGCGCGCAGGCAAAATATATGATCGGCGACACCCCCGGCGCCATCGCTGATTACCGCGAAGCGCTGAGACTGCATCCGAATTGGAGTCCCGCCATTCAAGCATTGCAAGATTTGGGAGTCCAGCCCTAGAGTTTGATAGTTGGGTAGTTGAATAGTTTGATAGGCGGCCGGTGTGAAGTTGCCTCTTTTAAACATTACAAGGAGGATTGTGTCATGGCAAAGATTGAACGCTTTGAATATCTGCAAAGCTGGCAAAAGGGCCGTCAACTTGCGAACTACGTATATGACCTGACAGAGCATCCCAAATTTGCCAAAGACTTTCGGCTATGTGGTCAAATTCAGGATGCAGCTGGTTCGATCATGCACAACATCGCCGAGGGATTTGACTCGGGAACAAACCCCGAATTCATTCGCTTCCTCAAAATGTCGCGTCGCTCAGGAAGCGAAGTACAATCCGAACTCTATCTTGCGCTTGATCGCAAATATATCAGTCAGGATGAATTGACCCTTGCCTATAATCTCGCAACCGAAACCAAGAAACTCGTCAATGGCTTAATCGCCTACCTCCGCAAGCCTAAACCACGAAACTAAAAACTCCCCAACCATCCAACTACCTAACTATCCAACTATGAAACTATTACACTTCGCCGACGCGCATATTGACATGGCTAACTACGGACGCCATGACCCCGAAACGGGACTCCCCTTCCGCGTGTTGGATTTCCTCAAGTCGCTGGATACCATCGTGGACGCGGCGATCTCTCAACGGGTGGACATGGTCATCTTCGCGGGCGACGCCTACAAAGACCGTTCCCCCGCGCCGACATTTCAACGCGAGTGGGGCAAACGCATTGTGCGACTCTCACAGGCGAAAATCCCGACGTTGCTTTTGGTCGGTAACCACGATCTCTCTCCCGCCATCGGGCGCGCGCACGCGATTCAAGAGTTCGACACGTTGCAAGTGCCGTTCATCAAAGTGTTGGACAAGCCGCAATTTTTGAAGCCAAGCGATCTGTGGGATGTGCCTGTACAAGTCATTGCCATGCCGTGGGTCACACGCTCAGGCTTGATGGCGAATCTCGAAATAAGCGGGGTGGACACGAGTGAGATATTTTCCAGCCTTGAATCTCGCATCTCCGGTCTCATCGAAGAATATATCAATGAAGCGGACAAAACTCTTCCGTTGATTCTCACTGCCCACGCCTCCGTCGAAGGCGCGACGTTTGGCATGGAGCGCATGGTGATGTTGGGAAGCGACCTCGCGTTGCCAACTTCGCTGGTGAAAGACCCACGCCTCGATTATGTCGCGATGGGACACATCCACAAGCCGCAGGATGTGAACGAAGGGAATCATCCGCCCGTCATTTATCCCGGCTCCATCGAGCGGATTGATTTCGGCGAGGCGAAGGATGATAAGTTTTACATCATCGCCGAAGTGGAGCGGGGAAAGACGAACGTGGAGTGGAAAAAGATCGAAGGGACGCGCCGCTTTATCGAAAGGCGAACCAGCCTCACGTCCGATGAGAACGTGACCGAGGTGTTGAAATCCCAGTTGCCGAAAGATATGTCCGAAGCAATTGTCAAGTTGATCGTCGAATATCCGCGCGAGTGGGATGCGTTGATCGACGAATCGGCTCTGCGAAAATTTGCGGCAAACGCATTCGAGTTCCATATTGTGAAGAAACCAAAGATCGAGGCGCGTGTTCGTATCCCTGAGGGGCAGGTGGTCAGTAGCATGAGTCCGCTTGAACTGCTCGGGCAATATTTAGATTCGGCGAAGGTGAACGACGCGGACGAATTAAAAAAACTCGCGCAGGAAATTATTTCGGAAGATCAAATCTAAAATCGCCAATCGTAAATCGTAAATCTGAAATCGTAAATTGAAAGAGGTGAACCTTGTCGCCAAAGAACCCCAACTACCGCTGGTTCGTCGTCGGAATCTTTTTCTTTTTTATGCTATTGCATCAGACTGACAAGTTGATGATCGGCTCTCTGCAAGTGCAGATCAGCGAAACGTTCGGTATCAATGATTTCCAATGGGGCTTGGTGAATTCGGGCGCGTTGGCGGTGGCGACGGTGTTGTATCCGCTGTGGGGATATTTATACGACCATTACGCGCGTTCCAAACTTCTTGCGCTGGCGTCGTTCATTTGGGGCGCGACGACCTGGCTGAACGCGGTCGTCCGCACGTACACGGGATTTTTAATTACGCGCGCTTCCACAGGCATCGACGATTCATCGTACCCCGGTATTTACACGCTCATCGCCGATTATTTCGGTCCGAACTTGCGCAGTAAAGTGTATGGGATTTTGCAAGTGGCGCAACCCCTTGGGTTTTTGATGGGCTTGATCCTCGGACAAATGGTCGCGCCGTTGATCGGCGGCTGGCGCTCGGTCTTTTACATCACGGGTGGTTTGGGAATTGTGATCGCCCTCTTCATTTACTTTGGCGTGAAAGAAATGCCGCGCGGCAAAGCCGAACCCGAATTCGAGAATGTTCCCGAAATGGCAACCTTCCGTTTTTCATGGGCAGAGGCGAAGCAGATCTTCCAAAAGCGCACGATGTGGTTCATCTTTTTACAAGGCTTCGCGGGCGTGTTTCCGATTCAGGTGATCATCTTCTTTTTCTTCGGATATCTTGAAACCGAACGCGGCTACGATTCCAACAGGATCATTGCCACGATGGCGCCCGTCATTTTGATTCTCGCGGCGGGGTATATCGTCGGCGGGTTTCTCGGTGATTTCTTTTTCCAACGAACAAAAAAGGGGCGTATCCTTGTCTCCAGCGCGGGAGTTTTGCTCGGCGCGATCTTCCTCTACTTTGCCATGACCACGCCGCTGGATCAACCGAACCGCTTCTTTCTCCTCATGTGCCTGACTGCCATTTTTATGCCTCTTTCGTCCCCGAACGTGGTCGCCACCGTCTACGACGTGACGGTCCCCGAAGTCCGCTCGACGGCACAAGCCATCGAATACTTCATCGAGAACAGCGGAGCGGTCACCGCGCCAGCGCTCACCGGCGCGTTGATCCTCGCCACCGGAGACAAAACGTTTTCCATCATGATCATCTGCGTCACCGCATGGGTGATCTGCTTCCTGTTCTATCTTGGCGCCTTGTTCACCATTGAGAAAGACACGAGTCACCTGCGAACGCAAATGGCGGAGCGCGCGAAGACGATGTGATTCCTCGTGGGGCGGTGATGATGAATATTTTCAAATAATCAAACCTTGACAAAATAGAACAAGTGTTCTAAACTGTGGGCGTTGATCGTTCCCCCTTTGTGTTGTGGTTAAACCCACAGGAGACTCCCATGAACCGTTCTTTGTCTTTCAAACTACTTCCCCTCATTCAGAATGCCGCCCACAAGCGCGGGTTGATCTTTGGGGGGATCATCCTCAGCGCCCTGCTGGGGTTTGAAATCTTCAACTTCTCCAGCACGGCGTTTGCCCTGCGCGATATCCTGGGCGATCTGGCGTTTGGTCCGTTCAAATGGGCGACCATCCTGGCGCTCGCTTTTTGCGGCATCGACTTTGCCGGCATTGCCCGCATCTTCACCCCCGAAAAGGGTCGAGACGAACCCGCCGAAGTCTGGTATTTGCTTGGCGCTTGGTTACTCGCCGCGGCGTTCAATGCAACGCTCACCTGGTGGGGAGTGTCGCTTGCCATTCTCCAGCACAATGCCCAAGGCGGCGCTCTGCTTGGGCAGGCAACAATGACAAAAGTAGTGCCGGCGCTCGTGGCAGGGATGGTGCTCATGATCCGCGTGCTGTTGATCAACACCTTCTCGATTGCCGGCGAACGACTCTTCTCGCTGGATGACAACCCCTCTGCCCGCCAGAGTTTCAATAACCGACCCGCGTACCGTCCCTCCAGTGAGCCTGCGCGGGCTTCCAATTCAACCTTCCCGCGTTCCGCGCCCAAACCCGCCCCTGCGAACTACTCGCAACCGCTCTATAACGAGCCTACCTATCACCCCATTGGTATGACGGCGCAAGCGGGAGGCAATGAAAATCCTTCCTACCGGAGGTAAACTCTCCCAAAGTTTTTCCTTCTTCAACTCTTCTCCTACAATTGAAGAACATCCAACAATCAAAGACGCCGCGCGAATGCGCGGCGTCTTTGATTACGGTGGAGGGTGGGATACGCCCGGCTGATCGTACAGCCATGTTTTTCTGAACGGCTTCGGGCGGAACACGGAGAAAAACAACAACGGGCGATACCCCATGCGGCGGAAGAGGTGCAACGACATATCCGACGGGATGGCGACCATTTTCTTCACGCCCAACCTGATCGCCTCCGAATGGGCGGCATGGACAAGCGCGGTGGCAAGCCTGCGCTGGCGATATTCCTCCAATACGTACAGTTGGTTGATGTAGCCCACGCCGCGATATTTCGTTACGAGTTGCACCCATCCCACTGCCAACCCGCCTTCCTTGATAAAGAAGTTGTGGATGCGTGTGTCGCGCAGGGTTTGCACGTGAATGCGTTCTCCCTCAGTCGTCAGGCTATTATTGGCGGCTTCGGTCTGTTGTATGGATATTGCTTTGTGGATGTTGAGCGGGATGGTGCTTACCTGCAAGGGCAGGTCGTAGCCCACAATGGGGGCGGCGCGCGCGAACTCGTACCCCAGCGTTGAAAAATGTTCTTTCAGGCTGTGATCGCTGGGGCTTGTATGAAAAATATTTACGATGTGCTTTTTCCCCTCGGGGATCGGATACGCCCGAACGGCATCGGTCACCTTGTGAATATCCGCGCTCAGGGCAAGGAATTCATAATGGAAGGAGGCGATCGGCGCGTCGTTGTACAAGGATACCCCGATGGGACCCGCCTCTTCGTAGCGCGTGCCATACACCACCTGATAGACATGGTTATACGAGGCGATCATCGCCTCTACCGCCCACCAATTGAGGATATCGTTTCGCGCATTGGTCATGCAGTTATGACGTATTTCCCCTCGCAATGGTTACTGTTTTTGGGCGACGGTTCGATTGGTCTGGCAAATCGCGCCGCTTGTCTTGACGCGGCGCAATTGCGTCAGGAACGATTTGTTTTTATTTGATCTCTTGCATAAGTATCGCTAGCTTAGACTGAGACCTTTGAGAGGCGCTCTTTTTCCCTGTGGTCTCCCCTGGCGCCGTCCGCCAGGGCAGGTGTGTGGCGAAAATGACTTTCGCAAGAGGTCTATTGCAATGTGGTTTCTCCGTTCGAGAGGACGTAAAAGCTTCTGCCGTGATCGAACACAAAGTCGGTGACGATGTAGCCGGCGCTGAATGCGGTCTCGAAGACTTCGCGCGTGAAAAATCGCCAATCGCGGGCGAGGGCGAAATCTTTTTCTTTGAGCGCGTTGAAATCGGATGGGATTTCGGCGAGAACGAGCTTTCCTTCAAGGGGCGAGAAATGTTCGGGTGGGCGAGGCAGGTCCCCCGTCGAGGCGAGAGGCGCATAGAGGGGTTGCAGTTCCGCCTGCGCAAAATGGTCGAGGGTCAACGGTTGGCGGACGCGCTTGCCCAACCTCCGTTCGACGCGGCGGGTGTTGATCCACCAATCCACCTGAAAACGGTCGGAGGGAAGCCCGGCGTTCAACCCGTCGCGCATGTCGCCGTATTCCGCGCGGCGATAGGTATTGCAGACCGCGCCGAGTTTGGCGATGTTGAGGCGGGCGTTGCGGCTGAGAAGCGGGTCGTACGTCCAGGTGATGTGGTCGAGCCCCTGGTGGCGGACGATCTGCCATTGGGCGCGTTTAAGCGCGAAGCCAATGCCGCCATCGCGGTGATCGGGATGGATGCCCAACATGTGCGAGCAATGTTTGGGGCGCGGGCCATCCGGTGTTTTTTCGATACCGGGAAATCCAAAGACAAAGCCAATGAGTTGCTCGTCGATGTACGCGCCTGTCACGATGCCGCCGTTGTGCACTGCGGCGATGAAGACGTGCGCGGGCACCACGTCGGTTTCACTGCCATGCCATACCTGGCGTTGTAGTTCTTCGACGGCGGTCATTTCTTCGGGAGTTTCAAGGATTTTGATGGTGGGCGCAGGCATATGCGAAATCTTCATCACATCGTCTGATTACCTTACACAATGGTTTTGGGGGCGCAGACAACGCTGATTTCGCTGATCTAAAAGAAAGACAAATCTGCGTTTTCAGCGCGAATCAGCGTCCCGATTTTGAACGTGTTAGGTAATCCATTACAAAGTCTTAACCATGACTCTCTACCGTACATGTGCGCCGCTAAGCGCCGCCATGACGCCATGCGGCGCCCGCAAAGAACGCAAAGAAAACCTTCTTAACTTGGCGACCTTAGCGCGCTTTGCGGTAAAAATCTTTCATGTATGGTAGAGAAAACCATGATAAGAAAATTTCGTGTCAATCTGTGTCCTCCGCGGCGAAAGAGGATCAACGCGAAAAACGAAGCGCTTCTTGAAGCCGTTGCAGGAACGGCTTGCGCGTAAGGTAATCGAGCCGGTAGCCAAAACGGGCTGGCATCAAGCCGAAGTTGCGCGAGAGGTTTTCCACTGGGCAGGTGCGGTTGACGGCGATGTAATCGAGCCAGTACGTGGAAATATTCGCGCTGGGGATCATCGGGTCGAGGGTGACGAACAGTCCTCGCATGAACGGGATGGATAACGGAAGGAAGGCGCGCCGTGTGTTCGAGGTGTTCATGATCGTTTCAACGATCTGCCGCAAGGTAAAATATTCGCCGCCGCCGATCTCGTAGGTTTCATTCACCATCTCGGGATTCTGAAGCGCCCATAACAAGGCAGTTACGAGGTCTTCCACCCAAAGCGGCTGGAGCAGAACTTTGCCATCGCCGGGGGTTGGGAAGATAAACGGAACAGCGCGAAGAATTGCGGCGATATTATTGGTAAAGTTATCTTCGGGACCAAACACGATCGTCGAGCGGATGATGGTGTGCGGCACGCCGCTTTTGCGGATGTGCTCTTCGGCGATTCCCTTCGCCTTGTGAACCGGGAACGCCGACATGCGGTCGGCGCCCACGTGGCTGAGAAAGATCAGGCGTTGGATGCCCGCGTCTTGCGCGGCTTGGGCAAGGATGCGCGTCCCTTCCATATCGGTGTTGAACAAATTCCCATGGCGGCCATAACCCGACGCGCTGGCAAGATGGAACACCTGATGGACGCCGCGCAACGCCGCGCGCACGCCTCTCTCGTCATTGAGGCTGACTACCGAGACCTCGACCGGCACGCCCTTGGGCAGTCGCGGCGATTTCGGCGAAGGTCGCAACAACACGCGGACTTCCTGTCCCGTTTCTGAGAGGTGCCGCACAAGCGCGCGACCGATGAAGCCCGTCGCGCCGGTGACCAATATCATGGCGAAAATTATAGCAGACAGGGAATGATTGAATTGCGCGGAGTTAGGCGTCCGCCTTACCCAGCCATCACCGACCTATGAACATGATCGGTTCGTCCCTGTCGGGAACTTGAATTTCGCGCCACGTTTTCCCCACATCAATGGATTCCAACAGGGTATTCCCCGCCGCCACGCGGATAGACGCCTCTTTCCCCGCCGAAATCCGAATCGCATTAATCGGCATTTCTGTCGCTATGGCTTTTATCTTCTCCCATGATACCCCGACGTCAGCCGAAACGAACAAGCCGCTCGACTCTGTGCCGACAAACAGACCCGCCTCTAACAGCCCCAAACTCAAAACAGTATCATCCACTGGCAGGGAGATTTCCTTCCATGAGCGTCCGCTGTTATCACTGCGGAACAAGCCTATGCTTGCGCCCGCAAAAACAGTGTCATGATTCATGGCAAGGCATAAGACCTGTTTATCGAGCAAGCCAAAGTTCCAACCTTCCCACGTTCTGCCGCCGTTCACAGAACGAAAGACCCCGTCTTCCAGGGTTGCGGCGAATAGGGTTTTGTCTTTGTCAAAGTTCGGCGAAACGCACAACGCAGTGACATACGGACTCGGCGCGGCGAGTTGAGTCCAATTCCACGAAGCGCCCGCATCGTTTGAATAGGCGACTCCGCCAGGGAGCGCGGCGAACATTAAACCATCGCGGGTAAACGCCAGCGCCGTCACCGAAAGCGATTCGCCTTTGATGATGTTGACCGCCTCCCATGTTTTACCCGCATCGCGCGAGCGATACAAACCCGAACGCCTTCCCGCGAAGGCGAGTTTGTCCTTTTTGAAGTTTGGCGATTCTGCCAACGCGAGCAATGTATCTTGTTCCAAATTCATCGTCCTGCCTTTTCTTATGTCGCAAAATTCATTTTGCAATTTTGCTCAGGGCATCCCCGCCGCCGAGGATTGCGTTTGAACATCAGTACTTCATGAAAGTTCGGGCGACAGTTCGATTGACTTGGCGTATCGTGTCGCCTGACTTGACACAGCGCAACTGCGTCAAGAACCTGTTTTCGCGATCTACTGAGTATGAATGAACGCCGCAAAATAAATTTTGCGCTACTCGCGCCTACGGATTCACCGAAGCCTGCGGGTTGCGCTTGTGGACGACCACATCCACCGTCAATGCCAGCGCCGCGCCGCGGACCGCGCTGATCAACGCGCCGCGCGCGGATGCGGCAGGATCCACAATGCCAGCAGAGCGCATCTCTACCAGTTGACCTGCGCGCGCGTCGACGCCGCGACCCTGCCCCAGATGAGTCAAAAAGCCGGATGGGTCGAACCCGCTGTTCGTGAGAATGAGGCGGGCGGGGGCGTCCAGCGCCTTTGTCAGGGCGCGGAATCCCGCCCGTTGGTCTTCATCCAAAATCGTGTGTGAAACAGATTCCAACGCGGGGCGGCAATCGAGCAGAGAAATTCCGCCGCCGTTGACGACGCCTTCACGTAATGCGCTTCGCAAAATCAACGCGGCGCGTTCGGCGGAATCGCGGCGCGTTTTCATCTCGGTTTCGGTTGCGCCGCCAATCGAAAGGATTGCCGCGCCGCCCTGCAAACGCCCGATGCGTTCGCGCAGTTTGTTGCGTTGCTCGGGCGTGTCGGCGTGTTGAATGGCGTGGCGAATGGATTGAATGTGACCGCGAAGCGCGCGCGGCTCGCCTTTGCCGTTGACGATGACAACACGTTCCATATCCGCCCAGGCGCGGCGCGCGCGACCAAATGACTCGGCGCTGACGGTCTCCAGCATTTGCCCCTCCACCTGAAGGATGACGCGCCCGCCCGCCAACGCGGATAAATCTTCAAGCGCGGCAGATTGATCTGTTGTGCCTGTGCCTGGCGTTTTGACGGCAGTGACGCGCATTTGATCCGAGTCGCGGTTGATTTTTACCAGCAGGGCGGCGGCTTCCTCTGAAAGTTTACGCGCCACGATGACGAGATTTTTTTCGCCGTTTTCCAGCGCAACGCGCAAAGCAGGCGTGAGTTGACTGGCGGATTCAATTTCCAAATCGGTGATGAGGAGGGCGGCGTTTTCCAGGCGCGAACGCTGCCGCTGAGGCTCGAGCATGAGATTGCGCGCGAGCAGACCCCCGCCCCACAAGTGACCTTCGACGTATTCGCGTTCGCTGGCAAAGCCGCGCCCAAGTTGCGTGATTAAATGTCCATCCGCGCCGATGAGGTTGAAGATTTCGCCAAGCAGATCGGCGACGGATTCATCGGGGCAGAGCGAACGCGCAAATTGTTTGAGGTCGTTTTTTTCGTCGAGCCGCTGAACCTGCTTATCGAGCGCGGTCAACGCCACATCGAGCGCCTGCTCCAATCCCACGCGGACGCGCATGGCGCCGCCGCCTGCCACGATGTATTTGATCGCTTCATCGTACACGGCTTTGAACAACACCGCCGCCGTTGCCGCGCCGTCGCCCACCTCTTCGCGCAGACGCCACAACATCTGCCGCGTAAACATCGCGCCGACATCTTCATCGCGGTCGGCGATTTGGATGATGCGCCGCGCGATCTGCCCCGCGTCATCGAGCAGTTCGGGCGGGTCGGCGCGGTGCGTGGGTTGGATCGCCACATAACGCGGGCGCGGTCCCAGCGTGGGCGCAACCGCGTCCACAATTTTATGAATGCCGCGCTGAAAACTGCGCCACACCTCAGGCTGAAATCTCACTTCGGGTTTTTGGGTTGGGTTGAGGACGGACATCGGTTTGAGTTATATCATGAGGCTACGAAAGAATTTAACCGCTAAGCTGGACTTTATCCATTTGGAGATTAACAAAAAAGCAGGGTAACCTAACGCAAACACTCGACCAAGAGGTAGCACATACCAACCCTGCCAGCAGACTATATCACGATCCTGGGAGCCTTTGCGAGGTTGTTCTCGAAGCGCATTTGGGAACACACTCGAATACTTTTCATTGGCGCAATGCTCTCTCCGGTAGAACGAACCGTCACAGCCGCATTGCGCGTGATGGGTTTGCGCGGCGAAAAACATTTTCGGCTCTCCCATTTCTGACGGGATGACGACTCGCAGGAACATTCTTTGCCGCGAATTTACACGGATTTTCACGATTTTTTAAACAATCCGTGTGAATTTGTGAAATCCGTGGCTAAGGTTTTTGGGCTTTCCCGTTAATTACGGTAGAGCCAAAAAATGAAATACTCCGCGCCCCAGCGGTGAAAACTTGGGTATATGATCACCGGCTTGAAGACGAATCTGCGTTTGTGGTCAGGCTTTTGCGGGGCAAATCATTGCCAGACGTTGGATATTGACTATAATCTGACTCGCATCGATTAACCCTATGGTGAGCCTGTGACTTACGAGATTCGCCGCGCGACCGCGGCCGATAAACCCGAATGGCTGAGAATGCGGCAACTGCTGTGGCCCGAAGCCCCCATCGAATATTTAGATTGGGACTTGGACGAAATTCTGGAGGACAAGCAACGCGCGGTCTTTGTCGCCTCGCGCGCCGACGGAGGGCTGGTTGCCTTCGTGGAAGCCCGCCTGCGCGACGTGGCAGAGGGATGCGAGACCAGCCCGGTGGGATATATCGAAGCGTGGTTCGTAGATGAGAACATCCGCGGGCAAAAACTGGGGCGCGAGATGATCCGCACTGCCGAGGATTGGGCGCGCGAAAATGGGTGCGCCGAAATGGGGTCTGATACCTGGCTGGAGAACGAAGTCAGTATTCAAGCGCACTACAAGACCGGCTACTACGAAGTGGGACGCCTGGTTCACTTCATCAAAAAGTTGTAAAGCAAAGTCGGCGAAATAGGGGTGGATTTTAAAAACGGACGACACAGAGGATATACTTGTCATCATGCGAAATTACCCGCTATTTTTTACGATGATTATTTTGACTGCCGCCTGCTCATCTCCGGCGGCGGCAACGGAGGCTGTTGTGCCGAACCAACTCACACTCACCAGCGACGCGTTCGCCAATGGCGGCTCCATCCCGGTGAAATATTCGTGCAACGGCAGAGATATTTCACCCGCCCTCGCGTGGAGCGAACCGCCCGCTGGCGCGCAATCCTTCGCGCTCCTCATGGACGACCCCGACGCGCCCGGCGGCTGGGTACATTGGGTGTTATACAATATTCCCGCCGATGCGCGCGGTTTGCCCGAAGACCTGGCGGTCACTGGCAAGAATGTTCCCGAAGGACAGGGGAATCCATTTACCGGTAAAAATTCGTGGGGCGATATCGGCTACGGAGGACCATGCCCGCCAGGCGGAACGCATCGTTACTTCTTCAAGCTCTATGCGCTCGACGAAATGCTGGGCTTGCTCCCCGGCGCAAACAAAGGCGAACTGCTCAAAGCGATGGAAGGTCATATCCTGGCGCAAGGCGAACTGGTCGGCACATTCGGCAAATAGCGAATCGGAAAACCAATCGCGATAGCCGTACCCATGAGCCATTGCGGGCTTGCCCCATCTGCGAATAATTCATGATAAAAGCGATGCACCTCCCCGCGTCGCTTTTTTCGTGGATGTATAATCTTGATGATGTCTGTCTTTTCCAACAAACGTATCCTTCTCGGCGTCACCGGCTCCATCGCCGCCTATAAAGCCGCCGACCTCGCATCCAAACTCGCCCAAGCCGGCGCGCAGGTGGATGTGATCCTCACCGAAGCCGCGCAAAAATTTATTGCGCCGCTCACGTTTCAATCGGTCACCGGTCGCCGCGCCTACGCCGATGCTGATCTATGGGGAGACGAAGCGCATGTGCTCCACGTCGGCTTGGGTCACACCGCCGACCTGCTCGTCATCGCGCCATGCACCGCGAACACGCTCGCCAAACTCGCGCGCGGTCAGGCGGATTCGCTCCTCACCGTCACAGCCTTGGCATCGAACAGTCCGCTCCTCCTTGCCCCCGCGATGGATGGCGGCATGTACGATCACCCCGCCACACAAGAGAATTTGGATACCCTTCGCAAACGCGGCGCGCGCATCATCGAACCGGCGGAGGGACACCTCGCCTCGGGACTCACCGGCAAAGGGCGACTCCCGGAGACAAACGAACTCATCGGACACATCCGCCTCCTTCTCGGACGGGACGGCCGGCTCGCCCAGCGGAACGTGATCGTCGCCGCCGGCGGGACTCAAGAGCCGCTCGACCCGGTCCGCGTGCTGACGAATCACTCCTCCGGCAAACAAGGCTATGCCATAGCCCAAGCCGCAGTCGACGCCGGCGCGCAAGTCACCTTGATCACCGCGCCCAGCGCGTTGAAACCTCCTGTGGGCGCGCGCGTCATACAGACGCAGACGGCGCGGCAAATGCTCGATGCCGTTCTGCAAGAATCAGCCGGGAGCCACGCGCTCATCATGGCGGCGGCAGTGGCAGACTTCCGCCCGAAAACCTCGGCAAAAGACAAGATCAAAAAGGAAGGCGGCGCGCCGCAGATCGAACTCGAGGCGACGGACGACATCCTGAAAGCCGTATCCAGCCACAATGGCGGAAAGACGCGCCCGCAGGTGGTGGTCGGCTTCGCGGCCGAGTCGCGCGACCTGTTGGAAAACGCGTCAAATAAGTTAAAATCCAAAGGCTTGGATCTGATCGCGGCAAACGATATTTCGGCGGGCGACGCCGGGTTTGCCGTGGAAACCAATCGTATTACTTTATTGTTTGCAGACGGACGCGAGGAATCATTAGCTTTGATGAGTAAAACAGACGCGGCTGAGATTTTGATCGAGCGGGTTGCGGGATTGCTGGGGTGATATGCGCGTCCTGGTGATCTCGGATATTCACGCAAACTTTACCGCCCTCGAGACGGTGTTGGCTGACGCCGGCGTGGTGGATGAAACGTGGTGTCTCGGCGACCTGGTGGGCTATGGTCCCGACCCGAACGAAGTGGTGGAAAAGGTGCGCGGTTTGCCCAACCTCACGTGCCTGCTCGGCAACCATGATGTGGCGGCGATCGGTAAGATCCCCTTTGAATCGTTCAACGGCGACGCGCGACGCGCGCTTGAGTATCACGAAAAAGTATTGACGAAGGAAAACATGGATTTCCTGCTTTCCCTGCCGTCGAACCTGACAGTGAAAGGGGATGCCAGCCTCGTGCATGGAAGCCCGCGCGATTCGGTCTGGGAATATATTTTGAACGCGCTTTCGGCGCGCTTGAACTTTGGGCATTTCACCACGCCCTGGTGCATGGTGGGTCATTCGCATTTGCAGTGCATGTTCCGCCTGCATCCGGAAAACGACCGCGTGACGCTCGAATCGCTGAAAGTGAACGAGGCGATGACGCTCACTCCGCGGCTGATCATGAATCCCGGCTCGGTCGGTCAGCCGCGCGACCGCGATCCGCGCGCCGCGTATGCCATCTATGACACCGAAGAAAAAAAGTGGGAGCCGCGCCGGGTAAAATATGATATTTCCGCGGTGCAAAAACGTATCCGCGCCGTGAAGTTACCGGAGAAACATGCGGTGAGGTTGGTGGAGGGGTGGTAATTCGTCATTAGAGAATTGCAGGCAGAGACTAGAAAGTGGAAAGTGGTTGGTAGGAGTGGAACATTACAAGAGGTGAGTCGTCTGTAGAGTGAAATCACTTTGCTCGATCAAGGAGAAGAAAACATGAAACGCCCAATTTTGATCATTCTATCGGTAGCGCTTGCTTTTGTCCTCGTCGGTTCGTTGCTGATGAATATATTCGGCCTGCAAGTAGGAAGGACGTATAGCAACATAAACTACGCGCTTCCCGGGTACGGCGGGGGCGGAGCGCCCGATATGCTTTTTGCGCCACCCGCGCCGGAAGAACTTGCCAGCGCGCCGATTCAACCGCTCAGCGACCAGGCGCAAACCTCGCTCATCACCCAGTCTCAAGAGCGCATGGTCATCCAGAACGCGGACCTTGCTATTGTGGTCGCCGACCCGAAAACGCGCATGAGCGAGATCGAAGCCCTGGCAAAAGAAATGGGCGGATTCGTGGTCTCGTCGAACCTGTACACCACCTATTACGGACCCAACAGCGTGGAGGCGCCGGAAGCCTCGATCACCATCCGCGTGCCGCAGGAGAAACTCGATGACGCGCTCAAAGCCATCAAAGAAGGCGCGGTGGAGGTGAACTACGAGAATCGCACCGGCGAAGATGTGACCAACATCTACGTGGATTTGCAGTCGCAACTCAAAGCCAAACAAGCCGCCGAGAAGAAACTGCTGGAGATCCTCGACGCCGCCGATGAGACCGAGGATGTGTTGGCGGTCTACACCCAATTACAGATCATCCAAAGCGAGATCGAGGTGCTGAAAGGGCAGATCAAATACTACGATGAATCGGTTGCGCTCTCCGCGGTCAGCGTCCGTTTGATCGCCGAAGAGACCGTCCAACCGGTGGAGATCGGCGGCTGGAAATTGCAAGGCACCGCCAACGACGCCATTCAGGATTTGATCTACTTCACGCAAGGTTTCATCCAGTTCCTGATCCGCTTCGTGTTGTACACGCTTCCCGCGCTGGTTCTGGTTGCCATCCCGCTGTACCTTCTGTTCCTCGGCGGGCGCAAGTTGTATCGCAAGTTCGGCAAATCGAAAGCCGCTGTGGAAGCGAAAGAAGAAGTGAAGAAGTAAGGCTCTTCTGCAAGCAAGCAAACACGAAAGACCGTCATACTTGGCGGTCTTTCTTCTTTCCTCTTTCATCGCAAAGGAAAGAAGAAAGAGGAAAGGTTTTCAACAGGTATAATCCCACCCATGGAAAAACTCGTCCGCGCGGCGCAGGAGTTGTTCAACGTTCACATCACGGGCAGGCAGGTGATGTCGTTGATCATGTATGAAAAAGAATTGCTGGAGTGGAATCAGAAATTCAACCTGACCGCCATCCGCGATTCGGAATCCATCCGCACGAAACATTTTTTGGATTCGTTCTCGTGCGTATTGGCGTGGAATGCGAATCCGCCCGCCTCGCTCGTCGACGTGGGGACTGGCGCGGGGTTTCCGGGACTCGTGTTGAAGATCCTTTACCCGAACATGAAATTGACCGTCGTCGATTCGGTGGGCAAGAAAGCGATGTTCTGCCAACACATCGTCAGCACGCTGGGATTGGGTGAGGTGAGTGTGATCCAATCACGCGCGGAGGATCTGGGACACAACAAAAATCACCGCGAGGCATACGACTGGGCAGTGGCACGGGCAGTGGCGAACCTCAACGTGTTGAGCGAATATCTTTTGCCGCTGGTGAAAGTCGGCGGGACGATGCTCGCGCAAAAAGGCGAAACGGCGCACGCTGAGGCGAAGTCCGCGAAGAAGGCGATGAAGTTGTTAGGTGGAGAATTAAGAGAGTTGATCCCCGTGAATTTACCAGATGTGGAAGATGATCGTTATCTCGTGCTGGTGGACAAAGTCGCTGCGACGCCGGAGAAATATCCGCGCAAAGCGGGGATGCCCGCGAAACAGGCGTTGTAATTAAGCGCGATCTTTCCTCTACTCAAAGAAAGCTGGCTCTACCGTTTTTAAGGGTTCGTAAAAATATAAATTCCCTGTTGGGGATGCAGTTGCACTGCATCCCGCTCGCAGTGCAACTGCGCGCGAACAAAAACACGGGAAGTTATTAATTTACAGACCCTAACGGGAAAACATTTTTCAAACACAAAGGACACGACGGTCACAAAGGAAAAACACAAGGAATCTAGGCTCTTTTTTTGCCTTTGTGTCGCTTCGACGAACTCAGCGCAAGACTTTGTGCCCTTCGTGGTGAAGCTCTTTCCCGTTAATTACGGGAGACCCCATTTTATTCATGGCTCTTATCACCTGACTATCCACCCACCAGTTTTTATCTTGCGCTTCGGTCAATCTTTTCGGGTCAATATGAACGGTAAAAACCAGCTTTTCATCCGCAATTTCGGTATCAACCGAGGCAAATACCACGCCTTTCCCATCCCCTTGCTTGAGGAAGGGTTGCTCTTTATCAGAGTAATTTACTTCAATGCCAGCAATTTGGTTTATTTGAATGACCTCGCCCGTAAGAAGTGTAATGTTATCGGCTTTGTGCCAGCCGACATCGGTCAACAATAGTTCAAGGTTTGATTTATCCTGAATGTCAACATTCGCATTTTTAATTTGGGGAGAAGTATTTTCTTTTTTCCCCTGAAAGTAAACGAAGTTACCAAGACCAAGAAGAAATGCAATAAGAATGCCAAGAGTTATGCCGATATATTTCCCCATAATTCATAGTAGCACATTTATCTGGTTTTTGAAAAGATAACTAATGGCTCTGGGAGGTTCCCATAATTTTCAGTGTGGAAAATTTCGTTTGCAGTTATTGGATCAACCTCACCATGCATGTTGGAATGACCAGCTGCTCTATAAAAAAGCGATTGGAACATATTTGCAATTCTTCGGGCGAGAATCATAACTTTGAACTCTTTGGAGTTAGCAATATTTTCAGCCCCTTGATTGAAATAATTAAGATAAATTATATTGTTATTTTGCTCAACCCCCCACCCGTTGTAAATTTTAGGGTCATCAAAAAGGTAACTCAAAGCCATATTGTTATTTGGCTCCGTCACAAATTTAATAACAAAAGATGTATCACTAAACAGTTTTAATTTTTGATTAGGCACAGAGTATGGATGAAATTTATTATTCGACGAGACACCTCTTAAAGTTACAAAACCTCCATTATCCAGATATTCCTGCGTTAGTGGATTTGCCAGAGCGCTCTCAAGCGTGTTGCCCAGTTCCACATGGTTCGCCCCAGCAATTACTCGGGCTCTTGCGTATCGAAAGTAATCGGCTAAAGTTTTTTGCGCCTCCGCCCTGTTGAGTTCTGGGTTCCAGATAATATGGCTCCCTGAGGTTTCATTGATGAGTAGATTATTTTCGATCTTGAGGGCGGGATTTGGTTTTCCCTGCTCGAAATTCCACACAAAAGCGACTTCGCCGTCTGTATCGTAATAAGCGAGGTAACTGGTCAGCCCTTGCTCGGCGAGGAACTGGCGGGTAAAGCCTTCTCCCGTCATGTCTTTGGTTTGGTCAAAAAGAGCCTGCTGTTCAGGGGTGAGGGATTGGTAATAAGCGTCCTCAGGGTTCGCCGTCGGTTCGGGGGTGGGGGTGAAAGTTGGGGTTTCTGTCGGCGAAACGGTTGGCAGTTGAGTCGCTGTGATCGTTGGAGAAGGAATGGGAATTTCAGTCGGCGCGGCGCAGGCGGATAAGCCCGCGCACAGGATCATGAAGATCACAAAGGAACGATTGAGATGAGACATGGCTTCCTCCTGAGTTGTTAACTCACCTTATGCAACAGCGCTTCTGGTCGAGAAAACTTCCTTTGCAGGAGTGAGTACCGTCCACGAATGGGCACGAATAAACGAATTAGTGCGCTGATATTCGAGAATTCGTGGTTTTTATTCGTGGATGGTTCACCGCCGCGCCAAAATTGAGTGATGTAGATTCAACGCCCACCCCCCATTCGCCTACTCGAAAGACTGGCGCTCGCAATAACCAGGCGCGCGGACTCGCCGGGCCTTTATCCCTCATACAGCACGCGCCCTTCGCTCAGGGCAGATTTTAGAATCGTCCCCGCGCGTCCGCTGTACTTTTTCAAATCGTTTTCGGTTGCAACCACAATATCAACGGCAACTCCCGCGCCGCGCAGGTTGCGATAGATCTTCTGCGCGGTCTGGCGGCGATGAGCAGGCGCGCGCATCACGACCAACATATCGAAATCGCTGTTTTTATTCATCCGCCCTCGCGCCGCTGAGCCAAACAACAACACGCGCCGCGGTTGGATGCTCGCCACAATGCGACGCGTAACTTCACCGAGAAGTTTTTTATTTGAAACGGACAAAGCGACGTTAGCCATACGTATCTGATTCGGAATACATCCGTTTAAAGAACGTCCCGCAGGTTGTCTGCTTCTCAGGCTCGGTGACGCTCCGAACCTGCGGGACGGTGTCTGACATCAATTATCAGCACCCTTCCTCCACAATCACGATCTTATCTTCCTTGTTGGGGACAATGCACAAAAACTCGAACGGTTCTGCCCCGGTGTTTTGATACGAATGGATAACGCCTTCGGGAATAAAAACCACATCGCCCGTTTTCACGTGATGCGACTCGTCGCCGACGGTGATATCCGCTTCGCCGCGCAGGACGTATTGCTCATGCTCGACCATGTTGGTGTGGCGCGGCATGCCTCCGCCCTGTTGCATGGAAAATTTCCGCAGAGCGAAGTTCGGTCCCTCCTGCGAGGAGATGAGAACCTGGATGGTTGTATCCTTCCCGGCGGCGACGTTTTTCACCTCAATATCGGTGGAATGTTTGACGGTCATTGTTTTATTCTCCCATCAGCCATGAAAGCCAATCCTGTTTTTTGACCTGCTTCGAGGCGTAATCGGCGGGGATCGAGACCAGCACTACGGTGATGTTGTCGTGTCCGCCGCGCGAATTGGCGAGCGCGATCAACGCCCCCGCGCCTTCTTTGAGGTTGGGTTTCGAATTCACGGTTTCCAAAATTTCATCGTTCCAGACCAGGTCCGTCAGCCCGTCGCTGCACAACAAAACCACATCGTTGGGCTGAAGTCTCACCCCTTGATGCGCCTCCGCCTGCTCGTCATTATCCTCTTTGGAGAGTTTCAAGCGGAAGTCCGCTTCGGGCGGCACGGCGGAGCCGAGATAGCGGCGAATCACATGCACGTTCGGGTGTTCGCGCGCCGTTTCGGGCGTGATAATATTTTTCTCGAGCGCCTCTTGGATCCAGGTATGGTCTACTGATAGTTGTTGAATCTTCCCGCCGCGCAGGAGGTAAATGCGCGAATCGCCCACCGAAGCCGTGTACAGGCGGTCGCCCACGATCCATACTGTGGCGCACGTGGAGCCCATACCCTTGAGGTTGTCATTCGACGCGGAATGCGCGGCGATGGCATTGCTGGCATCTGCCACCGCGTCTTCGAGCGTCCGGCGGACCTGATGCCCGTCGCTTTTTGCCACCACATCCACGATATGATTGACCGCCAGTTCCGCCGCCACTTCGCCCGCCCGGTGACCGCCGATCCCATCTGCCAGCACGGCGAACAGCGACGGAGTCCGCTCACTGCCGGCGAGAACGAACGATGCCACCGCGTAGCGATCCTCGTTGTTCTTGCCGGTCATGCCGGCGTGGGTCTGGGCTTCAACGTTCAAATGCGCGCGCGCGGTGCGTTTCATCATAAGATTTTTAGATTATACAGCAGGGACGAGGTCAGCCTATCCTACTTTTTGGATATAACCCTCGGTTCAGGCGCCGGGGGGGCTTGCTTCAAGTCGAAGCGGTAGACCAGCCCCCCAAAGTGGATGCGATCGCCGTGGACGAGGCGGCGTCCTTCACGCGGGACCGGGTCAAAGTTCACCCACGTGCCCGCGATCGAGTTGTTGTCGTATATTGTGAAAACACCGTGATCGGTCTGTTTGATGCGGGCATGCAACGGCGAAATGGACGGATCGTCCAGCACGCGAATCGATTGCACCGGGTCAGTGCCGAAGGTCATATCTTTTTCGGTGACCGGTATCGGCGCCACGCTGGCAGGCTCGCCTCCGTTGACGAGACGGATGAGGTAGGCGGGCGCGTCTGCCACGCGCACGGGTCTGGTGGGGAGCCAGCTTGTGCGACGCGGAACGGTTTTTGCCTTCTTGGTAGCCGAGGCGGGGGGGGCTGTCAGGGACGCCACCGGTTGGGTGAGCGGGTCTTCGAAGCGCGGTTTCGATTTCCGTTCTTTTGTGGCGGGGGTGTGAGGCTTTCGGCTTCGGAGCAGGATTCCCACCAGGGCGATGCCTGCCAGCGCGATGGCTCCGAGGATGATGGTGGAACTATAGCGGGCGAATAACGCCTGAACCCCGCGAGGCGCCGGCGTCACTGTAAAGGTGACCGGGATGCCGATGCTCGATTTTTTCAACCCGAGCGAATCTTCCGCTTCGACGACGATCGTGTGTTGGGCGTTGTCTTCATAGGCCGAGAGATCCCAGACGAAGCGCTCAAATGGAGCCTGGGTGTTTTCAGCGACGATGACGCCGTCCACGTATAACGTGGTGCGCGTCAGGTCGCGTTTGTGTCCATCGGGGAATTCCACGACGATGTTGATGACCTGCGTCTGCGGCGTGAGGATTTCGGTGTTGTAGGGGTCGTCTGCCGGCGGCTGGCGCGTGATCTGCGAGGGCGGCGAGAGGAAGATCGGGTTGGGCGGCTGGATATCCGCGCTGAATGAAACAGCCGGCGCGGATATCTGTCCTTGCGGGGTGTCGACGTTCAGTCCGAGGGTGTGCGCCCCGGCTGTGTTGAGGGCGGAGGCGTATGTGAGCGTGTACATCTGCCGCAACGGCGCGAAGTACATCGCCGGGTCGGGCAACGCTTCGGCGCCGGAGAACGCGGCGAACGAGCCGTTGGTCTGCAAGGCGAGCGATTTGAAGGCATTCGCGCTCGGCGAGACGAACTCCTCCGGCGCGTCCACAAACCAGACGAAGACGCGCGCCTTTAACTCCACGGCGCGTTGGATGAGCGGCGCGATGGAGTTATCGATATTGGGATCGTTGAGATGCGGCGTGATGAACAGAATGGCGCGTTTCATGCCGGGCTGTGAAACCGGCAGGGAGGCGGTATCGAGCGCGATCGAGAGGGTTTGCAGGTTCGGTTCTGACTTGCGGAAGTCGGGCTTGAACGAGCTTAGGCTGACGAACCATTCCTGCACGGTCCCATGCGTGATGAGCGACCCGGAGAGCGACACGAGATTCAGATCGTCGCGCGAATCGGCGGGTTGGGAGTTTGCCCACGCGCCCAACGCGTTTAACACACCCGCAAAGCGCGGTTGACCGGTCGAGTCGCGCACGTCCAGCGCGGGCGCGGGGTTGACCGCCACCACGATCTGCGCCGGGACTTCGAGCTGGGTCAACGCGTCGACCGGGCGCGGCTGACCATCCTCGTAGACCGTGAGATCGGACGGCTGAAGATTCGATTCGAATCCGCCGTTGGCGTTGAACACATCCAACAGCGCGGAGACCTGCGGGAAGTTCTGCGCGTCCACGCTGACGATCTCGGCATACGCGCCGGTTTGGGCGGACGCGAATGTCGAAGAAGCGGCGAGCAGGCATCCACTGAGAAAGAGCGCGAGAAGTCTACGCATTTGCCTCAGCGGGAAGCGGCGCGTTATCCTGCGGTTTGGTCAAGCGCAGGTATGCAAGGACATACGCGGATTTCATGAAGGTGACCGCAACCCCCTGCACCAGCGCCATGAGCGGGAAGAAAAAGAGCATGATCCCCATCAGCGCCAGCCCAAAGGTTGTCGGGTCAAAGTTGTTGGATTCGAGAAAAAATGGAAGGAAAAAGAAGGGAATCATGAACGGCGCAACAATAATACCGCTTAACACCGACATGGCAAAATACACCACCAGCGAGAGAAGCGCCAACCGCCAGAAATTCGCCTTCAGCAATTCCCAGCCTTTGGCGAGCGATTCCATAACCCCCATCTCGTCTGCCACTACCGCGGCTTGCGCCTGTTCCATGTATGCTTGCAGGATGAACATGACCGGGTACATTAGGATGAAAAGAGGCTGGATGCAAATGAAACCGATGCCTGCGGTGACGATGCCGAACAGGGTCATACAGCCGAAGATGGCGGAAAATATCGCGCCGATCACAAAGGTGGTCAGGAACATGATGCCCAACATGCGGGGGAAATATGTTTTCGCGTCCAGTAACAATTGTTTGAAGGATGTTTTCTCTTCGCCCCGCTCCAAGCGGACGATGCCTAACGCCAGAGCCGAATTGCCATAGGTGGCTAGCGCGATCGTGAGCAGGATGAAGACAACATGGAAGATAAAGAAGAACACAATGAACAGCGGGTTCTCGAAAAAGACCGGCACACCCGAACCATTTTCATCCAAAAAGAAGAGCGGGAGAAAATACAGCGGAATACCGATGAAATTCACCAGCATCGGAAGGATCACCAACCCCCAAAACGATTTATTCTTCCACGTGATCTGCACCGCGCGGGATAGAACCTCGCCAATGTCAAAATTCATCGCATCTCCTCAAAGCCCGCTTCGTCTGCGGGTCTCAACAAGCATTCGACCCTCCGCTCAGCGCGAAATCGTCAATCGTCAATCGCCAATCGTAAATCGTAAATCGTAAATCGTAAATCGTAAATCGAAATCATTCCCATTCGATCGTCGCGGGCGGTTTGCTCGTAATATCATACACCACGCGATTGATTCCTTCCACCTCGTTGACGATGCGGCTCGACACGCGCGCCAGCAGGTCATGCGGCAGGCGCGCCCAATCGGCGGTCATAAAATCCTCCGTCGTCACCACGCGGATCGCCGCCGCCTCCTGATACGTCCGCTGGTCGCCCATCACGCCGACGGAACGCACGGGTAATAGCACAACAAAAGCCTGCGATGTTTGCGCTCCTTTTCCTAAAAACTTTTCTTTGGACAATTCCTCGATTAAGATGGCGTCCGCCGCACGTAATCTGGACACGCGCTCGCGAGTCACCTCCCCTAGACAGCGCACGGTCAAGCCGGGACCTGGGAACGGTTGCCGCCACACCAGCGACTCCGGCAACCCCAGCGCTTCGCCGACAGCCCGCACTTCATCCTTGAATAAATAGCGCAACGGCTCGACGAGTTCGAATTGCATATCTTCAGGCAATCCGCCGACGTTGTGATGCGTTTTGATCTTCTCGGCTTTGTTTCTGTCCGGGGCAGACGACTCAACCACATCAGGATAGATCGTCCCCTGCACCAAAAACTTCGGCTGACCGACTTGCTTCGCCTGTGCTTCAAAAATGCGAATAAACTTCTCGCCGACGATCTTCCGTTTTTGCTCCGGTTCGGTCACGCCTTGGAGCGCGGAGAAATACTCGTCGCTGGCATCCACGACAATTAATTCGGAATGCAAATGATCTCGAAACGCCGAAGCGACCTGCGCTCCTTCATTTTTCCTCAGCAAGCCCGTATCCACAAACACAGAGACGAGCTGGTCGCCGATGGCTTTATGCACCAACGCCGCCGCAACGGATGAATCAACTCCACCCGAAACCGCCGCGAGCACGCGTTCGCTTCCAACCTGTTTCTGAATCCGCGCGACGGATTCTTCGATGATCGATTCGGGAGTCCAATTTGGCTCGACGCCGCAAATATCCACGACGAAATGCTTGAGCAGTTTCTCCCCGTTGGGCGTGTGATTCACTTCGGGGTGAAATTGCACGCCGAAATAGTTTCGCTTCACATCGCCCATCGCCGCGAAGGGACTGTTTTGACTCTTCGCCAATGCGACAAATCCATCGGGGAGTTTGGTGATGCGGTCGCCGTGAGACATCCAGACTTGGGAGAGATTAGAGACTAGAGGATTAGAGAATTGGGGTTCTATGAGGGCTTGCCCGTATTCGCGTTGCGCGGAAGGGTCAACTTGCCCACCGAGGGCGTGCGTGAGGGCTTGCATCCCGTAGCAGATGCCGAGGATCGGCAAATTCGTTTTGAGAATAAATTCTTGAATGAAAGGCGCGTTCTCTTCGTACACGGATTTCGGTCCGCCTGAGAGAATGAATCCCTTGGGGTTGACGGAGAGAATCTTTTCCTGCGGCGCGTCCCACGGGAATAACTCGCAATACACATGCGCCTCTCGCACGCGCCGCGCGATGAGTTGGGCATATTGAGAGCCGAAGTCCAAGATGGCGATGGATTGTGTCATGAAATAATCCTGGTTAAAAGTCGAAGGTCAAAGGTCTCTTGTCTTTTCAGACTTTCGACTTTTGACCTTCGACCCCTGAGATGAGATGAAAATGCAACTGCGGAAAGTCCTGATGCTCCCCGCCGTTGACGATAAGCCGATACGCTGTGAGATGAAATTCCTTCACGAGGCTTTGCACGGTTGAATACAAGTCGGTGAGAAAAGCGGAATCGGTTGAGTCAAATTCCATCAACGATTTGACCGCCCTCTTGGGAACAAGCAGAACATGGAACGGATACGCAGGCTTCGGGTGATAAAACGCCATCAGTGTCTCAGTCTCTCGTAATTTCTTTACGGGGATAACAAAACTCATGTGAGCAAACATCCAACCGATGAGCGGAGCAAAGAACCAAAGCAACCCGCGCCAATGACCATCTACCAATTCTCAAATTCTCCAATTCTCAAATTCTCTACTTTCCACTTTCTACTCTCTAAACTTGATTTCCCCATCCCCCATCGAAACAATACACGCCAACGACTCCACCGGCACCCCCAGCGCTTCCAACGCAGTGCGCCCGCCCTCGAACGATTTCTCGATCAACGCGCCGATGCCGACAACTTGCGAACCCGACGCTTCTGCCAAACGCGCCAACCCGAGGATCGTCTGTCCACTGGCGAGGAAGTCGTCAATGATCAACACGCGCTCATTGTGAGCCAAATATTCCGGCGAGACGATCAACTCAACCATGCGTCCTTTCGTGTGCGAGGGAGCGAGGGTCAAAAATACCTGATCGGGCATGGTCACCGGCTTGGTCTTGCGCGCGTACACCACCGGAAGCCCAAGATGGATCGCCGTCGTCAGGGCGGGGGCAATGCCGGAGATTTCGGCGGTCAGCACCTTCGTCGCGTGAACCGGGGCGAAGAGCCGCGCAAACTCGCGCCCGCAGGCATCCATCAACAGCGGGTCCACTTGATGATTGACAAAACTATCCACCTTCAAAATTCCCCCGCCGAGATTTTTCCCATCGCGCAAAATTCGTTCTTCAAGTTCCTTCATGTGTTCTCCTGTATCCCAAGTTTAACGCTCGCGCGCTTGCAACGACATTATAAACGCCTGTGTTAGAATCTTCCACGTGACCGACATCGTGCTGGCATCGAACTCCCCGCGCAGGCGCGAACTGCTCGCGCTCACGCAATGGAACTTCACCGTTTCAGTTGCGGACATTGACGAAACCACAAGAGAGAACGAATCGCCCGCCGAGTACGTTCTTAGACTCGCGGAAACCAAAGCCCGCACAATTGCAAGCAGGATGGAAACCGGTCGAATCGTCCTTGCGGCTGATACGACCGTGGTGAACGGACGCGACATCCTCGGCAAACCCGGCAGTGACGCCGAAGCCTTCGCCATGTTGACTCAACTGCGCGGGCGGATTCACCAAGTCTACACCGGCATCGCTTTGCTACGAACCAGCGACGGATTCCTCCTCACCGATTTATGCGTCACCGAGGTGCCAATGCGAAAGTATTCCGACGAGGAGATGCGCGCGTACATCGCCACCCGCGATCCGTTCGACAAAGCCGGTGCGTACGCGATCCAACACGCGGAGTTTCATCCGGTTGAAAATCTGCGCGGATGTTTCGCCAGCGTGATGGGACTTCCGCTGTGCCACGTCACAAGGTTGCTACGAAAGATGGATGCGCGTCCAAACGCCGATGTGCCCGCAAATTGCCAAAAGCATTTGGAGTATGAATGTCCGGTGTATGAAAGAATATTGAGTGACACTTAATAACGCAAAGAATGAACTTTTTTGGCATGACCCCGAAGAGGTCAAATGATTCTAGATTTTTATGTGCAATAGATTCAATCCCGAAGGGGTGTCATAGCGCGCGAAACGTATATCATCCCTTCGGGATTTGGTTGTTGCTTGCCTCAGGCTATAATCTTTCCATCCCTTCTGGATTGTTGAATTAAAAGGTAAAACATGAAATTCTTTCGTCTTATAACTATTATTCTCATCCCCGCGTTTATTCTCACCGCGTGCGGCACCAATGGGATTCCCGGCGTGCCGACCGGAACCGCGTTGCCGCAACCGCTTGTCACCATCGACTCCGCGCCGGATGCGAGCGCGGCGCTCAGCGTGTACCTCGACGCCTACAAAGCGGACGATTACAACGCCATGTACGCCATGCTCAGCAAAGTGACCACAGACGCGCTTCCGCTCGACCAATTTGCCAAGCGCAACCGCGACGCGTTGAACGAAATGAGCGCGGGCTCGTTCGATTACGTCATCAATTCGGCGCTGGTCAACCCGTTGTCTGCCGAGGTGTCGTATAACGTCACGTATCACACCGTGCTGGCGGGCGACATTCAACGCGACATGATCGCGCGCTTCACCCTCGAAGACGGGGGATGGAAATTGCAATGGGACGACTCGAACATCCTGCCGGAACTCGCCGGCGGCAATGTGCTCAAAATGGATTACAAGATTCCCTCCCGAGGCGAGATCTACGACCGCAACGGCGACCCGTTTGCGGCGCAGTCTGAAGTGTACGCGTTCTACGTGATCCCCGGCAACGTCACCGATGAAAGCATCGGCACGCTGGTTGCGCGCGTGTGGGCGTTGTGCGGCATCAGCCCGGAAGTTCTCACGCAGGATATCCTCAACACGCCGGACCAGTTCGCCATTCCGTTGTGCGAGGCGTCGGCAGACGAATCCGCGATTATCCGCGCCAGTTCTCCGAGCGGTTTGCAATGGGAGCAGTACACATCCCGTTATTATTTCGAGCAAGGCACCGCCTCGAACGTCGTTGGATACACCACGTTTATTTCTGCTGATGATTTGGATACATATAAACGCCTCGGCTATCAAGGTTCGGAACGCGTCGGGAACGCCGGCATTGAACGATCGATGGAAGATTATCTCGCCGGCAAACATGGCGGCACGTTGTACGTGGTGAATCCGTCTAATGGGCAGATCGTGACGAAGGTCGGAGAGAGCGAACCGCTACCGTCTGAATCGGTGAACCTGACCTTGGACCGCAACCTGCAATACTACGCGGAAAAAGCCATCGAGGGATTCCGCGGCGCGGTGGTCGTGATGGAGGTGGATACCGGGCGCGTGCTTGCCATGGCATCCTCGCCCGATTACGACTCGAATATCTTTGAAACGAACAACCCCAACAGTTCAGAACGAATCGCGGAATTATTTCAGCGTGTAGACGATCCGCTACTCAACCGCGCCGCGCAAGGACAATACCCGCTCGGCTCGGTGTTCAAGATCATCACCATGGCGGCGGGCATGGAGAGCGGGTTATACATCCCTGAATCAACCTTTGACTGTCAATACGATTGGACGAAACTTCCGGATACGATCCGCCACGATTGGACGTGGCAACATTGCGAAGATCGCGTCGCTTCGGGCAGGGAATGTAATACGCCCGATAGCCTGCCCTCTGGCTTGTTGACCCTTTCTCAGGGATTGATGCGCTCATGCAACCCGTTTTTCTATGATATCGGCTATACCTTATATCAAAATAACCGCCAGACCGATATTGCCAACATGGCGCGCGCGTTTGGTCTTGGTTCGCCAACGGGAATTGGTCAGATCACCGAAGCCGCCGGGAATATCAGCGATCCGCAAACTGCGATTGATGTTGTCAATCAAGCGATCGGGCAGGGCGATATGCAGGTCACGCCGTTGCAGGTGGCGCGCTTCATTGCCGCGCTCGGTAACGGTGGCACATTGTATCGCCCGCAATTGGTCGAATCCATTCAGCCCATTGAGGGGGCGCCCACGCTGGTCTTCAAGCCGGAAGCGACCGGCGTCTTGCCGGTCACGCCGGAACGGCTACAACTCATCCGCGAAGCGATGATCTCGGTGGTGGAGGATACGCTCGGCACGGCGCATTTTCGCTTGCGCGGAATCCAAGTGCCTGTCGCCGGGAAAACCGGCACAGCCGAATCGGGAAGCGGCAGACCGCACGCCTGGTTTGCCGGCTATACCCTTTGCGAGGAAGCCGTGGATCAATTCCCCGTCTGCAAAGATAAACCAGATATTGCCATCGCGATTATTCTTGAAAATCAAGGCGAAGGTTCGGATTGGGCGGCGCCGGTCTTCAAGCGCATCATCGAGACGTATTACTTCGGCTCGCCCCGGACCATCTACTGGTTCGAATCCAACTTCGGCGTGACCGAAACCCCGACGCCCTTCGGCGGCATCCCCACCGAGACGCCGGAGCAGTAACAAGTGTAGAGACCTGACAGGTCTTTAAGACCTGTCAGGTCTAGTTCATTGGAGAAGTAGAGAATTGGAGATTCGCGGTCTTGTCGTCAAAGCCCAGTCTGGATTCTTCACGGTAAAAACTGAAGATGGTTTTATTATTTGTCAACTGCGAGGAAAACTAAAGCAGGGAAAAGCCACAGGCGACATCGCCGCGCTGGGCGACAAAGTTGGGATAACACTTTTAGATGACGGAAGCGGGGTCATCGAAGAGGTTGAAGAACGCAAGCAAGCCATCACACGACTCGATCCGCGTCCGCAAGGCGAATATCAACAAGTCCTGCTGGCAAACCCCGACCAAGCCGTGTTTGTGTTCGCGTGCGCGCACCCGAATCCCAAATTGAAAATGTTGGATCGGTTTCTGGTCATTGCCGAGAAACAAAAAATTCCCGCTGTCGTCGTTGCAAATAAAATTGACCTTGTTGACGATGCAAAGAAAATTTTCTCTTTGTATGACACAATCGGTTATCGCGTCATGTACACATCCGCAAAAAATGGTAATGGATTAGACGAACTGAAAAAAAATCTCGCGCAAAAAATCAGCGCGTTCGCGGGACCCAGCGGCGCGGGAAAATCGTCACTGCTCAATGCAATTCAACCCGGGCTGGGACTCGCGGTCAACGATGTGAGCACAGCGATGAATAAAGGGAAGCATACAACCGTCACGCGCGAGTTGTTCGCGCTCGACAACGGCGGCTATGTTGCCGACACGCCGGGTTGGAAGTCCCTCGCGCTGTGGGATACCACCCCTGAAGAAATGGACGCCTACTTCCCCGAACTGCGCGACCTTGTGCAACACTGTCAATTCAGCGACTGCACCCACATCCACGAGCCGGGTTGCGCGGTGGTGGAGGCGGTGAATGAGGGGCGAGTGCATCGCGAAAGGTATGAGTCGTATTTGAGGTTGAGGGAGGGGAGGGAGTAATTGGTAATTTGTAATTGAGGGGAGTGAGAATTGGAGGATTGGAGAATTAGAGACTGCTGATTTACGATTTGCGATTTTTGATTTACGATTGGGGACTGATGACTACCTCACTGATAACTGATAACTCGATAACTGCTAACTGGAATCTCACAGGTCACCATTGGGCTGTGGACATGTTGCAAAAGCACATCATCCGCGGGGCGGTGCGGCATGCGTATCTTTTCGCGGGACCTCCCGGGCTGGGTCGCCGCACGCTGGCGCTGCGATTCGCTCAGGCGTTGAACTGCCCCACGCCGCTTGAAGCAGGCGTCCCTTGTGGAACGTGCCGGGATTGCAAACAGATCGAGTCCATGAAGCACGCGGACTTAAGCGTGGTCGAATCTGAATCCGATGGCGGCATCCTGAAAGTGGATCAGATCCGCGAGGCGCGGAAATTACTCACGCTCAAACCGTTCCAATCCAAGTATCGCGTGGCGTTGTTCTTGAGATTTCAAGAAGCGAACGATAACGCCGCGAACGCGTTGTTGAAAACACTCGAAGAAGCGCCATCGTATGCGGTGTTGATCCTCACCGCCGATAACGCCGAGCAGTTATTGCCGACGATTGTTTCGCGGTGTGAGGTGTTGCGATTAAGACCGTTATCCGTTGATGAAGTGCAAAGAGAATTGGAGACTAGAGGACTAGAGACTGGGCGAGCGAAGTTGATCGCGCACATTTCCAGTGGACGGATGGGATACGCGCTTCGGCTGATCGAAAACGATTCGCTTCTCGAACAACGCGAAGAAAAACTGAATGACCTGCTCGCCTTGTTGCCCGCCTCGCGCGTGGAAAAATTTTCCTACGCCGATAAACTCTCGAAAGACAAAGATGCAATGCGGCAGACAATTTTGTTCTGGCTCTCCTATTGGCGCGACGTGATGCTGAGAGTTTCGCAAGCCTCGACCCCGCTCGTCAACGTGGACCGCAACCTGGAGATCGAAGATATCGCCTCGCGCATGGATCTGTCCGCTTCGCGGCGCGTGGTTAGCGGGCTAGAAGAAACACTTGAGAAGATGGACAGGAATGTGAACTCGCGCATGTTGGCGGAAGTCCTGTTGATGGATTTACCGAAGGTGTAAAATTACCAAAATAGGTGCAGGGAAAAGCGTGTTCATCGGTTCGGTTTTGAGCAAACAAAGGAGACAGATATGTTCAAACGTTTTCTCTCAATTATTCTTGTGAGTGTTATGTTATCTGGATGTGGAGCAACGCAGACGATAGCCACACCTTCACTCACGCCATCTCCCGCGTCAACGCAAACACCTATTCCTTTTCCGACAAACACATCTACTCCTACATTAACGCCAACGCCTACCCCATTACCATTAGCTGGACCCGTTACAGACAGCGCAATGATGCGGTTAGGTAAAGGCTGGATAAACGATCTAGAATTTTCGCCAAACGGGAAGATTTTATCCGTAGCAACAAGCATTGGCGTTTACTTGTACCAAGTGGAAACGATGGAGTTAATCGCCTTCATACCCGGAAGTTCGTTCGTCAAAGATACGGTCTTTATTGACGATGAAACTCTCGTGGTTGGAAGCAAGGACGGAATAACGTAACTACTCAGCGAGAAAAGAGTAGTGGGTTGTCAAAAAGATAAAGGTCTGCGAAAATAAGTTCAATGAGCGTAATCCAACTGCCCAGCGAAAAAGAAATTCGTACCGCCTGTCGGGAAGGGGAA
>WBZR01000677.1_pt1 | contig 50508 bp, 80 predicted proteins | sample 5204231 | NCBI WGS metagenome assembly WBZR01 (sample SAMN12412403, study PRJNA552823) | activated sludge metagenome | isolation source: activated sludge from anammox sidestream of wastewater treatment plant... | place: USA: Virginia | collected 2017-08 | reverse complement strand
GCCGGCGCTCGCGAAGCAGACACCGAAGCAGATACCACGACACGCCTGCCCGTACACACACTGGCGCATCTCGACGGCGCAGGCCCGGACATGGAAGGCGCAGCTAGCGCTCGATCTTCCCCTCACTCGTGCCGGAGACCGGCCGGCGGGATGCGCATACGCGAGATGGGTCGCCGACAGATGGCGGGCCCGCTGGAAATCCCTCGAGGGAGAGCTCGCTCGTCAGCGTGCCGTCGTCGCTCGTCTCGACAGGTATCTCGCTCGGTCTCCGATGCGGGGGACCGGACGGATCCTCGAGCGTGTCGGACGGCGCGAAGGGGTGAGCCCATTCTTCATCGCCGGCGTCGCCGCGAAAGAGAGCTCGCTCGGAGCGGCAGCGTGCGGATCGAACCGATACAACGTGTGGGGGCTCGGCGCGTGCGGGCGAGCGTGGTCGCCGCCGTACTTCGATTCCTGGGAAGCGGCGATCGACTACTTCGCTCGGTTCGTGAAGGGACGCACGCCGGCGTATCGAGGATGGCCGTCGGCGAGAACGCCGTGGGATTACCACGGCTACTGCCAGGGGTGCGAGTCGTCGTGGGCGTCCGGAGTCGTCAGGCATATGGCGGCGATGGGCGCAGGAACGAGCGTCCGCTACCCGTAGACGAGCACGGCTCCGGCGCCTATACTTATCGGCATGTTCGGTAAGCGCCGGAGCCGTTCGCTCCTCGAGGAACACCGGTTCGCCGCAGAGCTCGCCGGCGCGATGCGCGCCGATCTTCAAGCGCAGGCGAACCGCAACTACCGTGAGGGATTGCGCGATGGCGTAATCATGACGCTCGAGCTCCTGCTCGGCATCTCGTCTCACGGAGGCGAGCCGTATGCGGGCGAGCGATCCGGCGAGCTCGAGCAGTGGGCGCAGACCGCGCTCAGGAACGCGAAGGCCGACCGGTGATCGGGCTCGAGGAGCTCTCGGCGGAGATGCTCCGCGTCTACTTCCGCCCGGCTGACATCGGGCCTGACGGCTACCCATTCCGGTGGCATAAGACAGCCGAGCGGTACACAGACGACGGCATGATGGTCATTCTGCCGTCGATCAAGACGTTCGTGCGCGAATGCGCCGGCAATCGCTGCGAGCGCTGCGGCCACCCGTACAACGGCGGAGGCGAATGGTCACCATGCGACGAGAAGTGCGAGCACGGAGACGGGCCCGTGCGCGTGAACCTCGAACGCGGAGATGCCCGCACAGTCTGCGTCGATGCTCAGTGGCGCATCTTGACCGTCCACCATCTGAACGGCGTCAAGCATGACTGCCGATGGTGGAACCTCGTCGCGCTCTGCCAGCGATGCCATCTCAGCGTGCAGTCGCGCGTGGTGATGGAGCGCCCGTTCTACGGCGAGCATTCACAGTGGTTCCGCGAGTACGTTGCCGGCTTCTACGCATGGCGCTACCTCGGGATCGAGCTCACGCGCGCTGAGACGATCGCGCGACTGGACGAGCTCCTCGAGCTAGAGCACCGTCAACTCACGATCGGAGGGGAGTAGCATCATGGAGATGCGAGGCATGACGACGACGAAATCGATCGTGCAAGGATCCCGCCGGCAGAACCGGAATCAGGGATACGCGGACGGTCTGAACGGCGTCGAGCGGCGCCGGCGCGACGACGCCGACTATCTCGACGGCTACCGTCGCGGGCTCGAGCGCCGCAACCGCGAGCTCGCAGCATCGTGAACCGGCAAGCATGGAAAGCCGGATGCCACGGATGCGGCCGTGAGGCGGAGAGCACGACCGGCACGCGCACCGAGGCGATCCGACAGGCGGAGGAATGGATCGACGCGCACCGAACGGGATGCCCCGGCCCGACGTTCCTATGGATCGCGCCGGCGCAACTGAAAGCATCTCCGTCGTGACTGATCCGCGCATCCAGACGATCCGGGAGGCGCTAGATGGCGAACACTCGACCGGCTCCGTGTTGCCTGATTGCGGAGACGGTTTGCACTGGTTGCAGTGTACCGACTGCGGAACAAGATGGGCCGAGAACGATGATGGCTCATGGGCGGCAGGGCCGATGAAGTGCAACCACGCACCCCTCGCCGCCCTCGACTCGCTGGCCGCAGACCTGGAAGCCGCACGGGAGGCGTTGGATGCCGCACGCGACCTCTACGAGCGCGTGCAGATGGACGAGTCGGTGGGCATCTGTCTATCGGAGCGGGCTACAACCCTGATCCTCGGTGACGCTCTCGCCCGCCTGTCCGCCGGGAAGGAGACAGGCGATGAGTGACTTTGCCCGCGATCTCGATGATGAGATCACAACGACGCAAGCCCAGGAGCGCGCCGACTTCTTGCGTGCCGTCATCACGGACTGGACGCGCGACCATCGCCAGTACCCCGTGGCTCCCGCTATTGCAGAAGCCGCTCTCGACGCTCTGCTCGCGCACGTGGAGCGGCTGACGAACGTCCTTGAGTACACGCAGATGCGGGCGGACGCACACCAGGAACACGCCGAGGCTGGCGAACGCGAAGTGGAGCGGCTGACAGCCGAACTGAAACGCGCTGCTGAGTTCAGACCCCTCTACGAGTCTGCTGTAGATCGCGCCGAGGCTGCGGAGCGGCTGGCAGAGCAACGCGGGCAAGCCCTGCGGCAGATCCAGTCCGGCGAGTGGGAGCAACACGAGCACAACCTGTGGCGGTTCATCGACGCCGCTCTCGTGGACGGCGGGCAGCAGGAGCAACAGCCGTGACCCCGCCGTTCAGCCTGCTGCGCCGCCTCCTCACCCTCGCCTACACCGCAGGCTGGCATCTGCGCGACCGGATCGAACGAGGACGGGCGTGAACGGCACGCATCGTCCGAATGTTCTCTGGCACTTCACCTGCGACCACGGCCACGCTGGCCTCGGAGACAACGGCGTGCTAAAGCCGCACCCCCACCCGATGATTCCCCGTCTCGGCCCCGTCGTGTGGCTCACGGACGACCCCGCTCCAGAGCGTGACGACGTAGGACTGACGTCATCTCTCCTCTCGTGCGACCGAATGGCCTACCGCTACCGCGTCGCATCGACAAGCCGTTGCATCCCTTGGAAAGCCGTTAGGCGCCTCGTCGCAGTCGATGTACTCCACGACCTCGAATCGTACGGCGCCCCAGACACGTGGTGGATCAGCCACACGCCAGTGCGCGCCGTTCTCGCGCCGCAGCACGTCCTGTCAGCGAACAAGGAGACGGAACCATCCGCCTCCTCACAATGACACTCACACTCCTCACACTCACACTCACCCTCGCAGCAACATGACGGACGATCCATCGCACCCCTCTACGCGCGCGCGCAAGCGGACTCCTCGAGCGAGCGGCACGAAGCGCAAGCGTGATCCGGTCACGCAGATGTTCGTCTCGAAGTTGACGGACGAGCTCGTGGACAACATCGTGGGGATGATCGAGCGGCAGGCGGCGCCGGAGACGGCGTGCGTGCTCGCCGGCGTGAATGTTCGGACGTTCCGTCAGTGGCTTGCGGACGGGCGCGCGTGGCTCGAGGCGCACGACGACGACGAGATCCCGATCCCGCAGGCGGTTCTCACGGCACGAGTGGAGCGCGCATATGAGACGGCGAAGCAGGCTCTCGTGGATAAGGTGGCCGGCGCCGATGATTGGCGCGCTGCGATGGAGATTCTGCAACGCCGACACTCGAGAGAGTTCGCGAAGCGTGACAGGATCGACGTCGGTAATCCGGAGGGGGAGGAGTTCCGGATCGCCGGCCGTGATCTGTCCGTGCTTTCCCCGGAGCAGTTGCGCTCTCTGCGTGAGATCCTGCTCGTGCTCCACGAGGCGGAGCAGGGCGCCGACGTGATCGAGCTCCCCGCGCGTCGGCGCGAGCTCGGCTCGGGATCGTAGCGATACACTCATAGCGTCATAGCTCGAGGAGAGGAGAGCGTCATGCCGGAGCATTTCGAGATCGGAGAACACGTGTGGGCGAACACAGGAGGCGACGACTGGATCGGACACGTCGCGTCGGGCCCGCAGGAGAACGAGGCCGGAGAGACGAAGTACCGCATTCAGGCTCCCGACGGAGGAGACGTCTCGCTCGGCTACAGGGAGCCGGCAGACCGTGACGAGCACGGCGCCGGAGGCACGTTCTGGAAGGTGTAAGCTAGGAACGTCGTTCCCGTCCCATCTTCGCACGCAAAGAGAGCCCGTCTACAAGCGGGCTCTCTGCGTTTCAGTCGTGAAGCGGGGCGGCTATGCGAAGTACGCGTAGTTCCCCTCTCCGCCGAATCCGTCCACGTATGTGCCAGTGAACGTATATCCGGGGAGCGCGTCGCACGTGATCCCGACACCCTTGTAGAAGCGGGCCCACGTCACGGTTACGCCGTCGGTGTCGATCTGCCCGAGTACGAGATCGGTAAAGCGTCCGTTCACGCAGTAGCCGGCGCGGTTCTCCTGCGCGATCCTGACGTCAACGGGACGGTCGCTCACGATCGCCGGCGTCGAGCGCTTGACGATCTTGACGACGGGGACCGGCTTGTGACGGACGACCGGCTTGACAGGCTTGACGCACGCGCCGGCGGAGCTCGAGAACACGAGGGCGGCGAGCGCGGCGGTTATGGCAAAGATCTTCACGTCTGGAACCTCCAAGTAGATGACGCTCATAACATCGTCCCCGCACGCTCGAGCGCTCATCCCCCGGAGGGGTGATCTATGCTCTCCGCGTGAGTCTCCTCGAGGACCTGCACGCTATCGATGACGAGCTCGAGCGGCAGGAGCGCGACATATCCGTGGCCGACGAAGCGCGCGAGCTCGCCGGCGATCTACGCGGGTTCGTGCGTAAGGCATGGCATCTCCTAGAGCCCGACAGGATCGAGGATGGACAACGCCGCACAACGTTTCGGAGCAACTGGCATATCGACGCGATCTGCGACTACCTCGAGGCGGCGCGCGCCGGCGAGATCCGTCGGCTCGTTATCAACATTCCGCCGCGGCATATGAAATCCCTGACCGTCTCCGTGTTCTGGCCGGCGTGGCGCTGGACGTTCGAGCCGGAGCTCCGGTTCCTGACGTTCTCTCACGATCAGGATCTCGCGAACCGGGACGCGACGAAATCCCGTGACGTGATCCGCTCGCCGTGGTATCGGGAGCGGTGGCCGCACGTCGAGCTCAAGGGAGACGTGAACCGTGTGAGTCGCTACGAGAACACGCGGACCGGGCATCGGATCGCCGAGCACGTCAGAGGCGGCACGGGCGAGGGCGGCGACGTTATCATCATCGATGACCCGCATGAGGCCGAGAAAGTGCTGTCCGACGTCGAGCGTCCGAAAGTGTTGCGGTGGCATTCCAACACGGTCGCGTCCCGGTTCAACGATCCGAGCAAGGGCGTGCAGGTACTCGTGATGCAGCGTCTCCACGAGGGTGATCTGACCGGGCACGTGCTCGAGCAGGAGGGGTGGACGCATCTCTGCCTGCCGGCGCGGTTCGATCGTAAGCATCCGTTCCGATGGCCGGACGATCCACGTACCGAGGACGGCGAGCTCCTATGGCCGGAGCACGTTCCCGAGCACGAGCTCAACAGTCTGCAATCCGGGATGACCGCCCGCGATATCGCCGGACAGTTCCAACAGGTGCCGGCTCCCCTCGAGGGGGATATGCTCAAGCGGAAGGACTGGCGCTATTACGACCGGGAGCTCTCGTTCTATGCGGAACGCCGGCGATTCGATCGCACGGTTGCCGAGGAGCTCGCGAGCGCGATCGGCTCGTTCCGGTTCATCGTCCATTCGTGGGACACGTCGCTCAAGGATCGTGAGAAATCCGACTATGTGAGCGGAACCGCGTGGGGAGTGATCGGCGCGAATCACTATCTGCTCCGTCGCGTCCATGCGCGGCTCGGGTTCAACGCGACGGTTGACGCGATGGAGAACGTCGGTGAGTGGGCGCGCGAGCTCTGGCCGCACCTGCCGCATTACATCGTCGTGGAGGCAGCATCGAACGGGCCCGACGCCGTACTCGAGCTCAAACGCCGACTCACCGGCGTCGTCTCATGGCCGGCACGAGGCACGAAACAGATGCGGGCGGAGGCGGCGTCGCCGGCGCTCGAGGGACACAACTGCTTTCTCCCCGGGTACGCGCTCGAGGACGGCTCCGGCTACGATCCGCGCACCCCGACGGACGTGCAGGAGTTCGTGGAGGCGTGCGCGACGTTCCCGGCCGGCGCCCACGACGACGACGTGGACTCGTGGAGTATGGCGATCAACTACGTCCGCACGAGGGGAACGGGGCAGGGGCGCTCGAGCGTACCCGTGGGACGCACGGACTGATCGTGTCTGTTGTCCGTCCGACGCGGTACACTTTCGTCCCGAGTGGCCGTCTGTGAGATCGCGCAGGTAGGACCGGCTCATCGGCTCCCCCGGGGCTCGGATGAAGCTACAGTCACGTGCCCGACGTGCGGTCACGGATGGACTACCTCGGAGCGGAACCGCCGGCGGATCGAGGCCGGCGAGCTCCATGCAACGTGCAAGGGTTGCAAACGGCCGGCGCTCAAGATCACGGAGTCGCATCGCCGCTATTGGCTCCTCATGTTCGGAGCGGATCTGCGAGGCAGAACGGCGTCGGAGTATGTGCTCGAGGAGGGGTTGCCGGCAGGGCTCGCCGAGCTTGTGGTCGATCTCGAGGACGTGCTAGGGATGGCCGCGTGAGACGCTGCTATGTGACGGGATGCTCCGACGGAGCGACTGACGTTCTCCGCTCGGTGTCCGTGAAGCTACCCGGGCATCCGTCGCTCGTGAACATCGGCGACGTGAACGTATGTCCGCGGCACAAGACGGAGCTCCACGCCGGCCGCCGCACGAACCTCCGCGATGACGTGATCACCGCCGCGCTCGTCCGCCGCGTGTGAACCGCATCGCGATCCTCGTCCCGGTGCTCGGCCGGCCGGAACGAGCGCTACCGCTCGCGCAGAGCGCAGCACGGGGAACGGACGTCCCGTACTCCCTCACGTTTATGTGCTCCCCCGATGATGACGCGGAGATCGCGGCGTGCTCCGAGGCCGGCGACGTGATCGTGGTGGACTGGCCGGCGGGCCCGGGCGATTACGCGCGCAAGATCAACGCCGGCTATCGAGCTACGACCGAGCCGTTTGTGTTCACGGCCGCCGACGATCTGATCTTTCACCCCGGGTGGGCGAGCGCGGCGCTCGAGCTCGCCGACCGTATCGAGGCATCCGTAATCGGAACGGACGATCTGTGGAATCCGATGGTCAGGCGCGGAGACCATTCGACGCACACGCTCGTGAGACGCTCATACGTCGAGCTCGAGGGAGCGTCGTGGGACGGGCCCGGGACCGTGTTCTGCGAGGAGTACGACCATCAGTACGTCGATACGGAGCTCGTCGCGTGCGCGCGTGCGCGCGGCGTGTGGGCGTTCTGCCGGGAGGCGCGCGTCGAGCATCTCCATCCGTTCGCGCACAAGAGCGCGATGGACGAGACCTATCGGAAAGGGCTCGCACGCGGACGCGAGGATCGCCGCTTGTACGATCAGAGATCGCGCCTATACTTATCGGCATGAGCCCGGAGCCGTTGACGGAATCTATGCGCGCCGCGCTCTCGGTTCTCCGCGACGGACGGTGGCACGCGAACGGATATCGAGGCGTGCGCGTGAACACGCTCGAGGCGCTCGAGCGGCGCCGGCTCGTGGAATGCCGAACGGTATGGCCGGGAGCTCGACTCGAGGCGCGCATCACGAACACGGGATACGCGAAGGTCGCCCGATGATGCCGATGCTTCTGCTCGCGCCGCACAATGATGACGAGAGCCTGTTCGCCGCGTTCACGGTGCTCCGCTACCGGCCGGTCGTGGCAACCGTGTTCAAGAGCGTCAAGCAGGAACGCGACGGCATCGAAGCGAAAGACAGAGAGCTCGAGACGATCGCGGCTCTCTGTTGCCTCGGACAGCCGTTCACCGGGGAGCAATGGCCGATCCCGGACGACTCGCCGAACGATCAGGCGCGCATCGCCGTCCGGTCGATCCTCGAGACGCAGCGGACGCATTACTCGCACGTGTTCGCGCCGGCGCCGCTCGAAGGCGGACACGAGCAACATAATCTCGTCGGCGAGGAGGCGCTCGCCGTGTTCGGTCCCGAGCGCGTCACTCTCTACATGACATATCGCCGTGGTGAAGGGCGCACGGTCTCTGAGTGGGAGGTTCCGTTCGAGCCGGAGTGGCCGTCCGCGAAACTCTCGGCTCTGGCGGCGTACGTGTCGCAGATCTGCCATCCGCCGACCGCGCCGTGGTTTCTCGAGCTCCTGCCGATGCGCGAGTATTACGCGCACGAACCGCGCGATCTCCACGTCCCCGGGATGGAGGACATTCTCACCGCCGACGAGTTCCTAGCCGAGCATCAGGAGGAGATGCTCGCGTTCGGGGAACGGGCCCGGGTACTGTGAGCGAGGAGAGCTCCGTGAGAGGAATCGAGCGCGCATCGATCGAGATGTTCCTTGTCGAGTGCGCGCGCAATGGACTGTTCGCCGGGAATGTGCTCGACTACGGCGCCGGCAACGGAACCTATCGCGGCATCGTGGAAAGCACGGGAGCCAACTACGTGCCATACGACCGCATGAGCCTGCCGGCGTCCGTCGCGCTCACAGACGTCGGGCCCGACGAGCCGCTCGAGGGGTTCACGTGGGACGCGATCGTGTGTACGCAGGTTCTCCAATACGTGCCGAATCCGAAACGCACGCTCCGCGATCTCAGGCACGCGCTCATGGAGGGAGGACCGCTCATCATCACGGGCCCGACTAACTGGCCGTGCGTCGAAAAAGAGGATCTCAGACGGTGGACGCGCGAGGGCATCGTCGCCGAGCTCGGCATGGCCGGGTTCGGAGCCGTCGAGTGCTCCTACCGGGCGTTCGTGAAGTTCGAGGGAGAACGGTGGCCGCTCGGTTGGCAGGCGGTGGCGCGGGGATGACGATCGTGATCGACGTCGGTTGCGCGAAGCACGGCGGGGACGAGTCGATCCCGTATCTGATCGAGGAGTTTGCGCCGGCGATGCTCGCCGGGTTCGATCCTGCGGAGGAGTCGCGCGTCTACACGTTCGAGGACACGGACACGACGGTCGTGATCGTGCAGGCGGCCGCGTGGACGCACGACGGCAAGGTCACGTTCGAGGGGGATGGATTGCGCGGTCACGTGACCGGTCTCGGAACGCGGCTCGCGCGTCAGGTCGAGTGCGTCGATCTCGCGCGCTACGTTCTCGAGCTCACAGACGACGACGTGATCCTCAAGATGGACGCGGAGGGCGCCGAGTACGTGCTCCTGCCGGCGCTCATCGCGCAGGACGCCGATCTCGCGCTCCGGCTCGTGTGGATCGAATGGCATTGTCCCGCGTGCGGAACGGGATGGTTCGGGAACGAGACGCCGGACACGTGCGCGCGATGCGGATACGCGGAGCCGGGTAAGCGGACTGAGCTCGAGCAGGCGCTCCGATGCGAGGTCGCACAGTGGAACCGCTAGCCTGCACGACGACGTTCCATGTTCTCGCCGTGATCGGTGCGGCGTGCGGAGCAGTATCGGTCGGATGGATCATCGGGCTCATGCTCGAGGAGATCTCCAAGTGAACGTCTCCGCGATCATCGTCACACGTGGCGACGTCGATCTCGCGCCCGTACTCGACTCTCTGCCCGACGACTGGGAGCAGATCGTATGGGACAACAGCGGCGGGATCTCGGTCCTTGATCCTGATTTCCCCGGAGGGTTCGCGCACGATGCTGTACGAGATCTCTCCGTGTATGGACGCTATGCCGCGATCGAGTACGCCGCGCACGATCTGATCTACGTCCAAGATGACGACGTGATCGTGAGCAACCCGCAGGAGATCGTGGACACGTGGAAGTGGGAGCGCGTCATGGCGGACACGCCGCACCTTCGCAGCGATCCAAACATTCTCGTCGCGAACATGCCGCAGGAGTTCCGCCATGCCGGCTACACGGACTCGTGTCTCGTCGGATTCGGAGCGTGCTTTCACCGAGACCTACCGCGTAAAGCATTCGGTCGGTTCGATCCTCCATCGCAGAGAGTGACGTCGGATATGTTCGAGCGCACGTGCGACGTCGTGTTTACGACGCTCGCGCCGGCGCGCGGGCTCGTGGACGTGCCGATCACGCATCGCGAGTTTGCGTCCGATCCGGCGCGTATGTGGAAACAGCCGGGTCATGTGGCGGAGCGTGCGCGGATGCTCGAGCTCGCGCGCAAGGTACGAGATGCCTGAGACGTGCTCGATCTGCCGGCGCTGGTACGAACCGGGCAAGGAACCGGATCCGTGCATCGGAGCGCTCCCGGGCGTGCTCGGCGCGTGTTGCGGTCACGGCAACCGTGACGTCGCCTACATCGCGTTCGAGACCGGCGTCGTGCTCCGAGGATTCAAGGTCGAGAAAGGGACGGGCGTCTACCGTCCACCGACGAAAGGTGACGCATGAAGGTATGGACGTGGGGAGCTCTGCTACGAATCGCGATCGCGGCCGGCATCCTGCTCGTCGTAGCGGTAGGAACCGGTCGCGCGGGAACACGCGAGAATCCAGGCGACCAATGCGGCGTGAAGGCGGTTGGTCCTCTCTGGACGCAGGGTCCAGGGAATAGCGCGTATATGTGGGCGGAGTTCACGAACATGTGCAAACGTCCAATGCTCGAGATGGGCGCATACGCGTGCCTCGAGGAGCTCGAGTACCCGGGAGACAATCCGCGACTGATCTCCTGCCACGCGAACCGCGATCGGCCCGTTCTCTACGGAGGACACGAAACGACCGTGTTCATGATCGCCACATGCAAATACACGACGATCCCTCGCTACTATCAGATCTCCGGCTATGGATGGGCGAAGTTCCTTCCCGCCGACGGAGGCATGACGGCAACGTCACCCTACGCGCATAGCGTGAAGCTATGGAAACGTGTCCGTCTGTTCAAGGGAAACGTACGCTACTGCGACGTCGCGAGCGCGTACGTCAAGTGGTACGACCACGATCCGCGTCCATGAGGAGGCTAATCATGATCGGACTCGTCACGCTCGTTTTCGCGGCCGCCGCTCCCGCGTGGGCGGGTGACTGGGTTAGCTACGGGCCGACTCCGGGAGCTACCGCGGGTCCGCCGGCGGGTTTCGTGAATACTCCGACGAGCACAGATCCGGTTCCGATGGAAGCAGACGAGGGAGATCCCGCTCCTGACGATCTCGGAGGAGTCGTGATCCTTGACGCCGGCCCGCAGGGACCGCCCGGTCCGCAGGGACCGAAAGGCGACAAGGGGGACAAGGGCGACAAGGGAGATTCGGCGGATCTGTGCGCGAACCTGCCCGGGGTGCAGACGAGCCCGGGGTGGAAGCGGTGGCCGCAACGGTTCTGGACGTTCAAGCCTCGGCTCGAGCGGCGCGTGCTCGCGCTCAACCGCAAGGGACAGATCGTGTGCGTCACGCTCTCGTGGGTCAAGCGTCATGGGTTCCGCCGGTGACGACCACGGACGTTCTCTACATCGCGTGGAACCGATTGGAGTTCACGCGGTTTTCGTTCGCGATGCTGCTCGAGAACACGGATTGGACGATGGTCGAGCGGCTCGTGGTCTGCGACGACGGATCGACGGATGGCACGGCCGAGATCCTCGAGGAGATGATCGCCGAGTTCGGAGACGCCGATGAGCGTCCGGCGGCGATCGAGTTCTGGCAGCGCAGCTACGGAGGCCCGGTTGCGTTCATGAACGAGTACGTGGAGAGCTCGAAAGCCGATCGGTTCGCGAAGATCGACAACGATATCGTCGTCCCCGCCGGATGGCTCGAGGCGCTCTCGGACGTGATGGACGCGAATCCTCATGTTGAGATTCTCGGGATGGAGGCCGGCAGAATGGGCGTGCCTCGCCGTGATGGGCAGGAGTGGGACGGCGTATACCGTCCGGAGCCGGCGCGATGGATAGGCGGCGTGGGTCTGATCCAGACGCGAACGCTAGGCGAGCGTCCCAAGATGAATCCCAATGGCAGGTTCGGTTGGACGGAATGGCAGCGCGAGTATCTGTGTCCGAACCGGATCGCGTGGATCTCTCCTGATCTCGCGTTGTGCGAGCTCTCCCGCATCCCGTTCGAGCCGTGGTTCTCGCTCTCGAACGAGTACCGCGCCGTGGAGGTAAAGGATTGGAAACGGCCGGATAACCTCGAGCGTGACTGGCCGCGCTATCACGAACGATGGTGCGAGTTCTACTGGGGATGGTGGCGCCCGTGAACCTCGTAGCGTCCCTGATCGTCAGGAACGAGCTCGACCGCTACCTGCTCGACTGTCTCGAGCTCCTGCTCGGATTCTGCGATGAGATCCGCGTGTGGGACGACGGATCAGATGATGGCACCTTCGATGCTCTGCACGGCATGGACAGGATCTCCGTGGCGACCGACGTCGGGTCACGGTTCTACGAGCACGAGGGAGCGGCGCGACAGCGGGCGCTCGACTGGACGCTCGAGGCGCGTCCCACGCACGTGCTCGCGATCGACGGCGACGAGCTCATAGAGGACGGGCCCGAGCTCCGCTCGTTCGTTGAGGCGTCACCCGGCACAGACGTGTTTACGCTCTGCATGGAGGAGATCTGGAAAGCGACCGAGGACGAGCTCTGGATACGGCAAGACGGCGGATGGAAAGCGCACGGCGTACCGATCCTGTACCGCGTCGTCGGATCCGGAGCGGGGCTCGAGATCCCGCAGAGAGCTCTCGCGTCCGGCCGCGTCCCCGCGAGCGTCGCGCGCCGGCACGGACGATCGCAGGCTACCGGCACGTCGATCCTTCATCTCGGATGGGCGAACGAGGGAGAACGCGCGCGCCGTCACGCACGCTACGTCGAGCACGACGGAGGCAAGTTCCACGCCGGATCGCATCTCGACTCGATCATGTGGCCGGACGAGCGTGTCGAGTTGCAGCGGTGCTCATGGTCCGAGACGGTTCCGGCCGGTCTGCGCCGGCGCGTCGCCGAGAGGATCAACCGGCCGTGAACATCATCGTTCCCGGAGCTCCGCCGGCTCCTCGAGCCGTGCATCCCGCGTTTGCGCGCATCGTCCACGAGTGCGTCCGTGACAGTCTCCTCTCGCATTGCCCGGATCTGCGAGCTCTCGCCGTCTCGACACCTACGCTTGTCCGGATGCACGTGTTCCAGGCTATCGCTCGTGTGAGGGGTAGACGCCGGCTCGAGGCCGAGTAGGCTCCGATCATGAAACGCGTCGTGATCTCCCGGCACGCGTACGCGAGGTTGCGCGAGCGATTCCCAACGCTCAAGGATCACGATCGGATCGTGACGACCGAGGTTCTCGCGGCGATCGAGCATGGACGACGTTCTAAGACTCCGCCATCGTTCATTCAGTACGGGGTGACACGCGGAAAGGCGAGCACGCGCTACGTGTGGACGGAAAATCAGTCTCGGTGCTACGTGATCGCTGAGAAGCGGGTCAACGGCAGACCGGGAATCATCGTGCTCACGGCGCTCTCTCCTCGAGATGACGGACTGGCAGAACGGAAACAGTACGTCGGTCCTCCTGGCAAGCAGACTACGACGGGCCCGCACGCTCCGCGTCTAACGCGCGTGCCGCGTCTCAAAGACGTAGGGGAGGTAATGGGATGAGGGTTTCTGAATGGTGGCCGGCGACGTTGCTCGCGCTCGCCGCGTTCCGATCGACGCGTCTCGTCGGATGGGACGATCTGACGGCATCGTGGCGGCTATGGGTTCGTCGCCGGCTAGGGAAGGGCGCCGAGACGTTCGTGTCGTGTCCGTGGTGCGTCGGATGGTGGATTACGCTCGGATGGTGGGGGGCGTGGCAGATATGGCCGCACAGCACGCTCGTGGTAGCTACCCCATTCGCTCTCGCGGCCGTTGTCGGACTCGTCGCGAAGGGACTCGACCCGTGAGCGCGCAAGAGCATTCGGAGGATCCGCTCGAGGCTATCCTCTCCGGGCTCGAGCAGACGGATCTCGAACATATGGAGCAGAATCTCCGCACGGTTCTCCGACTGTTGGATCTAGCCGATCTCGCGTCAGCATCCTTCCACGTCGGGGACTACGAGCTCGCGTTCGTGGCGCTCACGGACTATCACGCGCTCCGTAACGAGATGGCGCAGACTCCGTTCCGTATCTAGCGCGTCGGCCGCTCGAGCGGGCAGACTGACGTCTGTCCATCGATCGAGGAGCGGGAGCAACTATGGGTTGCGGATGCGGGGGATCAGGGGCTCGAGCGGGGAGCGGCTCGCGGCAGGTATTGACGAAGCGTCCCGGGTACACGTGGAACGGTCCCGAGGACGACGAGGACGTCGAGCCGGCGGAGGCAGACGACGACGCCGACGACGAGGCGTAGGTGGGGCTCCTCGATTGGCTCGCGGGCCCGTCGCGCGGATCTACCGGTCTAGCGCAGGGGCTCACGGCGAGCGCGGCACGCGTCGAGGGAGACTCGACGCGCCGGCAGGGGTACCGTCGTCTGATCCAGCCGTGGCAGGCGACGGCGCTCGGCTATTACGACTCGCTCGGTGAGTGCTGGTATCCGGCGCAGTTCTACGGCAGAGCGCTCGCGCGCATCCGTCTGTATCCGGCGGTCGTGAAACCGGACGGAGAGATCGAGGAGACCGAGAATCCGAAAGCGCAGAAGATCCTCGCTCGCGTGCAGGATCCCGGCGGAGGCCGCTCGAATATGCTCCGCACGTACGGGCAACTCCGGTTCGTGACGGGCGAAAGCTACCTCCTCGTAACCGAGGATGATGGCGATGAGGCGTGGGAGATGGTGAGCGTTGACGAGCTCCGGATCAACGCGACGCAGAACGGGAGCAAGCAGGCGTACACGCGCTATCGGGCGCCGCAGTTGCAGCCGGAGTTCTACGGTGACGTCCCTGACGACGCGTACGAGCCGGTGCCGGACTCCGCGATCGTGTACCGGTTCTGGCAGCGTCATCCCCGCTACTCGGCGCTCTCCGACTCTCCGACGAAAGCCGTGCTCACGCTCTACGATCTGCTCGCACGGTTGACGGCCGCGGAGATCTCGAACGCGAAAAGCAGGGCGGCGAACGCCGGCATCCTGTTTCTCGCGAACGAGATCCTATGGGGAGACGTCGGAGTGCAGGACGAGGATCCGGCGCAGGATCCGTTCCTGCGTGATCTGACGACGGCGATGGTGGCGGCGATCAAAGATCCGGGCGAGGCGAGCGCGTCCGTCCCGATGATTGCGCGCATCCCCGCAGAGATGATCGAGTCGCAACGCGGGTTCCATCATCTCAAGTTGCGTGATCCAAACGAGATGAGCGAGGCGGAGCTCATCGAAAAGACGGTGAGGCGTATCGCGACCGGGCTCGACATTCCTCCGGAGGTTCTGCTCGGGCTCGAGGACACGAATCACTGGAACGCATGGATGATCCAGGACGAGACGTGGCAATCGCATCTCGGGCCCGCGGCGCAAGCGTTCTGCGACGATCTCACGACCGCGTACTTTCGGCCGGCGTGCCGCGATCAGAAGATCGACGGGTGGGAGACGATGGTCGTCGCGTACGACGCGACCGAGGTAATCAATCATCCTGACCGTGGCGCGGACGCCGATGCCGCTTTCGATCGCGGCGCGATCGGTTACGACGCATACCGTGACGCGAAGGGTTTTCAGGACTCGGACGCTCCGACAGACGACGAGCTCGTCACGATGGTGGCGGTCAAGGCTAACAACGTGGACGCGCTCAAGACAGATGAGGCGACGGGGACGGAGGAAACGGACGTCGCGACGCAGGACTCGGAGCAGGACGGCGCCGGCGCGAACGCGGCGAATGAGGTAAAGCCGGGTCCGCCGGAGGAGCCCGTTCCATCGGATATGGTCGCGGCGTCGATCGTCGCGATGGCCGACGTCGCGCTCGAGCGGTGCCGCGAGCTCGCCGGCTCGAGGCTCCGCACGCACGCTCGAGGATGCGACACGTGCGCGGAACGGTTGGACGGAGTACCGCAGGAGCTCGTCGCGAGCGTGCTCGGATTCGAGACCGCGACCGAGCTCGACGCTCCGTCCCCGTCAGCGCTCGTCGCCGGCGGCACAAAGGCGTTCGTCCGCTCGCTCGAGCGGCGCGGCATCGGTGACGCATGGGCATTGCGTCTAGCCGAGCTCGTGGAGCTCCACGCGGCACGCACACTGTTCCAGGCGGACGCTCCGCCATTGCCGGCAGGATTCGCGGAGGCGGCGCGGAGGGCAACGTGACCGATCGTCCGTCGATCGACGCGTTCTCGACGGCGAAAGATAATGCTTTCGCGCTCACGGAGGCGCACACTCCCGAGCTCGCATCCCAGTACGCGACCGTGATCCGCAGAGCGGGCCGGCGCGCGGCACGCAGATTCAAGACGTCTGCACGGCTCGTGTCCCTGCAAGCCGACGGGCTCGTTCGTGAGGAGGACGGGCTCGAGCTCGTCGCCGCATCCGAGACTCCGAAATGGGCGGTCCCTCCGGTTGACGATCTACTCGACGTCGTGCAGGTGACGCAGGATCTCCTCGGCGCCACGCAGAAAACGCGGGAATCGGCGGCAACGTCGGCGGTGCGTCCGATCACGAGCACGATGGGAGTTTCGTTCGAGCTCGAGGCGCCGCTCGTGAAGGATCTCGTCGCGAAAGCCGGCGTCCGTGCCGCGAAGATCAGTATCCCCGGTCTCCGAGACGCCGTGTATCTCGCGATCAGACAGGCGTTCGAGGAGGGACTGTCCGTCGATCAGACGGCCGCGCTCATCTACGAGAAAGCAGACAATCTCGCCGGCTATCAGGCGGAGATGCTCGCGCGCACCGATCTGATCGGGACGGCGAACGGCGGCTCTCTCTTGGCCGCGAAAACGGTATGGCCGCAGGGAGGGATCACGAAACGGTGGGTCAACGCGACCGACTCGAACACGATCAATGACGGCAGGATCCGGCCTACGCATATGGAGGCGAACGGGCAGGAGGTACCGATCGACGGGCATTTCATCGTTGGCGGAGCTCGGATGCTGTACCCGGGAGATCCGGCGGGCCCGGACGACGAGGTATGCAACTGCCGATGCACGCTCGTCTACCACGACGCGCTACAGGCGGCCGCGCAACCTAACCTCTCGGACAAGGCGATGGTGGCCGTCTACCCGCGCGCGTACGAGCAGGAAGCGCTCGCGCTCCAAGATGGGGCAGATCCGGAGACGCTCCACGTGACCGTGTTCTATCTCGGCGACGTGTCCGGCGTTGACACTGACGCGGTGGCGGCCGCGCTCGAGGAGCTCGCCGGCGCGCACGCGCCGCTCGAGGGAAAGGTGTCGGGCGTCGGAAGGTTCGAGGCGGGAGACGATGGAGTGCCGGTGTTCGCGATCCCTTCCGTGCAGGGTCTATCGGAGATCCATGCCGCGGTGTCTGACGCGCTCGAGCAACAGGGGATCACGAATCCGTCCGAGCACGGGTTCAACCCGCATATCACGCTCACGTACGCTGACGAGGACGGGCTCGAGCTCCCCGATGTTCCAGACGTTCCCCTGCATTTCGACGCGATTACGCTCGCGCAAGGAAACGTCAGGAGAGATTTTCCGTTCGCCGGCGTCGTCCAGGCGGCCGCGTGGGATGAGGCGAAGCATCCGCGCTACGAGGCCGGCCGCAGGGAGGGAGGACGGTTCGCTCCTAAGCAGCCGGCAGACGCTCCTCCGGTTGACGACAAGGGTCTGCTCGCGTGGATCCGCGACGACGTGGAAGGGCTCCGCTCGATCGTGGAACGCGACACCCCGGACGAGCTCGAGCAGGACCGCATCATCGACGGGTACGAGCAACAGATGATCGACCGCTACCACGAGGAGTACGACGCCGGCGCTCGCACGATCGCCGAACGTCTCAAGGGGATGCCCGCGACGATCACGCCGTATCCTCCGTCCGACGCGATGGCTCTCTCCGATCCCAATCGTCATCCCGGAGGATCGTTCATGGTCGGTCTAGCCGACGATCCCGCGACGGCGTTCACGGTGTTCACGGACACGGATGGATCTCTCTCCGAGTGGCAGGATGGCGTCGGCGACGTGCTCGATCCAACAGACCCCGATTTCTTTCCTGCGGACGACACGACCGGCAAGGTGGGACGCTACGTCGCGATGCTCCGCGCCGTGCGCGGAGACAAGATCACCGGGGACTCGACTCTCTACCGTGGCATGAGCGCGGCCGAACGCTCAGCGTGGGACGCCGGTGAGCCTATCCCAGTGGGAAAGTTTTTCACGTCTGAGCCGACGGCGAACATGGCGCAGGACATTGCCGGCGAGTTCCCCGAGCTCCACGAGTTCACGGTCGCGAATAACGACGTCGTGGAAACAGACCCGGGCGTGTTCCAGTTGATCCGGCCGGCGACGCTACGAGACGGCAAGATCGCGGCAGAGCACGGAGACGTGCAAGCGGCGGCGTGGGATGAGAGCAAGCATCCTCGAGAGTCTGCGGGACGGCGTGAGGGAGGACGGTTTGCGCGCGCGGCGGGCCCGGTCATGGGCGTCAAACGGCTCGGCGTCACGTCGGTAAACGGCGTATTCGTCGGAGATCTCGACGGCGAGAAAGTGATCGTCAAGCCGCAGGCGGGGCTCACTCCTGACCGGTTGCGCGACTACGTGGATCCGGGACGCGATCTCGAGCGAGAGCAGGCAGCGAGCATCGTCGCGAACATGCTCGAGGAGGACGCTCCCACGGTCGCGATCCCTGTTCCAGAGAACCGCATCATGGAGGCAGCCGGCTATGGACGCTCAGGCGTGTCGGAGTTCATAAACGGGGAGACGGTCGCGGTGCTCGGGAACACGCAGCCGGCACGCGTGGGTAAGGGCATCGCGCCGGCGATCCGCAACGTTCGTCTGTACGACGGCATCATCGGGAACACTGATCGGCACGACGGCAACATGGTTCTCGACCATGCCGGAACGTTGCACGCGATCGACCACGGGCTCGCGTTCCCGTCGAGGAATCAGACGAAATGGCCGGCGATCCAGGGCGCGTACATGGAGACAGAGTTGAGCCCGGACGAACGAGTGGCGCTCGAGCGCGTGCGCCCGCGGATACAGAGCTCGCCGGAGCTCGCCGCTCTCCTCACTCCTGACGAGCTCGCCGCGACAGACGCGCGCATCGGATTCATGCTCGACCGGAACCGTCTCGTGACCGCCGACGATTGGCAGGCAGGGTTCGGGAACGCGCTTGAGGAGGCGGCCGCGTGAGACTCGATCTCATGACACGCGATGGTCTGTTCGGCTATGTGGATGAGCTCGGGCCCGACACGGAGGCAACCGCTCGGTTCCTTGACACGGTGGCCGTCCCCGGCGGTCTCATGCCGGACGACGGAGAGGCATACGTTGAGGCTCTGCTCACGGCTCTGCGCGGAGGCTCCTACTTGTGGGCGCAGCCGGCATCCGAGACAGTCGCAGCGCTCGAGCGTGTCACCGCGCGCGAGGAGCTCCTCGAGGGAGCCGGCGCCGCGTGGGACGAGAGCAAGCATTCACGCTATGCGCGCGGCACGCCGGTGCGCGGTCGTGAGGGAGGCGGGCGGTTCGCTCCGAAAGCGATCAGCGCTCCGAGAGAACCGGGATGGTTCGCGCTCGGCGATCCGGTGACCGTGGACGGCGAGGTCTACGTCGTGGACGATATGCAGATCCTTCCGACTGGAAACCGGATCTACACGTTGCGCGACTCGGCAGGGAATCTCCGCAAGATCGCGTCCACGCATCCCGGGCTCTCGCGGTTCGAGCTACCGACTCCCGAGCCGGTTCCCGTTCCAGAGCACGAACCTACTCCCGAGTCGGCGCCGGCCGTTCCGAATCCCGATGACGAGATCATCGAAGTGACGGGGCGTAGCCTCAAGGTGGGGGACAAGTTCACCGATTCCCGGGGCAGGCAGTACGAGGTAACCGAATCCGGAGGCGGTCTCGCGCGCTACGTCCGCGTCAAGAATCTAGAGACCGGGCAAGTGCAGATCATGAAGTCGAGCCAGAAAGTAAAGGTTCGCGCCGGAGACCATCCGGCCGCGGCGCGCCGGCTACGGAAACCGCCGACGCGCGCCGTCGAGGGCGAGCTCGGCAAGGTGTTCTCGTCAACGCCGGCGGCTAAGAATCCGATCGCGGTCGGAGCGAACATCGCATCGCGGGAGCTCGGGAACGTGCTCGAGCTCCCCGACAATCTCCCGCAGATGCCTCTCAAGGAAACGCGCTCGCAGACGGCCGGCGCCTACTTCACGCATAGCGCCGTCACGCTCGAGCCGATGGGTATGTCCGTAAACAAGGGAGATCAGAGAGACATTGACCGGATGCCGTCGAACATTCATCACGAGACCGGCCACTACATCGATATCTCCGTTCTCGGCAAGCAACAGGGATACGCGTCCTATGTGCGAGACCCGGAGGTAGCGGGCCCGGTGATGGACGCGATCGATCGTTCGCAGGCGGTCGCGCGGATCAACGCAATGAACGATGATCCAGCACGTAGGTCTCGTGGAGAGACCACGTACGGGATCGTCATGAACGCCGGCGACCCGTACGAGAAACGGTACGCACCGGACTACACGCATCTCTCGTATCTCTCGAGCTCGCATGAAAAGTTCGCGCGCGCGTTCGAGCAGTACGTGAGCACGAAAAACGGTGCTCGTCTGGACGACTACCGGCGCGGAGCCGCTCTCCCCGTCGATCATTACGACTACACGGGCCCGGCAGAGTCTCGTGGGCAGACGGGGGTAGACGCGGACTCGAGAGCGTTCTATGGTTGGTATTGGCAGCCGGAGGATTTCGCTCCGATCTCCGCCGCGTTCGATGAAATGTTCGGGAGGCTCGGATGGTCGAAGAAATGATCGCGGAGGGCATGAGCCCGGATGAGATCGTGACCGAGCTCGTGGATCAGTTCGGCATGGCGAGTGGTGACGCGGAGCTCCTCGTAGACACGGCTCTCGGCGGGCCCGGGGATCTGCTCGTAGACGACGGGCCCGAGCTCGACGCTAGCGAACCGTCCTAGCGTCCGGTCTACACTCTCCCGGACCACTACGGGAGGGCAGAGAGATGTTCCGACTCCGCCGGCGAACCGACACGCTACTGGCCGATTCGCTCATGATGGAGGACGACGAGACGCAGGAGCAGACAGACGACGACGAGCTCTCCGAGGAAACGTGTCCGGAGTGCGGCGGTCGTATGACGATGACGGGCGCGTGCGCCGGCAAGCGTGGCGCCGGCGGCATGACGGCAGGATGCGGCTATCAGAAGCCGATGATGGCGAGCTCCGCCGACAAGGTGCAGAAGGTCATGCACGAGTTCAAGACGGGCAAGCTACGGCTCCCGGCGCCGGCAGGCAAGAAACGCGGCGCGAAGGTGACGAGTCGTAAGCAGGCGATCGCGATCGCTCTCTCCGAGGCCGGTCAGTCGCGACCGATGCGCGCGTCCGCGTTCACGGCGGAGGAGCGGCGCAAGATGGCCGATGCCGGCGAAGCCTTGCCGGACGGGTCGTATCCGATCCCTAACGTTGAGTATCTCCGCAAGGCGATCGGCGCTCTCGGACGCGCGTCGCAGCACGGAGACTACGAGCGTGTGAAGCGGCATATCGTGAAGCGGGCCCGCGCGCTCGACGCGCTCGAGGAGCTCCCGAAGGACTGGGACGTGACCGCGGCCGTTCCGTTCCGTTCCCCGTTCGATGAGAGCAAGCATCGCCGCAAGCCTCGAGGCGTGAAGGGCGGGGGACAGTTCACGGTCAAGGAGAACGCGGCCGGCCGGTTCGAGGTCGTGGACGACGCGACCGGTAAGAAAGTGGCGGAGGCGACGACGGAGACGGACGCGAACGCGATCGCCGATCATCGGAACGAGGCCGCTCCGTACACTCCGCCGGCGGAGGCTCCCGCTCCTGCTCCGTCCCCGGTGGAGGGTCCGTTCACGTATCCGAGCGGATGGACGGGTCGTTACGATCCGGTGGAGGGACGGTACATCGGCATGGACGATCTCTACATGCCGGCCGATTTCGATCCCACGCGTGATCCGGGACGGTCAGCGATGGCAATGCCGGACAAGACTCCTGCGGTGGTGACTCAGGGTCCGCCCGAGCTATCTGCGATGACGGACGCTGAGGTCGAGCAGCACGCGAAAGCGTTAGACGAGCTCGCGACCAAGCAGCTAACGGCGAAGGATCCGAATTGGATCGACACGCTCGGAGCGAAACGCGACGCTGAGAACGAGGTCACTCGTCGTCGCGTCTCGAGCATCGTCGTGAGCGATGAGCTCGCGAAAGAGGCAGACACGCTCGAGCAGAGCGGTCCAAAAGCGTCCGGGTTCATCGGCACGACGAACGTCCGCAAGACAGATGACGGACGCTACGAGGTATTCGAGCGCGATCGCACGAACATGAGCTCTACCTATCCGGTGTTCACCGGCTCGAAAGCGGAGGTCGCGGCGTACGCGCAGCGCGAGCTCGACAATCGCCGCACATGGGCGGCAGATTCGGCACGTCGGGCGGCCGACGCGGCGCTCGAGGGAGGAAAGGACTACAACAAGGGACGCGTGACGCTCGATCTCGGTACCGTGCCGAATGACTGGGCGGTACAGAACGGGTATGCGACGTACGTTGAGGCGCCGAAACCTCGCTCGAGCGGATACGGCTACTCGACTCCGAGCGTCGGGCCCGTGCAGACGATCCGGTGGAATCCGGACACGAATCCAGAGGCCGTCCTGTTCCATTTCATCGGCGGCAAGCCGGCGCCGGCGGGATTCGCGGAGGGCACGCGCGGAGCCGAGCAGTTCGGATACGGCCGCGGGAAGTTGAAGGGCAAGAATAAGGCGGAGCGGGAGGCGATCGTTCGTCGCATCACGGCCGCTCTGATCGAGCAGGGGTTCGTATTCGACTCGAGCGAGCTCATCGCGTCGCTCATGGCAGACGACGGTGACGAGGCGGACGCGATCGTCGCGTCGATCCCCGTGCATCCGCCGGCGGAGTGGTTCGCGAATCCGGAGCTCGACGGGCCCACGCCGATCACGATCACGAGCGACGGCCGGATCTACGGTCACGCCGCTCTGTGGGGGACGTGCCATCTCGGCAACCCTCGAGGCGCCGGCGTGTGCGTGCAACCGCCACGGTCACAGACCGACTACGGACTGTTCCATCTCGGCGAGCTCGAGACGGCGGAAGGGGCGCGCGTTCCCGTCGGGCAGATCACGCTCGACACCGGCCATGCTCCGCTCGGAGCGAGCGCTCGGTCGGCAGCCGCTCACTACGATGACACCGGCTCCGTTGTTGCGGACGTCGGCGCCGGCGAGGACGAGCACGGCATCTACTTCGCCGGCGCGTTGCGTCCGGACGCGACACCGGAAAAGGTGCGGAAACTGCTTGCCGCGAAGATCTCGGGCGACTGGCGCGGCGGTGAGCTCGTCGGAATGCTCGCCGTCAACGTGCCGGGGTTCCCGGTGCCGCGCACGAAAGCACGTCTCGTCGCGGACGCCGGCGGCACCGAGGAGGTCATGGCGCTCGTGGCGGCCGGCATCGTCGGCGAGCACGAGCTCGACGCGCGCGAGCTCGAGATACGCGTGCAGGTGCTCGCCGCACGCGCGGAGGGCGGCATCGAAGGTCTCGCCGAGCTCGCAGAGCGTTGAAGCTAGCGACGATCGTTCAGCATCATCCGGCACGGGAGCATCTTCTCGAGGCGCTCCTCGAGAGGCTCCCGGCCGGAGCGGCGGTAGTGACAGACCCGGAGCCGGATCATCCGGTATCGAATCCGTGGCGCTGCTACCGCGAGTGCATCCTCTCGATCCCCGACGACGCTACTCACGCTCTCATCGTGCAAGACGACGCGATCCCGCATCCTGATTTCCCGGTCGTGGTCGAGCGTTGCGTGTCGGCACGTCCCGATCGGATCGTCTGCTATTTCGTCGCGTCGCATCCCGTTCGCGGAGCACGTCAGATGCTCGCCGCGTACGGTGCGGGAGCTCCGTGGGCGGAGATGTTCTCGAGCGAGTTCCTGCCGGTGATCGCGACGTCGTGGCCGGCTCCGCTCGCGCGCGAGTTTCTCGCGTGGGCGGACGCTCACACGAGGCAGGGCTCGAGGAGCGACGACGGCGTGGCCGGCCGGTTCATCCGGTCTCGTGCGATACGTCCGATCGCCACGATCCCGTCGCTCGTGCAGCATCCCGACGTTGAGCGCTCCCTGATCGGCAAGCGAGCGATGGAGGGAAAGAATCCTGCTCGTGTCGCTCTCATCCCTCCTGACGGACGCGACATTCTTTCGATCGAGTGGGAATAGGTATTGCGAACCGTCCGCGTTGATCGGCAGAGTGCGCGTAGGCACGGGAACGCATAGCGCGCTCTGCTCAGTCCGGGGACATAGATCCGAGGACGCGAACCGAATCATCTACCCGCGTTCAATGGAGGTTCCCGCATGTTCCCCAAGATCCCCGCAGATCTCACGGCGCTGAGTGACGAGGAGCTCGTCGCAGCGCTCGAGGCGCATCTCGAGGTCGTCCGGCAGATCAAGACCGGCGACCCGATCGTCGCGTCCACGTTCGGCGACGACGGCGAGGCCGTCATCGCAGCGCTCACCGCAGGCGTCGCGGACGTCGAGCGGATCAAGGCAGAGCAGGCAGACCGCAAGGCCGGCGAGCAGGCGTTCGCCGACAAGGTGGCCGAGCTCACGGCAGGCATCGCAGACGAGCCCGAGGCGACGGAGGAGACTCCCGAGGCCGAGGTCGTCGCCGAGGGCGAGCAGACGGTGGAGGCAGAGGCGCCGGCGGAGGCCGTCGCCGAGGTCGTCGCCGAGGCGGAGGCCGTCACGGCGGAGGCAGCCGTCGAGGAGCCGGTCGTCGCGGCCGCCGAGGCGCGCATGATCCTCCCCAAGCCGAGCAAGCGGCACACGCCGCTCCCGGAGTCGGAGGAGAGCAAGCGGTTCCCGATCGTCGCATCCGCAGGGATGCACGGCTACGCGGAGGGTCAGGCTCTCTCGAGGATGGAGCTCGCGCAGGCGCTCATCGATCGCCGACGCAGGCTCTCGACCGTCAACGGTGTCCGTGAGGAGGTCGTGGTCGCGTCCGCCGCGTGGGAGTACCCGCAGGAGCGGATCCTCTCGCCGCGTGACGGATACGAGGTCACGCAGGCGAAGCTCAACGCGGTCGTCGGCGAGGACGCTCTCGTCGCGTCCGGCGGGCTCTGCGCTCCGGTCACTCCGTACTACGAGCTCGCGAACGTGAGCGTTCCCGACAGGCCGGTGCGAGACTCTCTCGCGGCGTTCCAGGCGGTCCGCGGCGGTCTCAACTTCGCCGCTCCGCCGGTGCTCGGTGACGTCACGACGGCGATCTCCTACATCACGGAGGCGGAGGACGCGCAGGGCGGCACGTTCGCCACGAAGTCGTGTCAGGTCGTGGATTGCCCCGATTTCTCCGAGGTGGACGTCGCGATCATCGCGCATTGCATCCAGTTCGGGAACCTCGGAGCACGGGCGTTCCCCGAGCAGGTGGCGCAGTTCACCGATCTCGTGATGGCCGCTCACGCGCGCGTCGCGGAGACGGCTCTGCTCGACGGCATCGCGGCCGCTTCGACGGCGGTCACGGCAGCGACGGCCACGTATGGCTACGCCGGCACGGGCGGGCTCCTCGGGGAGATCCTGACGGCCGCCGCGGGAGTGCGTTCCCGGAACCGGATGGCGCGGGACGCACGTCTCCGCATCATCCTGCCGGAGTGGGCGACGTCGTGGCTCGTGAGCGATCTCGTCAATTCCCAGTTCGTCCGCTTCGAGTATTCGATCTCGGGCGTGGTCGAGCTCCTGCGGACGATCGTGGGCGTCGAGCCGACGTTCACGAAGGATGGCGCGACCGGGGCGGCGCAGGTGTACGGCGCGCAGGGCGCCGGCGCTCTGCTCACCTTCCCGGACACGATCGTGTGGTACCTGTTCCCGGAAGGCTCGTACCTGTTCCTGGACGGCGGCGAGCTCGAGCTCGGCATCGTCCGCGACTCGGTTCTCAACGCGACCAACGATTTCCAGATCTTTGGGGAAACGTTCGAGAACATCGCCTTTGTCGGCGTCGAGTCTCTCGCGGTGACGAGCACGATCTGTCCTGCCGGCAGCACGGGCGGGCCCGCGACCCTCATCACCTGCTAGTCCGGTAATCGAGAGCGAAGGGAGGACACGAAACGATGAGCACTATGGTTTACGGTCCTCCCTTCGCCATCGACGGGCCGGTACCGGTAGCTCCTCCGTACCGGCTCATGGACACGGCGACGATCCTCCCGTTCGGGGATCCTCACTGGCAGAACGGGGTACAGGTCTACCCGTTCCCGCTCGATATGCCCGACGCGGTGACACCGTGTCTCGAGGGAACGTTCCGCGACAAAGAGGCCGGCGACGGATGGCCGCTCCCGATCTTTGGGCCGTTCACGGTCTACCTTCCCGAGTCATGCTCGAGCATGAGCATCACGTCGCAGGAGGAGTTCAAGGCTCGCGCGGAGCTCGTTCTCGGCGCGACAGAATCGTTCCCGGTCGAGAGGCAGCTAGCGACCGGTCTCTACGTGCCGACGAATCCGTACATCGGCGACTCGAACGTGGACATTCTCAACGGCGGTCTCGCGACCGACGGTCAGGCGGGGCTCGCGCTCCTCGAGGACGCGATCGGAGCGACCGGACGTCAGGGTTTGATCCATGCGTCGCCGGCGATCGTGACGTCGTGGGACGCGATCGGGTTCACGCTCGTGGAATCCGGCGGCATCCTGCGGACGAAGCGCGGCACGCCGATCGCCGTCGGCGACGGCTACATCGGAACGAAGCCGGACAGCGCGGCCGCTCTCGGCGACGCGGAAGCGTACGCGTACGCGACCGGGCCCGTGCAGATCATCCGGTCGGACGTGTTCATGATCCCGGAAGATGTGCGAGACGCTCTCGACCGCGAGACGAACCTCATCACGTACCGGGCGGAACGAACATTCGTTGTGGACTGGGACACGGCTCTGCAAGCGGCCGTCCTGATCGATTGGAGCGCATAGATGCCCGAGCTCTATGACAAGTTCATCATCGTCGGTCCGGACGGTGAGGCCGCAGACGTCGTAGCGGGAGCTCTACAGACGTCCGGCGGCGGCGGCGGCGGCGGCGCGGTCACGGTCGCGGACGGCGCGGACGTCACGCAGGGCGCGATCGCGGACGCGGCGGTAGCGGCCGGCGCGGCAGGAACGGTAAGCGCGAAGCTTCGCACGGTCACAACGCTACTCAACGGCGGTCTCCCTGCGGCGCTCGGAGCGGGCGGTGGACTCAAAGTCGAGTTCGCAGCCGGAGGCGTTGGATTCACTGTGCTCGGGAACGTCGCATCAGGCTCTGCCGATTCCGGATTCCCGGTGAAGGTAGGCGGGAAATACAACTCGACTCTCCCGACATTCGCGGACGGTCAGCGCGGCGATTTGCAGATCACTTCTAAGGGTCTGCTCCGAATACAGATCGAGCAGGGCACTAATGTAATCGGCGTTGCCAATCCATCAACAGGAAACGGCGCTGATATCGGTCTGATTACTGCGAGTCGTCCGTCAAGTTACAACGGGGCGACGTGGGATGCGAATCGCGGGAACGAGCCAGCTACGCTTTTGGCTTCGGCGGCTCGCACGGCCACTACGTCATCCGCCGATCAGACGAATTACAACGGCAAAGGTGTCCTACTCGTCGTGAACGTTACGGCCGAGGCTGGGACGACGACGCTCACTCTCACCGTGCAGGGCAAGGACTCGATCTCTGGCAACTATTACGATCTCATCACCGGGATCGTGGTCTACAACGCGGCGACGGACACGCCTACAGTGACACGGGCGATCGCGATTTACCCGGGTGTTCTCACGGCCGACGCGATCGGCGCAGGTAACGCGAACCTGATCTCGCAGAAGTCGGTGGTTCTGCCTCGCACGTGGCGCGTGACGGTAACTCCGTCAGACGCTTCCTCTCAGACCTACTCCGTCAGTGGGGTGACGCTGCTATGAAAATCCTTCCGGCGAAGGTCATCGGCGCTGAGGCGACGTTCTCGGCCGTGTACGACGACGGTGATGTGCTCTCGCAGACGTTCACGAACACGCCGGACGGGTACGTGGCAGAGGCGCATGACAAGACGACGCTCGCGGCGGCGTTCGGGGAGTTCCAGGCGATCGCAGCGGAGCGCGAGACGCAGAAAGCGGCTCCGACCGAGCCGAGCGTTGTGGACGCGCGGGCGGAGTATTTCGATACTGACGCCGATTTCAAGAAACTGACGGCGAAGCAGGCGGAGACGGCGCTCAAGGCGGCGTTCCCCGCGCAGGAGGAGCCGGCTCCGGTCGAGCCAGCTCCGGTCATCACGGAGCCGGCGGTGCCGGCAGATGGGGGATAGCGCATCATGACGGCAGAGAACGGGTACGACGTGCTCACTGTCGAGCAGAAGATCGAGATCCTCGAGCAGAAGATCTTGCAGTACGAGGCGTCTCTGTGGGACGCGACGCTCGAGCTCAACGTGGCGCTCGCCGCCGAGGACGACGCGTCGATCAAGACGCAGACGAAGCGACGCGCAGATCTCGAGGCCGCCGTGCAGTATCTCGTCCGTCAGAAGCGCTCCATCCTCGGGGACGGCGCGGTGGCGCCGGAGGCCGAGGTTCTCGCAATCGATACCGCGTAACCGCGAAGGGAGGGAACGAACATGCCGCAGGCAGTAGCCGTATGTGGATCTCTGATTCACATTTGCGCCCTCCGGGTCACGCGGCTGGACTCGCAGGGGAACGTGCTCGATGAGAGCAACAACTCGTACGTGACCAACAACGTCGTGTCCGTGCAGGTGAATCCGGTGATCGAGGCGGGTCTCGACTCGACTCTCGTCGGCGGATGCGACTGCATCGTTGCGTCGTACAAGGGGACAGACAAGCTCAAGCGGTTCGAGTTCACGCTCGAGCTCCCGACGTTCGAGCCCGGTCTGATCGAGATGCTGACCGGGGCGACGCTGATCGAGGACACGAGCGACATTCCCGTCCCGATCGGCGTGTCGTGGCCAACACAGTTGTCGTGCTCGGACACGCAGGCGCCGAACGTTGCCGTCGAGTGGTGGGCGGATCTGTGGACGGACGATCAACAGGATCCGGACTGGCCGTACGTCCATTCGATCTACCCGTCGTCGTACTGGCAGATCGGGCAGCAGACCGGACAGAACGATTTTGCCAATCCGCAGTTCACCGGGTTCACCCGGACGAACAGTCTATTCGGAGATCCGTACGACGATCTGCCGGCGCCGGTCTCGAGCGGCTATCTCGATCAGGGCGGTCAGTTCCTCACGACGACCGCGCCTCCGACGGCGGAGTGCTCCTATCAGACGGTGTACCCCAACTCCTGACCGGTTGATTTCGTAGACTGACGCTCATGACGCGAGCCATCATCAGGCATGGCACTCGCAATACCTATGAGCGTCACAAGTGCCGATGCGATGAGTGCCGAGCCGCCAACGCGGCTCGGCACCACGCATGGGTCATCGGCAACCGAGACAGACATCGTGAGCTCGCGAATGAGTCGTATGCACGTCACCGCGACGTCCACATCGAGCGTAAGCGCGCGACATACGATCCTGTCAAGAATGCGGCGCGTATGAAGGTGCGTGATGCTCTCTGCTCTGGCGCTCTCGTGCGTGGATCGTGCGAGGTCTCAGATGGATCATGCTCCGGAGACGTGCAGGCGCACCACGACGACTACTCGCGTCCGCTTGTCGTGCGGTGGCTCTGCCGTCGTCATCATCGTCTCCATCATCTCGAGGTTTCAGCGTGAGCACGCTTCCCGTCGAGCCGGAGTTCGGACCCTGCGTCGCGTGGACGGACGGCGATGAGGTCGCCGCGTTCTGTCCTAGTGACGTAGGGTCCGATACTTCGCTGCTTGACGAGTTCGCGCTCGCCGCGTCGGAGCTCCTGTTCGAGCTCTCCGGCCGGCGCTTCAACGGCGAGTGCTCGGCGACGGTGCGTCCATGTCGCGTCGGCTGCTCGTGCTGGCAGGGGTGGGGGACGCCGGCGTGGCCGTGGGTCGGAGGCATCTCGTGGGGGTTCGGATGGAACGGCACGTACGGCGCGTGGGATTGGGCGTGGTACGGGCCCGGAGGCGACTCGTGCGGATGCAAGCCTCTGTCTCAGGTGGAGCTCGCCGGCTATCCGGTGACGGCGATCACCGAGGTTCTGATCGACGGCGCCGCGCTTGCCACGACGTACGGTGACGGATCTCCGACGTACCGGCTCGACATGAACCGGTATCTCGTCCGCATGAACGATCCCGCAGATCCGAACCTCGAGAAGAAATGGCCGGGGTGTCAGAACCTCGCTCTGCCGACAACGGAGGAAGGAACGTGGGAGGTCACGTACACGTACGGTCAGTCGCCTCCGACGGCCGGCGTGCTCGCCGCGAAGCAACTCGCGTGTCAGCTTTACAATTCGGCATTCGGCGGAGACTGTATTCTGCCGGCTGGCGCCACGAGAGTGACGCGGCAGGGAATCACGATGGATCGCACACTGTTCCTTGCGTGGGGACGTAAGGACGGAATGTGGCAGACAGGGCTCCCTCTGATCGACTCGTTTCTACAGGCGTACAATCCGATCGGCACGCAACGCCGGCCGGCCGTGTGGAGCCCCGACACGCCGCAGATGCCACGCCATACGGGGTCGTGAATGGCCGCGTCCCCGGGCTCCCTGTATGAGCTCCTCGATGAGCTCCTGACGTATGCGGCGACGGCGCTCGACACGATCCCGTCGTATCCCGAGACCGTCGATCTCGACGGGGCTCCGGCGACACGGTTCATCACGGCCGGTCTACCCGCGATCGACTGTTGCCCCGCGATGTGGGCATACGCGGGCCCGGTAACGCCGGCGCCATCCGGGCCGTCTCGAGGAGCTCTCGACTCGTGGCACAAGAGCGGCGCCTATCAGCGCGTCAACCTCCCGACGTTGAATCTGCTCGTGATGCGATGCGTTCCCGGGTTCGGTTCGGGCCCGACGGACACGACGCTCCCGAGCTCGCTCGCGCTCGCGACCGTCGCGCGTCAGGTGTACGCGGACGGATGGTGTCTATGGGTCGAGCTCAACCGGGCGATCAAAGACGGTCTACTGTTCGAGCGGTGCAAAGAGGCGCGCCTCGAGAGCGGCGTCCCACAGGATCCGAGCGGAGGGTGCGCGGGATGGCTCATGACGATCACAGTCAATCTCGGCGGCTACCCGAGTCTGTGAGATGCCAGGGTTCATCGGCCCAACGGAGCAGGTACAGGTCAACCGTGTGGCATTGCAGAAGCTCCTCCACGGTCGCAGCGGACCGATCGCGCGTGATCTCTCGATCCGCGCGTTGCGTGTCGAGTCGCGCGCGAAGCTAAACGCGTCCGGACGTCCGGGCCCGCGCGTGCAGACAGGACGGTTGCGGAGCTCGATCTCGTGGACGCTCGCGGAGGACGCACGCGGCATCTACGCGGTCGTCGGCACGAACGTCTACTACGCGAAGTGGCTCGAGCTCGGGAGCACGCGGGCGCCGGCGTACCCGTTCCTGCGGCCGGCGCTCGTGGCGGCGCGGTGATGGCCGATTGTCCGGGAAACGCCGTAGACTCGCGGTGTCAACCGATGCAGGGGGTGTTCACGTGAGGGATTTCGACGCCGAGCTCGGAGAGGCGATCGATCAGGGTTTCACGGTGAAGGGTGAATCGTTCCGGGTCAACCCGGGCGTCCATCCTTCCGTGCTCCTCAACTACGAGGAGAGCGATTTCCTCGGACGCGCCGATCTGCTCGCCGCGATCGATACGGCGATCAACGCGTTTCTCGCCGACGACGACGCGCGCGCACGGTGGAAAGCGCTACGCGAGCGCGATGAGGATCCGGTCACGGTAGGTCATCTCCGCGCGATCATGGCTTACTTGTACGAGGTTGAGTCGGATCTCCCTACGATCGCGCGCGCGTCCTCCTCCGGTGGGCGCTCGCGCAAGCAAGACTCATCCGAGGACGTAACGTCGTCGCCGGTGGGAGCGGCGAGCTAACCGCTCGAGCTCTCATGGCCGGCATGTACGCAATCCTCGTGGAAGATCTGCGCGCCGGCGGCATGGCGCTCCACGAGGCGACCGAGCGCGTGGATGAGATGCTCCTGCCGGTCAGAGAGCAGAAAGCGGCGGCGAACCGTAGAGCGTTCGGGCATCTCCTCGAGGCGGCGCAGGCGGCGAAAGCGAGGGCCGGCCGTTGAGCGAACCGATCGCCTCAACGTACGTCGAGATCAGGCCGGAGCTCGCGCCCAACTTCGAGCAGGATCTCCGCGCGCAGGTGCAGAAAGACGTGGACGCGGCTACCGCCCGCGTCAAGGCGAAACTCTCTCCGCGTCAGTTCTCCATGTTCGAGCGGACAGGCGGGCTCGCGGCGTTGCAGCGGACGACGGCGCTCAACTCGGAGCTCCGCGCTACGCAGGCGCTCGCGGCGGCGCAGGAGGCAGCCGCGATCAAGAGCGGACGGTTCGCGACCGGAGTCGGGAGCGTCGCCGGACGTCTCGGTCTCTACGGGCTCGCGGTCGGCGCCGTGCTCTCCGGCACGAGGCAACTCGCGGACGCGCTCGAGGTCACCGGTCAGAAAGCGGACACGCTCGAGGGATCGCTCCGCAATCTCGGGGCGGCCGCGCTCAAGGGTGATTTCGCGACAGCCGCTAAGAATCTTGGACAGTCCGCGGCGCTCGCATTCCAACCGGGAGCTCGAGGAGCGGCACGTGAGGCGGGAGAGGCGGCGCAGCGTGAGGCAGACGTGCAGAAAGCGATCGCGCTCACCGCCGAGTACGTGAAGGTGCGGGAGCAGGCGGCGAAAGCGACCGGTCAGGTGGGGACGGCGGAGGGCGTCGTCAAGTTCCAACTCGAGCAACAGTTGCGGATCCTCAAGGCGCAGGTGGGAGCGCTCTCGCCGGCGCAGCGTCGCGTCGGGTTCGCGCAGCTAGGGCTCAGTCCCACGGGCGGAACGAGCCGTAGAGCACAGGAAGCGATCGAGGCGCGCAAAGCAGGCGCCCGTCCTACCAATCTCGATTTCGCGTTGCGGGCGGCGCGGGCGGCGCAGACCAAGACGGCCGCCGACGATCTAGCGCTCTATCAGTCACGGGCCGACTATCTGCGCGGTCTGATCCGCCGGCAGGAGAAAGCCGGCGCCGACACCGAGGCGGCTAAGGGCAAGCTCAAGGATCTGTACGGGCAATTGGACGACGCCGAGGGGCAGATCTCGTCATTGCAGAAAGACGCTCTCGCGCGCCGGCAGGAGCGGCTACAGGAGCAGATCAGCCTCCGGCAGACCGAGCTACAGATCGCGGAGGCGAACGCTCGCACCGATTCTGCCGAGCTTGCGGCGCAGGCGGCGCAGGCTAACTACGCGCGGCAACTCGCCGGCGACAAGCGTCTCGACAAGCAGGCTCGCGCCGGATACGCGTTGCAGGCGGCGCAGATCGACAAGCAGATTTTCCAGGCGAATCAGGCGGCCGCAGAGGAAGCAAAGCGGGCGGCGGAGGAGCGCAAGCGTCAGCATGAGCAGGAGCTCAAAGACGCGCAGGAGAAAGCACGTCAGGCGCGGCAGATCGCGCGGCAGACACGCGAGCTCGCGCTCGAGAACGCGATCGCTCGAGCGGGTCTGACGAAACGAAATCTTGACGATCTCAAGGCGGTCAAGGCTCAGGTCGCGTACTTCCGGAACCTCGTGAAAAACACGAAGGGGCTCGAGCGCGAGCAGGCGCGCTCGCAGTTGATCTCGGCGCGCGGACAGTTGCAGGAGCTCCGCAAGACGCGCGCCGGCGGAGGGCAGGCGCAGGGCGCGACGGTCGGCGAGTTCTTTCAGGAGGCGGTACGGCAGTTCGCGCAGTTCGGCTCGAACATCACGCAGCGTGGAGGCATCCTGTCCGGGCAAGACGCTCGAGGAGCGTTCGCGCTCCGTGCTCTGTCGGGGGCCGGCTCGGCGGAGGTCAAGGCTCAGGTGACGCGGATCGGGCAACTGACCGAATCTCAGAAGCAGACTGCGATCCTGCAAGGGATCCTGAACGCCGTCGGAGGGAAGCCGTCGCAGCGGCAGAGCGCGCCGCAGCCGAGCTCGGCGGCGATCGACCGGGCCCGCATCGGCGTCGGCGCAGGGGTGGGAATGTAGATGGCTGTCGGCTCGTGGGACACCCCGTTCTACCTCGTGACCGATCAAGGCTCGCTCACGCTGAACGAGCCCGCATCGGCGGACGGAGGGTTCCTGCTCGACGTGGACGCGTGCGCGGCCGGCGTCGCGATGCGGGCGAGCAAAGACAACGTTCCGCAGGCGGACGGCTCGATCCTGCATCACCGGTTCGTGACCGGATACGAAATGCACATGGAGCTCGAGCTCTGGACGCCGGCGCCTAATAACGTGCTCGCGTGCTACACGACGGATCCGTCGGCGGACTACCTGAATGACACGCTCATGCGGCATCTCCGTGCGATGGTGGACGGCAACGGCCGTGTGCTCTGGCAGCCGGCGTACGGCGACACGCGGCTCATGGATCAAGTGAAGCTCCTGCAGGCTCCTGTAGTCACCGTGAGCCCCGGGGGACCGTCGCGCGTCGCGTTCACGCTCGATTCGCCGTTCCCGTACATCATGGACTACACGCAGATCGTCACGGCTCTCAGCGGCGGCGTGTCAGACACGCTCTCGAACATCGGGACGGCTCCGTTCTACCCGGTGTTCAAGGTCTACGGGCCCGTCTCACAGTTCACGATCACGAACATCACGACCGGAAAATCGTTCTCGTACGACGCGGATCAGCCGGGGGCACAGATGATCGGCACAGGCGAGTACGCGGAGATCTCGACGTTCGGGAACACGATCTACCTCAACGGCGATCAGGACAATCTCAAACCGGGAATCGTGATCGCGACGTCGGATTTCTTCCCGCTCGCCGTCGGCGACAACGAGATCATCGCCTACGGGGACGGCACGCTTGCTCCCTACCCGGACGTGGACGTGCTCTGGCAGGCGGCGTGGTTCTGACATGGCGTCCGGCACGATCGGGTACGTGTTCAGCGGCGGGGCGAACGATAGCTCCGGCTCGCCAGGACTGATCCATGCCGCTCGAGGTCTCGTCGCAGACGTTGATCCAGGCGGGTTCATCACGCATCTCTACGCGCGAATCGGATCGTACGACACGACGCATTTCACAGGGACGATATGGGACGAGGCAGGAAACCCTCTCGGATCCGTCGCGGTGGTTCTCACCGGAGCGAACGCGGTCGCGGAAGTCGATTTCGATTTCAGCGGATCGCCTATCAGCCTGCCTGCAGACACGTACTTCTATTTCAGCGTGCAGGCAGACGAAGCGTCGAATCCGATCCTCCAACGTCAAGTGTTCATCGATGAGTTCGCCTACGGTGACAACCTCTCCTATCCGGCCGCGTCACTGTCCCCGTCAGACAACCTCGTCGGCACGAACTGCATCTACGTCTACTGGGAGACGGCGGCAGGACCGCCCGTCAACACGGTTCCGCCGGTCGTGTCCGGAGCGACGAATCTCATGGGAGTCGTGTTGACGACGACGAACGGATCATGGTCAGGAGTGCCGACGTCGTATACGTATCAGTGGCAACGCGACTGCGGCAGCGGATTCGTGGACATAACCGGAGAGACGGCGAGCTCCTACACGACGGGAGTGGAGGACGTAGGTTGTCTCGTAGCGTGCGAAGTGACGGCGTATAACTAATGCCTGCAAGCCTTCCCGCAATCTCCAACTCGTACGGGCCGATCGCCGCGGTCCCGCCGGCCGCTGACCCGTACATCTCGCCGTACTGGCGGTTCGTCGTCACCGATCTCGACTCGGTGGTTCTCACGCTGCTCGATCATCTCGCATCCGACCGCGAGATCACTTTCCTCCTGAACCAGCCGGCGCGCTGCGTCGGGAAGGTGCCGAGCGCGAGCCCCGAGGTCAACATTCCCGGGGACGACGGATACCCGTTCGTGGCGGAGGGCGTGCGGTGCCTGCTCGGGTTCCGGCTCGAGGCCGGAGAATGGGTCATCCGGTTCACCGGCATCATCCTGCAGATACAGGACACGGCGGAGCAGGATATCGCCTACTCGCATTTCACGGCGTACGATCCGTGGCAATACCTGTTCTACCGTCCGGTGGTCAACTACCTGACGGGGAAGCTCCCGGGCCCGAAGGGCATCTCGTGGGACGACACTCGAGGAGACGTGATCGCCGGACAGGTGCTCCGGAACACGATCGCGTGGCACGGTAACGCGTTCATCGATGCCGGACCGTCGTATGGAGGAACGTCGTTCTACACGGGAACGATGGAGCTCACCGCGCAAATGGATATCAACTTCCCGCAGGGACTCTCCGTCGGCGAGGCGTGGCAGCAACTCGTAGCGACAGACACGATGGATATCGTGCTCACCCCGATCTACGATCCCGTCAACCGTCCCGGCTACCTCGCCGAGCTCAACGTGTACGAGCAGGCAGGATCGCAACGGAACGCGGCGATCTTCGCGTGGGATCTTCCCTCGAGGTCTCTCACGCAGATAGACGATCTGTACGACGGAACGATCCGAGCTAACAAGGTGCAGTATTTCAGCGGTCAGGGCGGACCACCCGTCGCCGTGCAGACGGACGCTCCGTCGGTAGCTACGTACGGGCAATACTGGGCAACGCAGTTTTTCCCCGGTCAGAATGTGCCGGCGGCCGTCGTCGCGCTCGCGCAGCAGCAGCTATCGCTACGCGCTAACGGTCAGAGAACGGTCACGATCTCGCCGGCGCCCGAGCGCTCGCCGCTCCCCTTCACCGAGTATTACCTCGGAGACACCGTTCCCGTCTACGCGTCCGACGCGCTACGCGGAACCGTAAGCGGGTATCAGCGCATCTACGGCATCCCGATCTCGATCTCCGATGATGCGACGGAGGAGATCCGGCAACTTCTCACATCGGAGCAAACATGACGCGTCCCGTGCAGAGACAGTCACCGGTCGTGACGCAGGAGGATCATCACAAGCGCATCCGCATCCTCGAGTCGATCCCGCAACTAGGGCAGGGAGTGGAGCTCTCGAACACAAATGCTCCGATGGACTCCGCCGGCGTGATCTCAAACTGGACGGAGGTCTCGGATCCGCACGGCTATTACGCGAATCCCGACAGCGAGATTGTGATTCCCGAGGGTCTCGCCGGCATCTACATCGTGTCGATCGCGTTCGAGGTCACGTCCGAGTAGATGGCTACGCAGACCGTCAAGTATTCGATCTCGCTCGTCTTGAACGGCGGCGGCTCCGGAGCGTCTCAGAGCATGACGTGGGAGTTCGCGCACGTCTACGATCTCGGCGTCGTGGAGCTCGACCCGGGCGGTCTCAACTACCACATCTTGCAGGGCGTCGGCGATGGGCACACGCGCGTGGACGATAACGGCTCCGGGCTCGTGCAGTTCAACCCGACGGGAGCGTACGATCTGATCAATCATCCGCCGGCGGCGCCGACGATGGTTGATTCCGTGGACATCGATGCTCGGATCACGCAGGGCGTATGCACGGGCGTGTTCACGATCGAGGACGCAGAGTATTTCGAGATCAGCGCTCAGAACGTGCCGGGAGATCTACAAATCCCGAGTTTCAAGATCGTCCGAATCGGGATCGACTACTTCTAATGCGCGACAATGATCTCAACGTGAGCTCCGTCGTGTGGGCCGTCGCGACCGTGAACCTTCCCGGTCTGCCGGCAGGCACGGCGGCGCGCGTGGACGTTCGTCGTCCGGGCATCTCGAGGCGCATCGCGGCCGGATACCTTCGCGTCTGCACAGAGTTCGAGACCGACCGTCTCGAGGCAGAGGTCAAGAGATCCGAGGAAAGGGGGACGGCATGGCAGAAGTGATGGTCTATGACTCGTTCGCAGACGTGCCGCTCGATTCCGAGCCGGCATACGAGGGCAACGATTCGATCCCGCTTGACGAACGGGCCCGAGCTCGAGGTCTGTTCTCCGTCCGCTCGATCGCCGCTCCTCCGAAACAGCCGGACGTCTACCATCTCGTCGTCCCGTATCCGGGTCTCCTGCACGAAGGGTCGATAGGGACGGAGGTTCACGGCGTCAAACGGGTCGTGCATCGGTTCTCCGGCACGCTCCCGGTGCTCAAGGCGTCTCTCCCTCGAGAGCGTGTCCGATGGGGACCGTTCTTTACGCAAAAACTCAAGGGGGCGCAGAGGCGCGCACGCGTCCCGGTGACGGGCGTGTGGGATAAGCAGACGCATAAGGCGCTCGCGCCGTGGGCGGACTCGTACGCGATCGCTCTCCTCACTCCGCCGAAACCGACGAAAGAGGAGATCCAACGCGACGCCGTGCTCTCGTTCCTGGCGGCGTTCTACAATCGCCGATACAACATCGCGTACGATCAGGCGCGGCCGACGCAACTGCTCCCGGTCAACCGGATCACTCGGGCGGATTGCTCAGGATCCGTCGCTACGGCGATGTGGACGGCCGGCGTTCTCCCTCACGTCGATTGGCATTGGACGAACACGGACGTGCAGATCATGCTCGGGGATGCGGTGTTCGGGCTCGAGCACGTCGCAGCCGGCGACGTCGCTCTCTACGGTCACGGGCACGATCCGTCTCACGAGTCGTGCGTCGTGTCCACGAAAGCAGGGGACGTCAGGGTGTTCTCGTTCGGTAGCTACCCTGCTCGCGTTCTCCCGATCGACTACAACAGGGGGAATCTCGGGGGACGAATCGCGCTCAGGAGGTTCATCACGTGATCCGCGCCGTCGGACACGGAGAGGATGATAGGAGCGAGCCGTTCGCCTCGGTTTGCTCGCGAAAGGGTAATCCATGCGGCAGGTTGGAGTAACTCGTGACGCCGGACAGATGGCTAGCGTGGTTTCCGGTTCTGCTCCGGTACGGAGCTCTGGCGGGCGTGTTCTACGAAACGATCTTCGAGCAGTTCGATCGTCCCTATCTACTCGCTCTGTTCGGTGCAATGCTAGGTCTCGGAGAGTTCGTGCAGGCGGCACGTTCGAGCCGTGGCGGAAACGGGAATGGAGGTCGTAAGTGATGACCGCTCATGACCGACACCTAACACTAGGACTGTTCTGCGTCCTGGCAACCCTCATGTACGTGATCTGGATCGTCGGCGGAGACGGCTCGAAATGGGTTTGCGGCGCCTATGCGGCGGGCGTCGTGACCGGAGTCATACTCAGCCGGAGGTTCGGACGATGACAGGAGCTCGTATCGCGGCCGTCATCTCCCACGCTCGTCCCGGGGTGATGGCGGCCGCCGTCTCGCTCATCGTCTGTGGACTGTTCCTATGGGGGGTAGAGACACGTAACAATCGTGCGTTGTACGAGAATCAGATCGAGTCGTGCGAACGCGGCGCGACACTACGCACTGTGATCCACGAGTTTCTGATTGCGGCGGAGAGAGCACGGAGGATCCCTCCGCTCGAGCCGGGAGATCTCAAGACGGCGAACGAATACCGCCGGCTCGACAGTCAGATATGGCCGCTTCAACTCTGTTCCGTGATCGTGCGCCGGCCGTGATCGGCGTCCCCAACATCGAAGGGAGCTCGACGGCATGACTACCATCCTCGAGCGCGCCGGCGCCTCGTTCCTGCGAGCGTTCGGTACCGCTCTCCTGTTCCTGATCCCCGGGATCCTCAACGCGCCCGACGAGAAAGCGGCTGTGTCGCTCGCGATCGCAGCGCTCGCGGCGTCGATCGTGGCAGGGATCAAGGCGGTGCAGGTGTTCGTCCCGCAACTCTCGTTCGCGTCATTCGTGGCTCAGCCGTTCGCGGCTCTGCTCGACTCTTTCACCCGTATGTTCATCGCCGTGTTCCTGACGTTCTGGCAGGGATGGTTCGCGGCACCCGACTGGGCGACGTGGAAATCTGCGGCGCTCGCGGCCGTGATCGCGGCGGCGACGGCCGGCGTGCGTGCGGTGCAGGGATTGCTCACGTCCGGAGAGTGGCCGGCTCCGGGACAGGGGTTCGGACCCCGGTAGGGGGACGAGCAGGGGAGCCCGGGCTCCTATCCCCCGGCCCGGGCTCCCCCTCATAGCCGCTCCACGCTCGAGCTCGAGCTCATAGCCGAGCCGGACGCGTGGGCGGCACACTAAACCCGGGACGACGGCATCGGGATACCCGGGAGGTCTGATCCCTCGAAGGGGGGATCAGGCTTGACGGAATGCCTCCGATACTTATAGTGCAATTTGCGGACAATCGACTCCCGCAGGAGGGGACGATGCAGAACATCACGACTAGCGCGCGAGAGGTCTATCCGAGGCCGCTCGAGGGTGAATCACACGACGAGTGGGCGACGCGTACGGAATGTTTCGACGTAGAGCCGTCCGTGTGGCAGGAGATCCAAGACGCTCTGCAATGGGCGATCGACGCCGAGCAATGCGAGGGGCACGAGACAACTCGCGGTCCTATCGGCTCCGTGTTCTACTGCGACGGGTCGTGCCGGCGATGAGTGGCGCGTGGTGCCATCGGTGCGGCCGTCCGCTCATGAACCTACGCCGTGACGGATTCGGCTCGTGCGGAACGCATGGGCTCGTCGCCGCAGAGTTCCGCGCGCCGGCCGTCGTCGTGGATTCCGAGCTTGAGTCTCTCGGGATCTACGTCGGGCAGGAGGATGGGATGCTCACCGTCCGCAAGGATGACGGCTCGCTCGAGACTCTCCCGCGCGACGAATACGCCGTCGTGAACGCGAACGAGCTCGGGGAGTGGTAGCCGTGAACGAGCACGAGATTCGCGTTCTGATCGAATCCGCAGGAATCAAGGTGACGGCGCCGCGGTGGAGCGGGCCCGGGTTCGTGGTCTGCGCCGGCGCGACGTACGCTCCGACACGGGAGCCCGGGTATCTGCTCGTGAACGGTGAGCCGCGCTACTCGGCGGCATGGCTTTAGAAAGATCCGGGAGCTACTCCTCTCCGGCTCCCGGTAGGGGGCGCCGGCAACGCGTCACCCCTGACGCGTTCCCCCCTAGTGCCGGCGTCCCCGCTCTACCTCTCTACACGAAAGGATCATCGCATGAGGATTCGTCTCGCCGCTCTCGCGGTCGTCGCTCTCGCGGCGCTCGTGACGGCGGCCGCGGCGTTCGGGCATAACGGCTCGATCGTCTACAACTGCGGAACGCTCACGTATTCGTTCTCGCAGTTCGCGAACGGCTCGAACACGGTTCGGCTCAAGTATTCGCTCGACGGAGCCGCGACCGTCTCGACCAATCGCACGTTCTCCGGCTCGAGCTCCACGCAACTCGTGACCGTTCCGGTTCCGAGCGACGGTCTCACGCATGTAGTCGTCGCGCGCGCCGTATGGGGCAATCAGCCCGGTTCCGCGGACGATACGAGCACGGCGGACAATCACACGGGGTCTCTCGATACCGTCGAGTTCGAGGCCGTGACGTGCTCCGGTCAGGGTCCGGCAGGACCGCAGGGTCCGGCGGGCGTTCCCGGTCCTCCCGGTCCGGCAGGACCGCAGGGTCCGATCGGGCCCATCGGACCGCAGGGACCGCAGGGACAGCCGGGTATTACCCCGGACGTGGACGTCTACCGGAGCGATGAGCTCGAGGGATGCCCGTCCGGAGCCGGCGTCGTGATCGTCGTACACGTCGGCGAGGAGCTCACCGGATGGTCGTACGTCTGCGATGGAGCGAACGGCGCCAACGGTACGAACGGCGCGAACGGCTCTGACGGAGCGAACGGTTCCGCAGGGCCGGCCGGCGCGGACGGCAAGCCGGGAGCCGATGGCATATCCGCGGATCTCTGCGCTAACTGGGACGGCATACAGACGAAGCCTCCCGCCGGCAAACTCCTCGCCATGAACCGACGCGGGCAGATCGTGTGTGTCTCGCAGGCGTGGATCAAGCAGCACGGGTTCCAGGGAAAGCGGATCGTGAGCGTGCGGACGATCGTGCATAACCGGACGGTCGTGAAACGGATCGTCGTGCGCGTTCCGCGCGTGACGTCCGAGCCGGCGCTCGCCGGCTAGAAGCTCTCCCCGAGATCGTCCCCCCGGGTCCAACAGGAAGCAGCCCGGGGGGACGATTCACCCCGTATGGGGGATCAGGATTGACGTCTCACGACCGATATGGGATGGTGAGACAGATGCAAACTCGAGCCCCGAGGAGGGCACGATGCAGGCACCTACCAACTACACCGTGATCGGCTCTCGCAACTTCTGCGAGTACGGGTTCTCGGCTACCGACGAGGACTCGGCGTGCGCGCGAGCGGAGAACATCGCGGCCGAATGGGGACAGCACGTGACCCTCTACGAGTCGCTCCCGAACCGCAAGCTACGCAAGATCACCGCCATCCTTCCCGATCGGGGGTTCTAACGATGGAGACGCAAGATCCGTTTTTCCAGCTGGTTCGGAACATGATTCAGGAGAGCATCGCGCGCTCCGCGATCGATGATCTCGAGCGTGCTACGGGATGGATCGTGGCAACTCAGTGTCTTGGAGCTCTCTCCCTCGTGGGCCCGTTCGAGAACGTCGGAGACGGGCTCGCGTACGCGGCGCGCTACCGAGACGAGATGGAGCGCGAGTTCCCCGGAGCCGGATGGCAGGTAGACGTTCTGCCGATCATCCCTCCGTCCCTGCCGGAGATCTCATGATCGTTCACAAGGGATGGAACGATGAGGAGATCGTGCTCGGCACAGTCGAAGCGCTCAAGATCGTAGGAGACGAGCACGGATTCGAGCTCCATCTCACGGACACAGACGGGCAACGGTTCATCCTCAACGTTCACGCCGTCGCCGGCGATCTGCTCGAGCAGGCGCGCTCCGAGATCGGCGAGTGGTATGCGGAAGGTAAAGCGCTCGCGGCCGAGCAGGAGCTCGAGCTCGAGAGCGAGGAGGATCCTGACAGGGGATACGATCGCGACGATCCCAAGCATCCGACGTGGCACGAGAGAATGACGTCATGACGAACGAACGCTTGCAGATCACGTTCGCGAATCCCGAGTATTACGGCGCTCGTACGCTCGAGCCGGACGGGTACCGATCGATCCTCCATCTCGACGCCGGCGTGCAGATCGTGGAGACGGACGGTACGACGACGTTCTATCCGTGGCAGGCAATCCATGCGATCCGCAAGAATCGCGGGACGCCGGATATCGGATTACTCGAGGCGACTACGCGGAACGCGTACGGGATGCACATGCGCGATGAGGCGATCGTCGCGAGTGACGGGCAGGTACTCGATATGGAGAAGCCAGAGCTAGACTGTGCGTAACGGACGGCTCCCGCAGGAGGGGCCGGAAAGGGGATAGACGGATGCTGACATTCACCGAGGCCGTTCGGGAGCAAGTGCTCCTCCGGATGGCGATCGTCGGGGCGAACGGCTCCGGCAAGACACTGGGAGCTCTCCGTACAGCGGAGGCGCTCGGCGGGCCCGTCGCCGTGATTGACACGGAGCACGGGCGCGCGAAGTTGTACGCGGACCGGTTCAAGTTCTCGCACGCGGATCTCCGCGATCACAAGCCGGAGGCATTCCGTGACGCGGCGCGGCAGGCGGCCGAGCTCGTCGGCGTCGGCGGCACGGTCGTGATCGATTCGCTCTCGCACGAGTGGCTTGACGTTCTGACCGAGGCGGACAAGTTCGGCGATTGGAAAACTCTCACTCCGAGGCATCGCGAGTTTCTCGAGGCGATCATCTCGATCCCGGCGAACCTGATCGTCACGATGCGGGCAAAGGTCAAGTATCAGGTGAGCGAGGTAGACGTCCCTGGACGGGACAAGCCGCGTCAAGTGATCGAGCGCGTCGGCGTCGGGCCCGTGCAGCGGGAGGGCGTCGAGTACGAGTTCGATGTGCTCGCGTATCTCGACACCGATCATGAGGCGCATTTCGCGAACCGGTGCGAGCCGCTCGTGGACAGGGTTCTCCCGATCGATGATGAGGCGATCGGGATCATCGTGAAATGGCTCGCGGAGGGTGATCCGCCGACGCCAGTCGTATTCGATCCCGAGACGGAGCTCCTGCCCGGAGCGATCAAGGGACGAGATGCCGGCAAGAAAGTGCGGGAGGCGCTCGAGCGCATGGCTCCCGGCGTTGACTGGGACGAAACGCTCCAACTCCTGTCAGTGGCCGTGTACGGTCAGGACAAGCCTCCTGCGCCCGAGCGGACGGATTTCCTGCGTAGGTTCTCCAACGCGGCGGCGAAGCTCTCCGAGAGCCTTACAGGAGATTTTCCTCCTCCGACGACGGCGGATATCGCGGAGGCGTTCGCGTTCGCGTTCTCCGGGCACGTGCTCGACGTGATCGAGCACGCCGATCACGATCCGAACGTGGACGCGAGCTCGCCGGCGGAGGACGCCGACCGTTCTCCGGCTACCGACGGCGATATCGAGCACGAACGGGGGAAAGACGAGGAGAACGAGGAGATGGCTCTCGCGGATCTCGACGCGGAGGCGCTCGAGGCGGCCGCCGCAGATACGGCGTTCGGATGATCGCTCCAAGCGGAAACGTCATCATCTATGGGATCTCGAGACCGACGATTCCATCCGCGCGCGATCGCGCCAAGGAGCACGCCGAGTACGAGCTCTCTCATGAGGCGGAGATATCGAAGGGATGGGAGCTAGTCGGAGAAACGTTCGCGCAAGATGACGAGACAGGATCTTGGACGTGCGGTCTCATCTATCTGCGTGGCGACGCGCTCGAGGAGCATCGTGCTCTCAAGAATGCCTCCCGTCCACGGATGATGAGAGAGTTGAGGGAAGGGATCGGAGGATGGTAGCGCTGACCCCTCGGGAGCGTGAGATCGCGCGGCATATCGTCGCCGGCATGGACGTCGAGCAGATCTCGGAGGAGCTCGGGCTCGGAGTGTGGAGCGTCAAGCGTCACGTGAAGGTGATCCGGGCGAAGGTGGGCGCCGCGTCCATGCGGGAAATACCGGAGAGGCTAGACGCGAGCGCTCTCGAGGAGTAGCATCCGGTCTCCGTGGAAATGAAAGGGCCGGCTCCCCTACCCCGAGGAGCCGGCCCGGAAAACGACCGACAGGAGGTCGCTCATGCAGGATCAGACTACCGTGTGCTCCGGACGGGTACAACGGTGAGCATCGAAGTTCTCGCGTGGGTCATGCGTCACTCCGAGGCGAAGTTGAGCGATCGTCTCGTGATATTCGCTCTGGCCGATCACGCTAAAGCGGACGGGACGAGCTCGTGGCCTAGCGTCAAGACGCTATCCGAGCGGACGAAACTTTCCGAGCGTCAGGTGCAGAGATCGCTAACGGCGCTCGAGGACGCTGGCGAGATCTTGCAGACCGGGACGTCTAGGTACGGCACAAAGGTGTTCTCGCTCCCGTTCTACATCTCCGCTATGGGGGGTGACAATCTGTCGCAAGGAGACCGCGAAGGGGTGACATCTACGACAACAGGGGTGACATCTACGACAGGAAACGTGGATCAAATGTCACCCGATCCGTCCTTAGAACCGTTAGAGACCCGTCCAGAACCTACGCGCGCGCGAGGCGCGGTCGCGTTGAGGACAGGGGGACAGGTGGTCGCTCTGCACGGAGGAGTTCTCGAACGTCCCTCGTGGAAGGTTGATCGCGTCGGAGTGACGGAGGCGGAGGGCGGTCTCGCTCGAGCGGTGCTCGCGACGTGGAACGATCTGACGGGGCAAAAGCTCACGTCTAAGGATTGGCTCGCGAAGATCATCCTTCGCATCCGCGAGCATCCCGATCTCGGTCTCGACTCTCACGAGCACGTCATAACGGCGGCGCTCAGAGATCCGTGGTGGTCCGGGCCCGCGAGCCCTAGCGTCGTGTACGGGAATGGCGCACAATTCGAGCGATGCGTCGAGCACGTGCGCGCCGGCGGCGCCACGAGCTCCCGGCCGGCACGGTTCGGACGGGGACTGTCCGCGCGTCAGATCGGCGAGATGTTCGGGGAAGGGGGAGTAGCGTGAGAAAGGCAGAGGCGGTACAGGTCGTGCAGGTGCTCGCGGCCGGGTTCCCGCACGAGGCGCTCGAGCCGGAGACCGTGGCTCTCTGGACGTACGAGCTCTGCGTGCTCGAGAGCGCAGACGCGGCGCGTGACGCGGCGATGACGATCGTCCGTTCGGGAGACAAGTTCCCGACGCTCCGGCAGTTCCGGGTCGCGTACAGGCAGGCGTCCGAGCGTCTCTCTCCGCCGGCTCTCGAGCAGAGCTCGGAACGCGAACCGATCCCGATCGACGCGGCAACGTGGCTCCAACGGATAGGGGGACGATCAGTGGCGCGAAGCGTCCCGATCTCGACGGCGATCGTCGCTCGTCCAGTGTGGGACCGGTGGCTCCGCCGGCGCCGGCACGAGCCGCTCCTGCCTCCCACGGACGCGGAGAAACACGACGCGATCCTCGTTCTCGGCGAGGGACGAGACAGGCAGGGCGTCATTCACGAGGGATGGCCGCGCGAGCTCGTACTCGAGGCAGAACGGATCTTCATTGAGGGATCGTCATGATCCCGTTCGAGTTCCCTCCCGGTTCCGGTCGTGTGGCCGACTACGACGTGGAGGAGTCGGAGATGATGCGCCGGCTCGTGCGCCGGCGGGAGCAGGGAGATCGAGCGGCGTTGAACGAGATCCGCGTGCTTCACGAGCTCAAGGTCGTGTTCGGAGTGAACATCGTTAGGGACGAGACCGGTGACTAGCCTCTCGTTCGATCTTCGCCAACAGATCAGGGAGATACGTAGCCGCGAGAAAATGCGGCGCCTAGAGATCGCGTCGCTCGGCGAGCCCCGTTGCATGGGATGCGGCGGCGAGCACGACGGCTACACGATGGGATGCGACACGTGCATGGACCGCAGGCAGCGTCGCAGAAACCGACGCGAGGTACAGCGCAAGTGCGGAGGTTGCGGCATCGATCATGACAAGCGCACGCCGGGATGCCGAACGTGTACGTACCGTCACTCCTACCGTAGCCGGCAGGCACAAACGATGTCCGCGTGATCGCCTATACTTATCGGGATGGCGCGAGTGGTCGAGATCATCGCGAAGGACGTTCCGGATGGGATCATGAGGACGCTTGTCGGCGAGGCACGTCATCGCGACGAGACGATCCAAGAGAGGGCGGTCTCGATCCTTTCACTCGCGTTCGGCGTCGAGAGGAAGGAATCAGGCCGGCGGTTCATCGATGGCAGCGGACGCTCGAGCACGCTCGTGCTCACGGTTCCGATCGAGCTCCGCGACCGCATCCGCCGGCGCGCGCTCGAGCTCGACGGCACGATACGCGGCATCGTGATCTCCACGATCGCCGCTCATTTCGGACAGACGGACGTCCCGACGGGGCGCCGTCCACGAGGGGGTAACTGATCGTGGCATTGACGCGGTACAAGATCCTCAAGCGCGGCGACAATGGATTGCTCGCCGAGCTCGGCACGCACGAAACGAACGGTCCTAAGCAGGCGATGCGACGCGAGCTCGAGAGCGGAACGTCCATCGCCGCGCACGAGACTCTCGTCGCGGTGCCGGAAGGAAACTGGACGGAGCAGGGCGCGCGCGTCCGCAAGATCGAGACCGTCGAGCTATTCGACCCTGACGATCTCTACCCGGACGGTACGCCGACGTCTCCGCAGACTGAGGCGGCGACGGCGTGAGCGTTCCCGCGCTCGCCGACGATCTGTCCCCGGCCGCGAACGAGCTCGTCGTCGCGCTCGAGGGTCTCATGACCCCGTTTGAGCTCCTCGTGTCGCTCGAGCGGAACGGAGCGGCGTCGCAGACGATGCTCCAACTCCCCGAGGTTGACTGGGACACGTACGAGTCGGTTGGATACTTTCTCGGCAGAATCAACCGGTCGTGCTCATGGTGGATCGGCGATTGGCTCATGCACGGCAAGGCGCAGTTTGCCGACAAAGTGTTTCAGGCGGCCGCGATCACGGGTCTGTCAGAGCAGACGTTGCTCGCTCGCATGTTCGTGTCGGAGGCGATTCCTCCGTCGCGCCGGCGGGCGGCCGTCTCGTTCTCCTGTCATGCAGCGGTCGCGCGGCTCAAGGCGGACGAACAGACACGATGGCTCAAGGCGTGCGAGAAAGGCGGATGGTCGTACGCGGAGCTCAAGCAGCGGATGAAAGCGGCACGCAAGGATGAGCGGCCGGAGCTCCCGCTCGACACGGGAGGAGAGCAGGGAGAGCCGAATATGGAGCTCGTGCTCGAGGTCGCTCGTGCGATCCTGCGGGACGCTCGCGAGTCTGACGACGGCTCCACGCATCCCGGGTTCGTGATCGTCCCGATCGAGGACATTGCGCGGCTACGCGCTGCTCTCGGTATGGAGGAGGAGTAAACAGCGTCGTGGCAGAGATGCCGGATTTCATCCGGGAGGCGATAGCGAAACAGGGACGCTATGACCCTGACGAGATCGCCGAGCGCGCCGAGGAGCTCGAGGAGACGATCCTCGGTGTCGCCTACCCGGAGGAGCCGGAGGAGGACAAGCAGGAGCGGCTCGATATCGGACCCGTCGAGCCGGCCGATCACGCATGACGGTTCCGAAAAACCGAGAGCGTCTCTCAGGCACGGCGCTACAGAAAGAGATCATAAAACTCGGGCGCCGGCAGGGATGGCTCGTCGCTCACTTCACGGCCGTCAAAACCGAGTTCGGATGCTGAGCGAACCAGGTTTCGCGGCGTCCGGCGGCCCAGGTACAACGGCTTTGGAGCATTGCCGACACTCTTCTTGTTTTGTTACCTCAACATGAGGTAGGATAAGCGGAAGAAACAGGCGATCACAAGAATGGGCGGTGGCTAGTGGCGCTTCCAGAGCGGGCGTACCAACGAGACGACGAGGTCGACGCCGCACTGCGCGCGCTCGGCGACGGTAGCCTCGACCGACTGGTGCTCTCGAGCGCTCTGCTCTTCGCGGAGGCCGAGCGTCGGACATGCACAGAGAACGATCCGGGGATCCTCATGGGCATGATCGGCTGGGGGCGCCCGATTCGCTACCTGCGTGAAGTGATGCGTCCGAAGGGTTGGTTGCGAGAGGACGGGTGCCAGTGGCGGCAGACGGAAAGGGGTTTCCCGATCTTGTCCTCGTCCGTGACCGTCTGATCGCCGCAGAGATCAAAGGAGACGGTGACACGCTCAGGGCGGAGCAGAAGCGGTGGCATAGCGCTCTCTTGCTCGCCGGCGTCGAGACGTACGTCTGGACTCCTCGCTCATGGCTCGATGGCGAGATCGAGAAGATCCTGACCCGGCGCGTTACGACCGATCAACAACGGCAGAGAGACGCATACGAGAAGATGATGGGCGCGCTACATGGCTCGTCCTGATCCCAAGCCTCCGCGCACGGTCCGCGACCCGAAAGCGCGCAAACGGTTCCATCGCGAGGGAGCCGTGTACGGGGAGTGCGCGATCTGCAGCGTCTCATACGGTCTCTCGCTCCATCACGTCTACGATCGCGACGACGTGGTGAGCAATTTCGTGTTTCTCTGCGGGAGCGGCACGACCGGATGCCACGGTCTCGTCACGAACGAGGATCTCGAGGCGCGCAAGGCGCTCGGAGCGTTCATCGTCGCGAACCGACGTGACGTGATCGTGTACGTGCTCTCGAAAGCGGGACGGGAGCAGGGCATAGAATGGTTCCGCCGGCGGCTACTCGTGGCCGTCGAGCCCTACCTATCAGCATGAGGGGGATCTCATGACAGACGAACAGACGACAGGCAAGGAGATCGCCGTTCCCGGCATCGGGACGGTCGTTTCTCTCGACAAGCCGCAGGAGATCGCGCAGGCGCTCGCAGACATACGCGATCTCGAGAATCAACTCCGCATCGTCAAGGGAAATCTCTCCTATCTGCTCGTGGACGAGTCGGAACGCGTGGGATCCAAGACTCTGCATCTCGACGGGATGACGGTCGAGATCTCGGGCGGCAACGCGATCGAGTGGGATCTCGAGGAGCTCGAGAAACTCCGTGACGCCGGCTTGCCGGAGGCAAGGTACGACGAGCTCGTCAAGACGGAGGTCTCGTACAAGGTGGATGCGCGTCAGGCGCAGAGGATCGCCGGCGCGAATCCCGCATATGCGACCATCATCGAACGCGCTCGCACCGATCGCGAAACAACTCCACGCGTGAGCGTGAAGCGGTGAGCCATCTCCGAGACACGACCGTGGCGAGATTCTCGAGTTCGTCCGTGCCTCCCTCGGATCGAGGAATGATGTGATGGACGTCGAGCGTCCGGTGACACTGGCCGCCGAGAAAGCGCGCGACGGTACAACGCGCTCCGTCGCGTTCTAGGACGAGCTCACGGAGAGCCGCGTCAAGCCGATGTTCCCGGTGCGTCTGCATTGCAACTCACTCGGTCAGTATTGCAAATCGTCAGGATGGTAGGTTGACGGCCGTCCGGACGCTCGAGCACAATGCTCGGAACACCTGCATATCGCGGCTTTCTATTGCCGACGGCGCGCCGCACGCGCTAGTCCATCCCTCGCAACGGCGGGGGGGAGCTCGAGTCAGGAGAGGCTGATCCGTCATCTTGCATACGCAACCGTCATTGCCATAGCAGCATTCGTTCTCGCATCGTCAGCGTCCGGTGATCCGTCGTCGGCGCCGGCGCTCGCGAAGCAGACACCGAAGCAGATACCACGACACGCCTGCCCGTACACACACTGGCGCATCTCGACGGCGCAGGCCCGGACATGGAAGGCGCAGCTAGCGCTCGATCTTCCCCTCACT
>WBZR01000676.1_pt1 | contig 50546 bp, 43 predicted proteins | sample 5204231 | NCBI WGS metagenome assembly WBZR01 (sample SAMN12412403, study PRJNA552823) | activated sludge metagenome | isolation source: activated sludge from anammox sidestream of wastewater treatment plant... | place: USA: Virginia | collected 2017-08 | reverse complement strand
TCCAGCCGAACCACATACCGTTTCATCGCCGATCCTCCATGATCAACAGGCCATCCACGGCCATCCAATCATGAACATCGACCCTTTCCAAAAATAACCCGCAAAGCTAACGATGACGGAGCACTAGCCGACGGACACAGGCGTACCGGCGTCGATCGTCTGCGTCAGTAGTTTGCTGATGACAGAGAAGATCCGGCTGGACAGTACTTCGACCTGAAGCAGATTGGCCATGTCCTCGATCTGCTGCTCCAGGCCGTCGAGCGCCTTGGCCAGCACCGACACATCGAGATTGACGCGCTCCATGCCTTCGATGCAGGACTTGAGGGCCACCTCGGGGTCCATCGTCTCGCACAGCGTCTTGGCGATGATGCTGCCCGCGCCGATGATCCTGGCCAGCCTCGCGCCGGCCGAGTTGGCGGGCAGGTCGCCATGACTGGCATGATGATAGCGCGCGCCTTCAACCACGCTGGCCGGCAGGTTCCACTGTTCGAGGATGAGGGCCGTGATTTCGCCGTGTGAAACGCCCATGACGTTGTACTCGGCGTGAATCCAGTCCTCGGTGCCGTGCGGCCGGTAGTTCGCGACGATGGGGGCGTAAACCTGCGGCATGCACCGCGCCATCACGATAACGCCCAGATCGGCCAGCAATCCGCAGATAAAGGCCTCATCCCGCTGCGTAGGCGACAGGACATCCGCAAACTTGCCCGACAGGATCGCCGTGGCCAGCGACCGCCGCCAGTAGTAGTTGATGTCGATGAGGTCGGTGGTCATCTCCTGAGTCTTCTGAACCAGGTAGCGCGTGAGCACCAGTTCGCGAACGCGCTTGATGCCCAGCAGCGTCATCGCCTGGTGCAGCGAAGAGACCTGACGGGTCAACCCGAACAGCGACGAGTTGGAGAGCCGCAGGACAACCGCGGCGATCCCCGGGTCGGTGCCCAGGAGCTCGACCAGCTTGTTCAGGTCGCAGTGCGGATCCTGCGTCATTTCATAGCAACGCGTCGCCACCATCGGCATCGACGGAATAGAGGCGGACCGCTTGATCGCTTCGAGTGTCTCGACTTGCAGCATGATGTTCACCTGATCGGCGAGGCGTTTCTCGCATGGCGAGTACGCGTGGGCTGATGGCGAGCGGGTCCCACGCACTGACTTATCGGTGCAGGGCAGGGTCGGCATGAGATGAAGTGAGAGCGGAAAGAAGCCGGAGATAAATGACGCACGAGGCCGCCCCCCCAAGCGGCCCCATACGCCTAATAATGATTGCGGCACGCAGACGGCCCGTTGGTGCTTTCCGCCAGGCCCTCGCAGCCTGAATTGCGAAGCACGCTTCCCGCAATCCTTGCGGGATGGGGTCGTCAACATGCTGGCCGGTCCCCGGCACAGGAACTATCGGTCCGGCCGTTTTACAGATGAGTTATTTTTGGAGGCAGGTTGCGGCGTGCAGCCTTACGCCGAACATCGATCGACCCATTGCATGGAAGAGTCGAGCAGTTGATGAGGCCGGAACGCGGCCTTGTAGTTCATCCGCGCGCAGTCATTGACGTAAAACCCCAGATACCAGTAGGGCAGAGCGCGACGCCGGCATTCCTCGATCTCGCACAAACCCCCGAAGACGCCCGGGCTTCGCCACGACTCGTCAGGATCGAAATAGAAATAGACGGAGGAGATGGCGGTCGGACAGAGGTCGAGGATGCCGACCGCGATGATCCTGTCGAGCACCGTGTAGGTCATCTCCAGCGATTGCGTGGGGGACTTATAAAGGAAATCCTCGAAGTCCTCGCGCTCTTCGCTCATGCTCCCGTCGTGCTGATGACGGAGGTAACGGACAAACAGCTCGTACTTCGCGGTCGAGGGCTCCGGCGTCCCCCATGCGACCCGGACGTCGGTATTACGCCGTAGAACGCGACGCTGCGACCGGCTCGGCGTGAATCTCGCCACGGGAACGCGAATTGGAACGCATTCGCGGCATCCGTCACAGACCGGACGATAGACGAACTCCCCGCTCCTTCGAAAACCGCGATCCATCAGGGCCAGATAGTCTTGAGGCGGAAGCAGGGGCGCGAACGTATACTCATTGACGGCCGTTCGTCCCGGCAGGTAGGGACAGGCATGGACCGGGCCGCGTCGCAGGGGTAGCTGGGTCAGTGGGACAGCCCTCATGGCGTGCGGGTCCATGACAGATAGAATAACCATTGCAGCGGACTTCCGCCGCGCCGCGTGGCGCCGGCAGGGGCCGGAATTACTATAAAGGGCTGATTTGCCCTCGGCGGCGCAGGTCGCCCTTGCGATTGGGAGTCCAGCATGACCAGGTTTCTGATGGGCGCGTGTGTTGTGGCGGTATTGGCGGTCACGATTCCCGCGCAGGCGGGGTTGAAGATCGGCGACAAGGCCCCGGCGGTAAAGGCGGGCAAGTGGATGACGTCCGCTCCGCCCGCGCTGCCGAATGAAAAGGGCGGCGAGAAGCACGTCTTTCTCGTGGAGTTCTGGGCCACATGGTGCCCGCCCTGCCTCAAGAGCATTCCTCATCTGGGCGAGCTGCATCGCAAGCACGGCAAGGACGGCCTGGTCATCATCAGCGTGAGCAACGAGGAACCGGAGACCATCGAAAAGTTCCTGAAGAAGAACGCCTCCAACAAGAAGCTGGAGATGCCCTACCACGTCGCATCGGACGATGATATGGCGACCAACTCGACCTACATGGCCGACATCGAGTCGATTCCCCACGCTTTCATCGTGGATCGCAAGGGCATCGTGATCTGGACCGGTAACCCGCTCGATCCGGCGATGGATGACGCGGTCGAAGGGGTCCTCGCCGGCACCTACAACGTCGAAGTAGCCAAGAAGGCCGCCGCCACCACCGAGAAGTACGAAGAGCTGATGGACACGTTGAAGTCCGCCTACACCGACGGCGACAAGGAGAAGATCTTCAAGACGCTCGACGAGATGATCGCGCTCAAGCCGCAGGAACTTCAACCCTACCTGATTCGCCGCCAGTTGATGGCGGAGTACGAGATGCAGGACCAGGTAGCCGCCTGGGACCAGAAAATCGAAGCGGCCATGCAGGACCATCCGGATTCACTGGTCGATCTGGTGGAGTTCGAATTGCAGAAGCCCATCGCCGATCGCAACGCGGGCCTCATGTATCGCAGCGCATCGCGCGCCGTGGAGCTGACCAAGCGACGCGACGTGGACATCCTCACGGCGTTGGCCGAGGTCCAGTGCCAGCTCGGGATGCTCGACGCGGCGATTGCCACCCAGCGCGAGGCGGTGGCCCTGGCCGACGAATCCTCGAAGGAATCAATGAAGAAGGTGCTCGGCTATCTGGAAAGCGCCAAGGCCCTGACAAAATAGGCGGGCCTGATCCGCTCTCCGCACCGCGAAACGGCGCCGAAAACGCGAACAGACTCACCACGCGGTGATCTCTCCGATCAGTTCCTCCGCCAGATCCTTGACGGTGACGATCCCGAGGCAATGGCCCGCGGCGTCCTCGATCGCGGCGATCCGCCGGCGCTTCAGTTGTAGAACAGCGAGCGTGTCGAGAACCGTCGTCTGGGCGGTGACGCGAGGGATCTCTCGGATGACCCGATCGAGCCGATCGTTTTCACCCATGTAGATCAAATCGAGCAGGTGGGCCACCCCGATGATTTGCTTGCGCTCACCCGAATAGACGGGCAGTCGCGAATGCCGCGATGACTGTATCACCCCGCGAATGTCCTTCATGGCCATATCACTTCGCAACATGACGATCCGGGAAAGCGGAACCATGACCGCCGTGACCGGAATCCCGCGCAGCTTGTGGGCGCTTTCCAGCATGTCGATCTGAGTTCGCGTCAGATTCCCCTCGGCCGCGCCCTCGTGAAGAAGCTGATACATCTGGGCCCTGGACCCGAGAAACGTGCCGGTGCCGGGCGACGCGCTGTGCTTGAGGAAAAGCGTGCCGATCCATCTTTGAAGCCCGATCAAACCGGCGAGCCGGAAGAGCCTTCGCGAAAAGACAAGCATCGGGGCAATGTGAGGCATGAAGCGATCGGCATGTCGCTGGAATAGATTCTTGGGGACGATTTCCCCAAAAATAAAGATCATCGGCGTGAGGATGACGGTCGTGTAGAACTCGGCGCTTCCGGCGGCCTGGCGTTCGGTGAGATTCGGGGAGGCGCTTTTCAAAATGAGAAAGGCCAGGGAGAGCGGGGCCAGATAGTTCGCAATGTTGGTGCCGATCAGCACGGTGGCAAGGGAATCAGGCCGATGGTGCAGGAGATCCTGCAAGAGCATCGCTCGCTTGTTCTTTCGGTATGCCGCGACGGACAGCCGCAGCCGGCTGACACAATAAAGCCCGGTCTCGGCGCCGCTATAAAGGCCGGAGAAAATCACGCAGAGGGCGCAGAACGCAAATCCGACCGTGGCTTCCATTGGGCTCAACTCGGCCAGGATCATGCGGCGCCTCCTTCCCGACGATCGGCCGTCGATTTGGCGTCGGCGGCGAGCAGCAGCGACAGGTCGGCGTTTTCCCCGGTCGGTTTGAGAAGTGTCACCATGGCCCGAAATACGCGCCGCTTCCGCATGACCATGACGCGCAAGACCACATGGCCGATCGTCACTTCGTCGCCGGGTTCCGGCAGCCTGCCGAATGACTCGACGATGAGGCCGCCCACCGTGTCGAATCGCGTGTCCTCGATGGGAAGCTCAAAGGCCCGGCGGAAGTCGTCAATGTCCATGGCGGCATCGACGGTGAACGTGTTGGGGCCTAATCGAACGAGGCGCGGTTCATCGCCCGTCTCGCCCGGCGCCGAGAGATTTCCGACGATGGCCTCGACGATATCCTCCATGGCGATGACCCCGGCGAGCCCGCCGTACTCATCCACCACGATGGCCATCTGCGTGCCCGTATGCCGAAAGTGCTGGAGAACCGACTCGGCGCCCGCCTGTTCGGGTACGAATTGAACCGGCTTGAGCATCTCGCGGATCGGCTTGTCCGGATACAGAAACGTATCACGTGCGGCGACGGTTCCGATGATGTTGTCGATCGTGCCTTCATAGACGGGCATTCGCAGAAGCCGGGCGGTCTTGAACAGCTTTTCGAGGTCGTGGCGATCATGCGCAATATTGAAGGCGCTGAAGTCCACCCGTGGCACCATCAGGGCGCTGACGCGCGTTTCGGCCAGCTCGAAGACGTGATGAATGATTCTGTTTTCTCGATCATCAATCAGCCCGCCGTCCTCGCAGATGCTGACAAGCTCCTGCAATTCTTCCGCGGCGATCGATGAGGCCGGCAGCGTCGTGCCGCTGACCAGCCGAATCAGAGGCTCAACGAAGACGTTCTCCAGCAGCCAGCGAAGGGGGGACGTTGCAATGACCAGACCCCGAATGGCGGGCGCGATCATCAGCGAGAGCTTGACGCTGAGTATCAGTGCGATTTGTTTGGGGAGGATTTCCGCCCCGAACACGGTGACCACAAAACCACCAATGCCGAAGACCGTCGCCACGGCCGTCGATCCGCCGGAAAGCCGGACCGACGTGACCCCCAGGACGGAATACAACAGCATGTTGATCGCTGTATTGGTCAGCAGAAGCGTGGACAGAAGCCCGCGCGGATCGGCCCGAAGCTGGGCGACTTTTCGAGCACTGACGGTATTGAACCCCGCCAGATCCTGAAGTTGCTTGCGCGTCAGCGCGAAGAGCGCGGTCTCGCTCGCCGAGGCCATGGCGCTGGCGATGATCAGCGTCCCGATAAGCGCAAAGGCGGGGAGATTCTCGATGAGTCTGTCGATCAGGTGAGGTGACATCCAGCCTTTGATTTTAGGGCGACGGCTGATTACTGTCGAAGTCGGGTGCAGACACTGTTGCCAACGACGAACAGCACATGACGTATTTCTGGCTGGTGATCATCGGACTTGCGGGCGGCGCCAGCGGCGGGCTGCTGGGTATCGGCGGCTCCGCGGTGATGATCCCCGGGTTGGTCCTGCTGCTCGGACCGGACAAGCAGCATCTCTATCAAGCGGCGGCGATGATCGTGAACTTCTTCGTCGTCGGGCCGGCGGTCCTGCGGCACACTCAGGTGCGGGCGATGCTGCGGCCCGTTACTCGATGGATGATTCCCAGCGCGATCGTCGGCGCGGTGCTGGGTGTGTTCGTCAGCGAGCTGCCGATGTTTCGCGGCAGCGGTCAGGGGTATTTGCAGATTACGTTCGCCGCGTTTCTGGCTTACGTGATCGCCTACAACCTCATAAGGCTTGGATCGGGTCACCGTTTTCAGAAGATGACGGAGGCGGACTCGGCGAAGTTGTCCAAGTCGCTGATCGTGGCCGCCGTCGGCCTGCCGTCCGGCCTGCTCGGCGGCCTGCTCGGCGTCGGCGGGGGGCTGGTGGCCGTCCCCGCGCAGCAGGTGGCCCTGCGCATTCCCCTGACCAACGCCATCGCCAATTCGGCCAGCACGATCTTGTGGTCGAGCGTCGTCGGCGCGATTGCGAAGAACAGCCGGCTGACCGAGCACGGATTCACGATCCGTGAGTCGCTGATGCTGGCGCTGTGTCTCGTGCCGTCGGCGATGATCGCCTCATACTTCACCGCGGCGAAGGTCCACCGCTGGCCGGTGCGCGTCATTCGATACGCCCTCGTGGCACTTTTGCTCTACAGCGCATATCTGCTCGCGACCAAAGGCTGGGCCCAGGCTCACGGGTAGCCGCCGATTGTTTATTGGGGCGAGTCAAAATCCGCAATGAAGATCTGGCTCGATCCGTCCGGCCCGCGCTGGCTCGTCCACATCATCTTCCTGCCGTCCGGGCTGATCACCGGCAGCCCGTCGAAGCGTGGGCTGTAAGTGATGCGTCGCTGCGCGCCCGTTTCGATGTTCAGCCAATAGACCTCGTAGTTGCGGTGCCCGTGAATGCTCGTCGTGAAGACAACCGACTTGCCGTCCGGCAGCCAGTAGGGGGCCCAATTGACGATGTCGCTGTGCGTCGTGAGCTGCCGCTCGCCGGTGCCGTCGGCGTTGATCACAAAAAGCTGAAGGTGATCGTCCTGATTCCGATCGGCGCGGAAAATGACGCGCTGGCCATCGGGTGAAAAAAACGGCCCGCCGTCATAGCCCGGTTTGTCGGTGAGTCGGCGCACAAGCGTGCCGTCGGCGCGCATGATGTATAGGTCGGGGTTCCCGTTGCGGTCGCTGGAAAAGACGATGAATTTCCCGTCAGGGCTGAAGGCGCACTCGGCGTCGTATCCCGGCGTGTCGGTGACTTGCTTCGGGTTCGAGCCGTCGACGTCAGCGCGCAATATGTCCATCCCGCCGGGCATGTCCCATGTGTAGGTGCTGCCTTCGCGGTGATACTTATTTGGGTTCTCCATGTCGGGATGAAGATAGCTCGAGGCGTAGATGATGCTCTTGCCGTCCGGCGCAAAGTACCCGCAGGTGCACGCGCCGCCGCCGGGGCTGACTTGCTTGAGCGTGCCCGGCAGCGCGTGGCCGTTCTGATCGAGCTCCAGCGTGAACATCTGGTATTTCGACTCGCCTTTGGGATACGCCTGGAAGATGATGCGCCGCATGTCGGGGCTGAAATACGCCTCGCCGGAACGGTCCAATCCCATTTCCGTGAAAGTGAGCTGGCGGACGTTGGAGAGGTAGCGGGATTCGCTTTCCGCCCAGTTCGCTTCTGGCGTTGCGTCAGGATTCAGCACGAATGCCGGCTTTGCACAGCCTCCGCAGATAACGGTAACAATGATCGCAATCCGTGTACCCTGCTGGGTTTGCATACGAACTCCCTTCTGGTGTCAGCTCGGCAATGTTAGCCGGACAGCCTCGAAACCCGAAGGGGGCAAATCGCGGTGCAGTGAGCCATTTGGCGACGTTCGCGAAGGCAGAGGCCGACCTGGGAATCGGAGTCCTTTTTCTGCTTTACTCTTGCAATCGCCGAGATTATTATTTAGACGGTTGGTTTGGTTCAACGAACGTGCGATAGGGTCCGCGACATTTCTCAGCAAGGTTCCGCTACTCATTGCCGGCTCGCCCATCCCACCTTTTGGTCGGAAAGGTCCGACCCTTTCATGTCGACCCTGAAAGCAAAAGATCGGGTCGAATTGCCCTGTGTGTTTTTTTAGGAGTTACGATTAATGGGCAAGAAACTGTATGTCGGCAATCTTCCTTTCACAATGAGTGGTTCGGAGCTTGAGCAGCTCTTCGCCGCACACGGCACTGTCACCAGCGCCCAGGTCATCTCCGATCGCGAGACTGGCCGGAGCAAGGGTTTCGGTTTCGTGGAAATGGCTTCGGACAGCGAGGCCCAGGCGGCCATCGATGCCCTGAACGGCCAGCAGAATGGCGGTCGCGCTTTGACCGTCAATGAAGCTCGCCCGAAGGAGAATCGTAGCGGTGGCGGCGGCGGCGGTGGTCGCGGCTTTGGCGGCGGCGGCGGTGGTCGCGGCGGCTACGGCGGCGGCGGCGGCGGTCGCGATCGCTACTAAGGATTGAGAATGACCCGATGCCGATTTTCGGCCGCGGGTGATTCGATTGCCAAAAGAACGAAGGGGCCGCGAGCGATCGCGGTCTCTTTCTTTTTTACCCATCGCGATTAATCCGTCGCCCCGTTTTGCACCACACGGCCGAAGCGATTATCTTCGCAACTATTCGCAAGACTCATTCCCGCCGGAGGGCGGCTAGAAGGTAGGAAAAAGTGGAAATCACGATCCTCTGCATCGGGGACGTCGTCGGTAAACCGGGCCGATCCATCGTCTCGCAGGCCGTCCCGCGACTCGTCAAGGAGCGCGGCATCGATTGCGTCATCGCCAACGTCGAAAACGCCGCTGCCGGCTCCGGACTGACCGAGCTCCTATACAACAAATTCCTCCGATACGGCGTCAACCTCATGACGCTTGGCGACCACATCTACCGCAAGGGCGAGATCATGCCCGTCCTGGAGCGCTCCGATTGCGCCGTGCGCCCCGCGAATTATCCTTCCGAATCCGTCGGCAAGGAAATCGCGGTCTTTCAAACCGCAAAGGGCCCGAAAGTCGCCGTCGTCTCGATCATGGGACGACTCTACATGCGGCCGCCCTGCGATTGCCCGTTTCACGCCGCCGATCGCGTCTTCGCCAAGCTCCCGCGCGACGTCAACATCGTCATCGTCGACATGCACGCCGAGGCCACCAGCGAAAAAGTGGCGATGGGCTGGTACCTCAATGGACGCGCGAGCATGGTCTTCGGCACCCACACCCACATCCAGACCGCCGACGAACGCATCCTCGACCGCGGAACCGCCTACATCACCGACCTCGGCATGAGCGGGCCCTACGACAGCGTCCTCGGTAGACGAAAAGACAGAATCATGCGCTACCTGATGACCGGCCTGCCCGCGCCCTTCGACGTCGCCACCGACGACGTCCGCATGTGCGGGGCCCTGGTGAAAGTTGACAGCGACACGGGAAAGGCGACACACATCGAACGAATCCGCGTCGACGCCGACGGAACCTCCATCGCGGACCACGATGACGACTGAGCCGGCGGCGGAGGATCGCATGGGCGAACATCTTCGCATCGTGCCCTATTCGGCGAGCGATCGTGACGCGATGATCGACGTCGTCCAGCGCGTCTATCAGGAGTACGGCTTCACCTGGGAGGCCGACGGCTATCACCGCGATCTCTATACCGTCGAGGATTACTACCTGCGCGGCGGCGGCATGTTCTGGATCGCTCTCGACGCCGACCGCGTCGTCGGCTGCGTCGGCGTGACGCTTCACGGGACCGAGTGCGAATTGCACAGGCTCTACCTGCTCCCGGAATATCGCGGACGCCGGCTCGGCCGCCGCCTACTGGAAACGGCAATGGACCACGGCCGTCAATCCGGCATCAATCGCATGATCGCCTGGAGCGACGTAAAGCTGCCCGACGCCCATAAGCTCTATCTCAAGCTGGGATTCACTCAGCAGGGGCAGCGCATCTGCGACGATCCCGACAAGGCGCTTGAGTACGGATTCTGGAAGGAGCCGCTGTGAGCAAGCGAAAGCCAACCGGCCGGCCGCCCTTCGACCCAAGCAAGGTAAAGCCCGACGACGAGCCCAGCCTCTTCGGCCCGTCGCCGGAAGAACCCAAATCGCCCCCCAAAGATGGCGCGTCCCAACTCCCCGCCCCCGCGCCAAAGCTCTACACCGTCAGCGACCTGAACCGGATGGTAAAAGCCGCCATCATCGCCGCACTGCCCGGCAGCGTCAGCGTCCTCGGCGAATTGTCCAACCTGTCCCGGCCGTCGGGAGGGCACGTCTATTTCACCTTGAAAGACGCATCCAGCGAAGTCCGCTGCGTCATGTGGCGTTCCGACGCGGCCCGGTTGCGCTTCGCGCCCGAAGACGGCATGGAAGTCATCGTCACCGGCGAAGTCGATGTCTACGAACCGCGCGGACAGTATCAACTTTACGCCCGCCGTTTGGAACCGCGCGGCGTCGGCGCGCTGGAGATCGCCTTTCGCCAGCTCAAGGAGCGACTGGAGCGCGAGGGTCTCTTCGACCCGGCCCGCAAGCGCCCGATTCCCGCCGTGCCCAGACGGATCGCCGTCATCACCAGCCCGACCGGCGCAGCCATCCGAGACATCCTGCAAACCATCGAGCGCCGTTACCCCTGCGTGTCGATCTACGTCTTCCCCGTCAAAGTGCAGGGCGACGGCGCGAAGGAAGAAATCGCCGACGCCATCGCCCGCGTGAATCGATCCAGCGCGAAGTTGGGCGGCATCGACGTCATGATCGTCGGTCGCGGCGGCGGCTCCCTCGAAGACCTGTGGGCCTTTAATGAGGAACACGTCGCCCGCGCCATCTTCAACAGCGAGATTCCAATCGTCAGCGCCGTCGGCCATGAAGTCGACTTCACCATCGCCGACTACGTCGCCGACCTCCGCGCCGCAACCCCGACCGCGGCGGCCGAGCTCGTCGTCCCACAATTGACCGACCTCATCGCAGGGCTCGACACGCAAACCCACCGCCTCTCCCGCGCCGCCCTGCGCGCCGTGGAGTCTGCGACTTCGCGCTTGTCCATGCTGGAGCGCTGCGAGTGGTTCCGTGATCCGCTCGGCCGCATCGGCCATCGCCAACAGCAGTTGGACGAAGTCACCGGCCGCCTGCGCCTGGCGATCTCGCGCCGATTGTCCGCATGCAGCGCCGCCCTGCATGAATCCGAAATGAGACTCGCAAAGGTGCGGCCCGAGGTCCAGCTAGGCCGCCGCCGCGAATTGCTCGGCGAAATCGAGCACCGCCTCCGCTGGGCACAAGGCCACTTCAACCTCAAACTCGAACGCCGACTCGCCGCCGTCGAATCCCGCCTTCGCGTCTCATCGCCCAACCGCCTCGTGCAGCAGGGCGCCATCGTCCTCGGTCATCTGACCGATCGCCTGACTCGCGGCCAGCAAACTCGCCTGCGGGATTGCCAGCACGGGCTCGACGCGCTCGAAGCCCGAATCCTCGCCGCAAGCTCCGAGGCCGTCCTGCGACGCGGCTACACCATCACCCGATCGGCCGACGGTCGCCTGATCCGAAGCCCCGCCGACACCGACGCCGGCGAGCAGATTGTCACCCAGACGGCAGGCGGAGAAATCCGAAGTCGTGTAGAATCGTCGGACGACGAAAGTTAACCCGGCGGCACGAGAGCCTATGTCCAAAGCCGAACCCACATTCGAAGAAGCCATGAAGCGGCTGGAAACAATCGTCCAGGCCATTGAGCAGGGCAAGATCGGCCTCGAAGAGTCGATCAAACAGTACGAAGAAGGCATGGCCCTGATCCGTCGCTGCCGGGGAGTCCTGTCAGACGCCGAGTTGAAGATTCAGCACCTCCAGGCCGCCGGCGCCGATGGCGCCGAAGTCGTGCCCGGCTCGACGAACGCCAGGTAGCAGGACGCCGAATAAGGGGTAAGTTGCCATCCGGGGGGCAATTGCTCATTTTTTTTGAAAGTTCAGTTTAGTCAGAATCCCTCGTGCGTACCGCCGCAAAACGGCTAGGATGTATCGCGGTTTCTTCGGCCGTGACGGGAGTTTGCCTTGTCCGGGCGGCTGATATTGAGTTCGAGCATGGATACGGCAATCGCTGACGACGTCATCACATCGCTACGCACCACAGCATCCGAGGTTGACGCCGCGATGCGTCGATGGCTCGAAGGCCCGGCAAATACGCCGCTGAGGCTGCTCGAAGCGATGCGCTACAGCCTGGAAGCGGGGGGCAAGCGCCTTCGACCGGCCCTCGTCCTCTGGTCCGCCGAGCTTTGCGGCGGTTCGCCGACGGCGGCAATGCCCGCGGCCCTCGCCGTCGAGTGCGTCCACACCTTCAGCCTCATCCACGACGACCTTCCCGCTCTGGACAACGACGACATCCGCCGCGGCCGACCTTCCAGTCATAAGGCCTTCGGCGAGGCGACCGCTATCCTCGCCGGTGACGGCCTTCTGGCACTGGCGTTTGAAATCCTCGCCACCGACACCCCCGACGCCGACTCGGCCGTCGCCATGGTCCGCGAGCTCTCCGCCGCCACCGGCTGGCGCGGAATGATCGGCGGTGAGGCCGCCGACATCGAAGGCGAAAAGCAGCCGCCCTCCGTCGAAGTCGTCGAGCAAATCCACGCCGCAAAAACCGCCCGACTCATCGAGGCGAGTTGCCGTATGGGCGCCATCGCCGCCCGTGCCGATTCCCGTACGCAAGACGCCCTGGTCCGATATGGCCGCCACCTCGGCCTCGCCTTCCAGGCGGCCGACGATCTGCTCGATGAAACCGGGGCTGTAGAGTCCCTGGGCAAGCCGGTACGCCGCGACCATCAAAACGGCAAACAAACTTACCCACGAGTCGTAGGAGTAGAGGCCAGTCGCCGCCTCGCGGATGATCTGACGCAAAAGGCGATTGATTCACTGAAACCATTTGGCGAGCACGCCGCAAAGCTGGTCGCGCTCGCCCGATACGTAGTGGCAAGGGAGTGCTGACGTAGCGAGGGACAGCCTGATAAGTGACAGGCCGTCCGCAACGATGGAGCATGGAACGACGGGAATGAATAATATCCTACCCACACTGAGTTCGCCCGATGCGCTGCGGGCATTTTCGCAGGCCGAGCTTCTCCAGTTGGCGACCGAGATTCGCGAGCGGATCATCCAGGTCGTCGGCAAGAACGGAGGTCACCTCGCCAGCAACCTCGGCGTTGTCGAACTGACAATGGCCTTGCACCACGTCTTCGACTTCAAGCACGATCGTTTGCTTTGGGATGTCGGCCACCAGGCCTACGTCCACAAGCTGCTCACCGGCCGCCACGCTCGGTTCGACACCCTGCGCAAGGCCGGCGGAATCAGCGGCTTTCCAAATACCGACGAAAGCGAATACGACCTTTTTAACGTCGGCCACGCCGGCACCGCCATTGCCACCGCCGTCGGCATGGCCCGCGGCGCTTCGCTCATGAGCGATGACCGCCGCGTCGTCGCGGTCGTCGGCGACGCCAGCATCTTCAACGGCGTCGCCTTCGAGGGGCTCAATCAGGCCGGCACCCTGCGCCGTCAACTGCTCGTCGTGCTCAACGACAATTCGATGGGCATCGCCCCCACCCAGGGCGGCATGGCCGAGTACCTCGCCAAGTTCCGCGTCAGCACCGTTTACGAAGACCTGAAGCGCGGCGTGAAGCGCTACCTGCCCAGCGTTCCGCTCATCGGCAAGCCCGCCCTCCAGGCCCTCGATCACTTGAAAGAGGGCCTCAAGGCCACTGTCTCTCCGCATCAGATCTTCGAGCAGCTGGGCTTCATCTACGTCGGCCCGACCGACGGCCACGACTTGGAGCATCTCATCGAGCTGCTCGGTGTCCTCAAGGACGTTCAGCACCCCGTCCTGCTCCACGTTCACACGCAAAAGGGCAAGGGTGCCGAATGGGCCCTCGCCGAGCCCACCAAGTTCCACAGCCCCAAGCCCTTCAAGGTCGAAGGGTGCCGCGTCGAGATCCAAAAGGGCGGCGTCAGCTATACCTCCGCCTTCGCCGATGCCCTCATCAAGGTCGCCCGCGAGGATTCGCGAGTCTTTGCCCTCACCGCGGCCATGCCCGACGGCACCGGGCTGAACAAGTTTCAGGAGCAGATTCCCGAGCGCTACCTCGACGGCGGCATCGCCGAAAGCGCCACCGTCGACATCGCCGCAGGCATGTGCAAGGCAGGCATGCGTCCCGTCACCGCGATCTACTCCACATTCCTCCAGCGCGCCTTCGATCAGATCTTCCAGGAAGTCGTCCTGCAGGGGCTCCCGGTCATCTTCGCCCTCGATCGCGCAGGCCTCGTCGGTGGTGACGGCCCCGTCCATCACGGTTTCGCCGACATCGCCTATCTCCGCGTCTTCCCGAAGATGGTCCTGATGGCCCCGGCCGACGCCGCGGAGATCGAGTCCGCCCTTCGCTTTGCCTTGTCGCAGGATGCCCCCGCGGCCATCCGCTATCCGCGCGACACCATCCCCGAGCCGCTCTTCGCCGACGGCCAGACGCCCGCATTCGAGCTGGGCCGCTCCGTCACCCTGCGCGAAGGCGACGATGCCGTGATCCTGGCATACGGCTCCACCTGCCGCGCCGCCTTGGATGCGGCTGAGGTGCTCTCGGTCGACGGTATAGAGACGCGCGTCGTCAACGCCCGCTTCGCCAAGCCGGTCGATCAGGAGATGGTCGGTTCGGCCCTGGCCCTCGGCGTCCCGGTCCTCACGGTCGAAGATCATTCCGTCAGCGGCGGCTTCGGTTCCGCCGTTCTGGAGACCGCCGGCGACCTCGGCCTCGCCGCCGACAAGGTGATCATCCTCGGCATGCCCGCCGACCGCTTCGTGGCCCACGGCCCCCGCATCGGCCAGCTCGCCGAGTGCGGCATCGACGCCGCCGGCATCGCCGCCTCAGTCCGCGAAGCGCTGGGCGCGCCCAAAACAAGCGTCTCCGACGCCGCCCTCCAACGCGCCCGCGACCTGGCATATGTCCCCACCGCCGACGAGACGTAATCCATCATCACCGCATTCGCCCGCGAGCCGCACGTGGGCCGCCGCGACTCTCTCATCCGCGCTCTGATTTCGTTTCGCCAATCCTCGTCACGATGCTGTAGCGCCACCCCTTGTGGGTGGCGTCGTGGTCCTCCTCCTCGTCGTCGGCGCTGTCTTTCGCACAATCACATCCCCCCTTTAACATTTAACCTCCGGTCAATTACCGGGGGTCCGCTGCTGCGAGATTCCTTTCTCGCACCCACTTAGAATGGGAATCCCTTCCCATGTCTTGCGTCATTGGGTTGCCATTTCCATCTCATGATCGATCAAGCGATCCCGTGCCCTCATCCCCAGGCGCGAACACGGAGCAAATATCCTCATATGAGGGACCATTGCATCCGTAAAACAACCGGTGCCACATGCCCGACACACAAATCCGGCGCCTCCCCATAGCGCTGTCTCAGCCCGCCAACCCGTTTCCGCAGTTTTTCACCGAAAACGCGCGCCACCCCAACACACGCCCGCCACAAGACTTGCAACCGAAAAAAATCCGCTGTGTCACCTTATGTCACTTTAGCTTCCTCGCTTCCCGCGCGAGCATGGACGCGGCTTGCCGTTTGGCGACGGGCCACCTGCGGCCCCCGCATCGCCATGTGTCACCGCCTTTGCATTCCCCTTGGCCCCTTTTTTCACCTTTTCCGCGAAGCGCCCCAACACGTGCCCGCCACAGCGCTTACAAACGCCTTCAAAAACTTTTTTCGCCTATTGTCACCTTGGATTGTGCCCCCCAAACCCAGCCCGCCACGCAAAAAATCGCCCTACGCCGAGGCCCCGCTGTAATGCCGAAGACCGAATTTCCAAAACCGGTTCGACACCACCAGCATCACCGCAGCGAGGGCGAAGCCCCATGCCACCGTGGTCGGCGCCGCCGTCATATCGCCCGAGATCAGAGCCCGGGCGGGAACCGTCGTGATAAAGGCGAGCGGGACGAGGTACGTCAGCGTCCAGCGGACGCTCTCGCGATAAATGTCGATCGGGAACCGGCCCGCCTCGAAGACATTCCAGAAAACCATCTCAATGTTCTGCACCCGAACAAACCAGAAGCACATCGTCCCGAGCATGAGCCACACGCCATAGACGATCGTGAACCCCGCCGCCAGCGTCGCGGCGAAATTGATCGCCTGCGCGACAGGCACGTGTCCGGTCAGCTTGACGCAGCCGTATACGGCAATGCTCAGCCCCAGCAGTACATCGACCACCCGATAGATCACAATCTCGCGAATGCTGACAAGGAACTGCGCGTTGACGGGCTTGAGCAGCACAAAATCGAGCGTGCCCTCGCGGATGTCCTCCAGAAGCTTGCGCATGTTCGGAACGATGGCGATGCGGATGCCGCCCGCGACCGTGCGATAGACGCCGACGAGGACGAGCATGTGCTGCCACTTCCACCCGCGAACGTCCTGCGTGTTGGAGAAGATGATATAGACGCCGATCAGTTCGCTGATCAGGTGCAGAATCGAGACGACGATGCGCATGTACATGTCAAACCGATAGGCGGCGAGGTTCTGCACGTTCACCTTGGTGAACAGGGCGATCAGTCGAATGGGGCGCATGAAGTTCATATCAACCGCTCACCGCCGAATAGTGCCGAACCGCCGCCTTCCACCCGAAGCGAAAGACGAAAACGATGCCCAGGAGCCAGACAAGTTGAATCGTGAGTCCGGACAATGCCTCGGCCGGCGTCTTGATCTTGCCCATCATCAGCTCCGCCGGAAAGGCGTACATCCACCGAAAGGGAAGGATGTACGCGGCGTGATAAAGAATCCCCGGCAGCGCGGCCAGCGGCGCGAACCGGCCGCCGAAGATCATGCCGATGCCGAAGTAGGCCTCGCCCACCGCATCGAGCTTGGGCGACCAGAAAGAGACCAGCGCGACCACATAGCCCAGGAGAAAATTGAGAACCCCCGCCAGCATCGTGGCGACGATGCCCAGCACGATCTGCCACAGCGCGGCGTCGAAAGTCGGACGAACGATCCAGAAGAACAGGGCCCACATCGGCCCCACAAAGGCAAGCGTGGTGATCTTGTACGCCATGTTGGCGGCCAGCGCAGCCCAGATGGGCAGAATGGGCCTAAGAAGTTGCGGCGAAAGCGATCCGCTGCGAATGAGATAGCCGAGTTCATAGGCATCCCACGCGGTCGTGAAGTGCCCGATGATCATGATGCAGAAGTAGTACGCCGCGAACTGCCCGCGACTAAAGCCCGCAAGCGTCTGATCGACGTTGCTCTCGGCGGCCGCGCTCCAGATGGCGTAAAGAACGGCGGGGTTAATGAGCCCCCAGATGGCCCAGAGGATGATCTCCCCGCGATACTGAAGCATCGTGCCGACGGCGGCCCGAAGGAAGGCGGCGAATGAGCGAACGACGACTCTCACTTCGAGACTCCCGCCGGCTGAGGCTCATCCGCCTTTCGACCGAAGGCCAGAGAGATGACATCCTCGATCGGCGGGTCCTCAATGGTCAGGTCGAGAACCGGCAGGTCGCGCAGAAGTCGATCGGTGACAGCCGGGGCCGATTTCTTGGCGACGCGGAGCATGATCTTCCGCTCCTGCCGCTGAAGGACATCTCCGAGGGCCGCGAAGTCGTAGCCGTCAGCCTGATGGTCCAGATCGATCTTGATGACCTTGAACGGGGCCAGCCGCGCGGACAGGTCGCCGAGCAGGCCGTCAAAGAGAATGCGCCCGTGGTCGATGACGATGATCCGCTTGCACAGCGCCGTGACGTCGGCCATGTAGTGGCTGGTGAGAATCAGCGTGGCCCCGTAGCGCCGGTTGTAATCGGCGATGAAGTCGCGGATGCGCGCCTGCATGGTGATATCGACGCCGATCGTCGGTTCATCGAGAAAGAGCACGTCGGGCCGGTGGAGCAGCGAGACGCAGATCTCGCATTTCATGCGCTCGCCGAGCGACAGGGTGCGCACCTGCTTCTTGAGGATGTCGCGGATATCCAGCAGTGTGACCAACTCGTCGAGGGTCTCCTGATATGCTCGTTTGGGCAGGTCGTACACCGCGGCGTGGACCAGGAACGAGTCCATCGCCGGCAGGTCCCAGCTCAACTGGCTGCGCTGGCCCATGAGCATGCTGATCCGGCGCAGATAGGTCGACTCGCGCCGCCACGGAACATGCCCCATGACCGAGCAGGTGCCCGACGTCGGGTGCAACAGCCCCGACATCATCTTCAGCGTCGTCGTCTTTCCCGCCCCGTTGGGACCGAGGAAACCGACGATCTCGCCCTTTTCAACGGAGAAACTGACCTGCTCGACGGCGCGGACCTCCTTGTACCTGCGCCGAACGACGGAACGCACCGACGCCCAGAAGCCGCCCTCGCGCTCGGGCACACGAAAGGTCTTGGTCAGTGCGCTGACTTCAATCTGTGGCATGGCGGGATGTTAATGGAAGCGAATCCGCTTGGCACGCAAGCGCAGCGAGAGGGGAGAACCGGCAAGACGGGTCTTATTTTTTCTCACCCTCAAGAGCCTCGCTGACCTGCTTGCGGAAGTCGCGATAGTCGCGGCGCAGCTCGAGTCGTTTGTTGAGTCTTATGATCTGGTCGAGCTTGTCCCTGGCGTCATCCCACTTCTTCGCCTTGATGTCATCGGCGACCTGACTGAGGAGCAGCTTCGACCGCTCCTCGTTGCTCATCTTCGCCCCGCTCTCGTCGGATACGTAGGAGGTCACGTACTTGACGAGAAACCCACTGCCGACAGCCCCGCCTCCCAGCAGCAGAAAGATCACCAGCCACTTGGCCGTGAAGGTGCCGAACACGACGCCGAAGGCATCGGCGATCTTGGTGAAAATCGTCGGCTTCTTGGGAAGCACCTGCGTCGGGCGCGGAGCGGGCTTGCCGTCCTTGGTAGCGCCCTTGCCGGAAAGCTGGTCGTAACTGGCGATGAGTTTATTGTGTTCTTCCCGATAGGCGGCCTCTTCTTCGGCGCTGAGATGCTTCTTCTTTTTCGCCGCCTCGAATTTGAGCAGGGCCGCTTTCGCGTCCACCGCCGGGGTGGAGGACTTGCCGGTCTTTCCAACCGCCGCCGCGGGTTCGCCGGGAATGCGCAAAGCGGATTTGCAGGCCGGGCAGCGAACGGCCTTGCCGGCCAGTTCGTCCTTGACCTTCAATTGCTTGCCGCATTTGCATCCGACGGTAATCGGCATCGACTTACACTCCCGGCCATGAGCGATTGAACCCTTGCGGAGGGCGGGTTGGCAGCGGTGACCCACCAATTATTGACCTGCCCCGGATGAATGACAAGCCGGCCCGCAGCGACCGAAAATCACGCGCCCTTCGCATTTCCATGTTCCACGCCGATAAAGGGCGTCGAGTTTCTCGGATCTTGACCGAGCCATGGGTCGCCTTAGGATCAGCCGAATGCCGATTCACGGAGCCAGCGAAAGACGCATCGCGGCGTTCGCCACGGGAATGACACTCGTCGAAATGATCATCACCACATTGATGATCGGGATCGGGCTGTTCTTCCTTTCCGGGTGGATGAACTCCACGCGTCAGGCCACGCGCCGCGACCTATCCATCCGATTGCTCTCCGATCTTGACAAGGCGTTGTCCCGGTATCACCGCGCCTTCGGTCAGTATCCGCGAGGCTCCGGTCCGAATGCAGCGAACTGGGCGGCGACGGCCCTGTTGGATTTCGATCGAACGCGTCCACTGCTCGAAGCACTGCCTCCGGGATTGTGGAAGGGGCCGGGGCGGAAGAACCTCGTCGATCCATGGGGAACGCCGCTCAAATATCTGTCCGACCCGAAGGAGTCCCTCCAGGTGCGAGCCAACAATGGTCGGCCGATTTTTGTCTCGGCCGGCCCGGATCGAGACTTTGGAGTGGAGGATGATTCCAGGATCGGCGACAATCTGAGAAGCGACGATCCAGGGCCCGAGGGGTTTCGGCTGCACGACCTGATTCGCGATTCGTCGACGACGATGGAGGCGGAACAACATGGCCAAACGGACGATTGATCAAGTTGAAGTGAGCGGCAAGCGGGTGCTCATGCGCGTGGATTTCAACGTGCCGCTGCAGGGCGATCGCATCACCGACGATCGTCGCCTCGTTCAGGCACTGCCCTCCATCAAGTCGGTCGTGGATCGCGGCGGCAAACTCATTCTGATGAGCCACCTGGGCCGGCCCAAAGGCACGGGACATGAGCCTGAATTCAGCCTGCGACCGGTCGCGACTCACCTGGCGTCGCTCATGGGATGCCCGGTGACATTTGCCGAGGACTGCGTTGGTTCGCCGGCCGATCGGGCCGTGGAGTCCATGACGCCGGGCAGCGTCGTATTGCTTGAGAATTTGCGCTTTCACGCGGCGGAGACCCTGATCGACAAGGCCAAAAAGAATCCGGATAAGAAGCCGACCGTCGAGCAGCGGGCATCCATCGACGCATTCGCGCGGGAACTGGTGAGATACGGGGACTTGTACTGCAACGACGCCTTTGGAACCTGTCATCGGAAACATGCCAGCATGTACGACGTGCCGCTGATGATAGGCGCGGGAAGACGTTGTTGTGGACGGCTGGTGGAGAAGGAGCTTCGGTTTCTCGGAGAAGCCCTGAATCGACCGGCGCGGCCGTTCGTCGCGATCCTCGGCGGCGCCAAGGTCAGCGACAAGATCGGCGTCATCGAAAGCCTGCTCCCCAAGGTGGATTCGATCCTGATCGGCGGAGCCATGGCCTATACATTCCTGGCCTCCAAGGGCATGCGCGTCGGAGACAGTCTTTGTGAGCGCGACAAGCTGGAGATTGCCAAGGCATTGCTGGAGAAGTCCGCCGGGAAAATTCACTTGCCGATCGACAGCATCTGTGCGGCGAAATTAGAGGCCAACGTGTCGACGCGGGTCGTCGCGGGCGAGATTGAGTCGGGTCTTGCGGGTTTTGACGTCGGACCGGGCACCGTGTCCGCTTTCAGGGATGTTCTCGAAACGGCCAAGACCATCGTTTGGAACGGGCCCATGGGGGTGTTTGAGACGCCGCCCTTTGACACCGGAACACTGGCGATTGCCAAGGCGCTGGCCGAGGCAACGGCACGCGGCGCGATCACCATCATCGGCGGCGGCGATTCGTCGGCGGCGGTGGAGGCGGCCGGGCTCGCGGACGAGATGACACATATCTCGACGGGCGGGGGGGCAAGCCTGGAGTTTCTCGAGGGCAAGCCGTTCGCCACGATCGAGCTGCTGGATGATGCGTGAATTCCATTCCACCACAATTCGACATGCCCCGAGCGATGTTTCACTGGCTTACCGTCACCATGTTGGCCTCCGCGCCGCGAATTGAATTTCTGGCATGACACACATTGCCCTTGTATCAGCGGGAGAGACGCAGTGGCGGGTGGAAGGGCGCCTCGCCGGAGATACCGACTTACCGCTGACGGAAGTGGGGCATCGCCAGGCTGTCGCCGACGCCGACGCCATCGCCGCGCTGAAGCCGACCGTGGTTCGATGCGGCCCGGAGCACGCGACGAAGCAAACGGGAACCGTCATCGCTCACGGTCTGGGCATCAAGCTTAAGACCGTCAAGGAGCTTCGGGAGCTCGACCTCGGACATTGGGAGGGGCTGACCATCGAAAGCCTAAAGGAGAGGTTCGGCCGTGTATATCGGCAATGGCGGAGTGACCCAACCTCCGTCGAGCCGCCTAGTGGCGAGTCGCTACTCGACGCAGCGAAGCGACTCTCCGACGGCATCTCAAGGATCGTCAAGAGTCATCCCGACGAGACCGTGGCCGTCGCCGTCGGGCAATACGCCTGGGCGGTGCTCCGCTGCACGCTTCAGGATGGGAATTACGAGAAATTTTGGGACTACGTCGACGGAGAAGCCCGGTGGTGCGAGCTTGATGCCGAACCCGCAAAGGGCAAAAAGAAGCCCGTCGAGTAAGGCGAACTCACCGTCGACCCTCGCGCTGTACGGGCTGATGCACGCTTCAATGCTTTGCGCTTGCGGTCTCCTAACACATCCCTAAACTATCTGCCATGAAAACGGCCACACCGGTTTTCGGCGGTTTGAAGCAGGTCACGGAAATCACCCGGCACTTCTGGGGCATCGACCAGTTGCGCCCGCTGCAGGCGCAGGCCATCGAGGCGGGCGTGACGGCGCGCGACAGCCTGCTCGTCATGCCGACGGGCGGCGGCAAGTCGCTCTGCTATCAGGTGCCGCCGGTTTTGGCCGAGCGCACCGACGTCGTCATTTCTCCGCTCATCGCCTTGATGAAAGATCAGGTGGACGGGCTGCGGCAGTGTGGGTATCCGGCCGTCGCCCTGAACAGCGGCATGACGCAATCGGAACTGATGAAAGCCCAGGCGGGGATCGCTGCGGGAAAGTTTCGGCTTATCTTTGTCGCGCCCGAGCGGCTTTTGGGCTCGTACTGCCTGCGCATGCTCCGAGAGGCGGATGTCAGCGCCTTTGCCATCGATGAAGCGCACTGCATCAGCCACTGGGGACACGACTTTCGACCGGAGTATCGTCGTCTCGCCGAGATTCGCGAGTACTTCCCCAAGGCAGGCATCCACGCCTTCACCGCGACGGCCAATCAGCGGGTGCGTGACGACATCGTGCGGCAGCTTCGTCTGAAGGACCCGACCATTCTGGTGGGGGACTTCGACCGGCCGAATCTCACCTACCGTGTGTTTCCGCGGGTTGACCTTTACACCCAGACGCTGGAGGTTGTGCGGCGCCACAAGAATGAGGCGGTCATCGTGTATTGCATCAGCCGCAAGGATACGGAGGCGATGGCGGCATACCTTGCATCGAGCGGGGTTCGCGCCGCGCACTATCACGCCGGGATGGAGCCCGCCGACCGGCGCCGTACGCAGGATGCGTTTGCCGAGGAGCGGCTGGACGTGGTCGTGGCCACCGTCGCCTTCGGCATGGGCATCGATCGAAGCAACGTCCGCTGCGTCATTCATGCCGCCCTGCCCAAGAGCATCGAGCACTATCAACAGGAGACCGGCCGGGCAGGACGCGATGGCCTGCCGTCCGAGTGCGTGCTGTTCTATTCGGCATCGGACGTGATGCGCTGGGAAGACTTGATCGCCCGGAGCGCCGAGGGGGCCGAGCGGCCGGATGAGGTCATCGCGGCGATGAAAGAGCAGCTCGGTCACATGCAGCGCTATGCCAATTCGATGAAGTGCCGGCATCAGCGGCTCGTTGAGCACTTCGGTCAGACTTGCCAGCGCGACAATTGCGAGGCCTGCGACGTCTGCCTCGGCGAGACGGAAGAAGTCGTGGATTCGACGGTGCTGGCACAGAAGATTCTGTCGTGCGTCGCGAGGGTGGAGGAGCGATTCGGGGCGAAGCACGTCGCCGACGTGCTCGTCGGGGCCAACACCGAGTTGATCCGCTCGTTCAAGCATGACCAGTTGAGCACCTACGGACTGCTCAAAGGGATGGACCGCAAGGCGCTGTCCAACCTCATCTACCAACTCGTGGATCTCGAGGTGCTGGATCGCTCGGCGGGCGATCGGCCGATTCTCAAGCTCAATGCCGCCTCCTGGGAAGTGATGCGCGGCGACCGGTCGGTACGCTTGCAGCAGCCGAAGGTCGAGGGCGTCAAGAAGTCTCGCTATGCCGACGATGCCTGGTCCGGCGTCGATAGCGACCTGTTCGAGGCGCTGCGAAAGCTCCGCTACGAGATCGCTCAGGGTCGAGGTGTGCCCGCTTTCGTCATCTGTGGCGATGCGACGCTGCGCGACCTTGCGCGGCATCGGCCGTCAACCCTGGATGGCCTGCGCCGTATCAAGGGCCTGGGCGATCGCAAGGTGGCGGACCTCGGCAGGTCGCTGATCGAATGCATCAACACCTTCTGCGAACGGGCCGGGCTATCAACCGATGAGAATGCGCTGCCGGTGCCGAGGGCGAAGCCAACGCGATCGCCTGCGCGCGATGCGGCATTTGAAATGTTTGCGCGGAATGAGTCGCTGGAAGATGTCGCCATCGCAGTCAGGCGGGCGCCCGGCACACTCTCTGGCTATCTCGCGGAGTTCATCGCCGAGCGACGGCCCGAGCGGGTGGACGCCTGGGTTGACAATGCCACCTATCAGAAGGTCGCGCGGGCCGTCTGCGAGCTGGGGCCGGCGCCGCTCAAGCCCATCTTCGAAAAGCTCAACGGAGAGGTTCCCTACGAGACGATCCGGATCGTCGCCGCTCATATCGATGCGGTCGGCGTTCAGACGCTCTAGGGCTGCGACTTGCGTGTGAAAGTTCTCGGGCGGGCGGATCGTCGTTTTCAAATTCCCGCGTGAACGGCTCGGCGGCGGGCCGTTTGAAATTGTCTATTAGACTTGGCGAGCCTCCACGTCTATTGTCCGGCTGATTCCGACTGACGTCGGCGGTCGGGACATCGGCTTCTTGCATTTGCCGGGTGGTAGCGCCACGGGGTCCGACACTTCGTGCCGCGACGGATCGGTTCCCCGATTCAAGGGAGTTGGGATGACTTCATCTGCGGTTGAGATTCAGAATGTCAACAAGACCTACGGCTCCACGCGGGCTGTGGCGGACCTTTCGCTGGTCGTGCCGAACGGAAGCGTTTACGGCTTCATCGGCCCCAACGGCTCCGGCAAGACGACGACCCTGCGGATGATTCTGCGCATCATCCACCCGGACAGCGGAATGATTCGCGTCCTCGGCGAGGATGCCAGCGCCGGTGACGCCGCCAATGACCGCATCGGATACCTGCCCGAGGAACGCGGGCTCTACAGAAAGATGCTCGTCGGTGAAGTCCTGGAATTCTACGCGGGCCTCAAGGGCGTCAAGAACGCAAAGCCCCTGATCGCCGGATGGCTGGATCGATTGCAATTGAAGGATGTCGCCAGGAAAAAGGTCGAGGCAATGTCCAAGGGCATGTCGCAGAAGATCCAGTTCATCGCCACCGTTCTGCACAAGCCCGAACTGGTCATCCTCGACGAGCCTTTCAGCGGCCTGGACCCGGTGAACATGGATGTCCTCAAGGACGCCATTCTCGAACTGCGCCGCGGCGGCACCACGGTGATCTTCTCCACGCACGATATGGACGTCGCCGAGAAAATGTGCGACTTCGTCTTCATGATCTTCAAGGGCCAGAAGGTCCTCGACGGAACGCTCGGCACGATCAAAGAAAAATACGGCTCCGACACACTCCGTGTGCGAATGGAAGGCAACGGGGTTCAATTCACCGAGCTTCCGGGCGTTCAGCGCGTCAATGACTTCGGACAGTTTCAGGAGCTGCGCATCGACAAGCAGGCCGACCCGCAGGCAATCCTGCAGCAACTGGCCGGCCGTGGTCGCGTCCAGCATTTCGAGATTGCCCAGCCGTCGCTGCACGACATTTTCGTTCGCATCGCCGGGCCGGCGGCCCAGGAGATAACACATGAATAAGATGTGGGTCGTCGCCAGGCGGGAATACCGCACCACGGTTCGCACGAAGGCCTTCGTCGTCGCCATCGTATTGATGCCGATCTTCATGCTCGGCGGCTTTGCCGTTCAGTCTCTCACCGAGGACCGGATCGATGTCGATGCCAAGAAGGTTGCCGTCCTTGACCCCAATGGACGGCTCTTCGACATCATCGTCGCCGCGTCGGAATCGCGTAATAAGGCCAAGACGGACGACTTCGGGATTCTCGACCCCGAGACGGGCGAGCAGGTCAAGCCGAAGTATGTCTTCGAGCGCGTCCCGATCCAGGCCGATTCGCCGGACGAGCAGCGCGTTGAATTGTCGGACCAGGTTCGGAGTAAGGTTTACTTCGCTTTCATCGAGGTGACCGGCGACGTCTTTGATTACGCTTCCGGCGATGCCCGGCTGAATTACTACTCCAACGAGCCGACCTACGACGACCTGCGCCGCTGGCTGTCCTACATCGTCGATGAACGGGTCCGGTCGGAACGTTTCGCGGCCGCCGGTCTCGACATCAAATTGGTCGGCAAGGCGATGAAGCCTGTCGAATTGGAAAACCTTGGCCTCTACGAGCGAGACGCCGACACCGGCGCCATCAAACAGGCGGAAAAGGTCAACCGCGCCGCCACCTTTCTGGTCCCCATCACCATCCTCATGCTCATGTGGATGGCCCTCATGATGACCACCCAGCCGATCCTCAGCGGCGTCATCGAAGAGAAGATGCAGAAGATTTCCGAGGTGCTGCTCGGCTCGGCCCGGCCCTTTGAAATCATGATGGGCAAGCTCGTCGGCTTCGTCGGCGTGGCTGTTACCCTCGTGGGCATCTACGCCGTCGGCGGCTGGACCGTGGCCAACTACTACGGCCACGCCGACATGATCCCGATGCACCTGCTCGGCTGGCTCGGCGTTTTCCTCAGCCTGGCGATTTTCATGTTTGGCTCGATGTTCCTGGCCGCCGGCTCATGTTGCAACGACCTCCGCGAGGCGCAGAACCTGGTCATGCCGATCTGGCTGGTGCTGCTGATTCCCATGTTCACCTTCGGGACGGTCCTGCAGCACCCATCGAGCTCGTTTGCGGTCTGGTTGTCTCTCTTCCCCCCGGCGACGCCCATGCTGATGATGATCCGCCTGTCGATGGCCCCGATCGTGCCCATGTGGCAGATCGCCGTCGGCATCGTGGGGACGATCATCACCACGCTCATCTGCGTCTGGGCCGCCGGCCGCATCTTCCGTATCGGCCTGCTCATGCAGGGCAAACCGCCGAAGCCGTTGGAGATTCTCAAGTGGGTCGTACGGGGTTAGCGAGAGTGCATTCAACCGTTGCGGGCGCAATACCAGCCCGAAGCGCAAGCGAGGGTGAGTCGTTGGCCCACTTGTCTTATTCCGACGTGAAGCTCGTCGGACCCTGATGGTCCAGTACATATTGAATGGTCGCGCGGAGGTGCTTCTCGTCGTTTATCCACCGCGTGCTCCCATGTTCGGTCCACCAGTGGCGTCGCGAATGATTGCAGGATTCTCCGAGTTTCCTGGAGCACCACGCTTTTAATTGTGCCATGACTTTCTCTGGCGACACAGGCGCGGAGATTACGGCATGGACATGATTTGAACGGACATTCTGCGCGTACAGCGTCCAATTGCGGATTTCGCAGTGTCGGCGGATAGTCGAATCGACAAGTACTCGCTGCTCTGGCGAGAGCACGATCTCGCTTTCGCTCATGCTAAGGACTGCGAGTTCCTCGTAATTCATGTCGGGACGCTGAATCCCGCGTTCTCCTGATCTCACTGAGCCACGGCGGTCGCCGTGAAGCCACGAACCGTAGGTGGTCCATGTCAGGAAATAGGCGAGTGGAGTCGTGCCCATATCACTTTCACCCTCGCTTGCGCTTCGGGCTGGTATCCAAAGCCTGTTTCGCAGCTTGCTCAGTCCTTAAACTGCTTGTCCTTATACGCCTCAAACAGGTGCTTCAGCTTCCCGCGCTGGTACTTCCCCGTCGATGTCACCGGGATGTCATCCCCGAACAGCACCACCTTTGGGCACTTCGACGACGGCAGGTGCTCCTTGCAGTAGGCGATCACCTCCGCCTCCGTCACCTTCGCGTCCTTCTGCACCTGAACATAGGCCCCGACTTCCTCGCCGTAGTAGCGATTGTCGAATCCGACGGCCAGGCCCACGCGGATCTGCGGCATCGAGCAGAGGACTTCGTCAATCTCGAACGGCGAAATGTTCACGCCGCCGCGGATGATGAGTTCCTTGATCCGCCCGGTGATGAAGTAGTACTGCCGGTCGCCGGGTCCGTGCAACTTGAAGCCTTCATCGCCGCTGCGGAACCAGCCGAACTTGAACGCCGTCGCGTTGGCCTCCGGGTTGCGGAAGTAACCACTCATGATGTTGTGCCCGCGAATGACGATCTCGCCCTTTTGCCCCTCGGGCACGGCCTGTCCGTTCTCGTCGTGAATCGACATCTCGTTAACGTCGATGGCGCAGCCGATGGACGGAAAGCCATGGTCGTACATCCAGTGCGTGTGGTCATCCCATTCGAGGTCAACCGGCAGAAAGCACGAGTAACAAACCGTCTCGGACAGGCCGTAGCCGTGGACGATCCGCAGGCCGAAGCGGTCCTGAAAATCGCGCGCCAGCTCAACGGATAGCGGCCCCGCCCCGCAAATGAAATGGCGGAAATTGGGAATCGTTTCCTGCTCCAGATCCTCGTTGGCGTCAATGAGAAACTGAAGCAGCGTAGGCACGACGCTGACAATGGCCACGTCGTGTTTGGCGAGCTTTCGCCAGAACCCGCCGCTGCGAAATCGCTTGTTGATGACCACCTGGGCCGCGGCGAAGGCGGGCGTGAGCAGTGTCACGACGGTGCCGTTCACGTGGTGAATCGGCAGCACGTTCATCATCACGGTGCGCGAGTCGATGCCGTGCCATTTGGCGATGGCGTAAGCATCGGCCAGCATCTGGTGCTGCGTCAGAATCACGCCCTTGGGGTTGCCGGTGGTGCCCGAGGTATAGACGACAAGCGCTTCGGCGTGAGAAGACACCTCGCTGGCCGTCGGCAGCTTCGCGCTGCCGGTATACGCCGTCAGAGCCGCGGCGAAGTCTTCCCACCCCGCGTCCGCCGCGTCCGCCCGTACGGCCCCGTCCAGCACGATGGCCCGACGCACATCCTTGCCGATCGCGGCTTCCACGGCGGAAAAACTCTCGCGACACGACGCATGCGCCACAAGCAGCGTGGCGTCGGAATTCTTCACGATGTATCCGACGCGGTCGTCCGTTTCGCCCGGGTTCACCGGCACGACGCGCGCACCAAGTCGCCACGCGGCAAAATAAATGGCCACCGTCAGCGGCTGGTTGATCGTCAGCGTTGCCACCGATCCGCCCGCCGCAATGCCGTAGTGCGACGAAAGCAGGCCCGCCACCCGATCGATCAGGTCGGAAAAATCGCGAAAGGTATGCTCGGTCGGTGTTTCATCATCCGCCGCACAGGCGTAGTAGCTGATCCACGTGCGATCGGCATGATTCGATGCGAGCGACTCCCACATCTCGACGAAGTTCTGAAACAGCAGCTCATCCGCGAGGCTCGGCAGCGGCTCGCATTGGTGTGCTGCCGCGACGTGGCTGGCCGTCTCGGCCGTCATGGAAAGGGGGTCGAAACCGGGCGTGGCGTTTGACATGATGACAGGCTCCTGTTCGATGATGCGTGTCTGGTTCGCATTGTCGGCATCGAAGTGCGGCGGGTCAACGTTGGGGGCGTCGCCGGGGAAGTGGGGCGGCCGGACCCATATCGGCCTGCGTCCAAGGCGCTCACGCGGAATCTCACAATTTCATTCCTGCCCGTCCGGATTGCGCCCGACGCGCTCAATGGCGCCAGACTTTGGTCAAACAAAGGCCCGGCCGCTGACTAACGCTGCCCCCGCCTACGTGTCTAACGCACTGTGAAGGCCGGGATGGTAACGCGGACCGGTTTGAGCTTCGCAGGTCAATAACTCTTACGAAAGGAGTGATCCCATGAACCGCGTCACGAATCTCTCAGTCGTTCTCGCACTCAGTCTTGTCTCAGCGGCGCAGGCCGGAGAGGTCACGGCGTACTCGATCGCCTCGAACGGCGGATCCGCCAGCTCCGACGCCGTCGCATCCGGTAATGCCAACGCAACGGCATACTCGGCCGCCACGAACGGCGGACGGGCGGTCTCCAACTCCGAGGCGATCGGCCGCGGATGGGGCATCGCCAACAGCAACTCCGTCGCCATCGCCGATCGCGGACTGGCCGTCAGCAATTCGCGGGCAGACGCTCGCGGCTTCTGGGGCGGCCGCTCCATCGCCAACAGCGACAGCACCGCGGTTACCGTCGGCGGCGTGGCCATCTCGAACAGTCTCGCCGAGGCCGACGCTCGCTTTAACTCCCATGCCGATAGCCGTTCGTCGTCACTGGCCCTCAGCCGATTCGGCGTCGCCACCAGCGACAGCCGGGCGACCTCCGACGGTCTCTTCGGTGGGCGAGCCGTCGCCATCAGCGATTCCGTGGCCGACACCTTCGGCGGCGTCTCGGACAGCAGCGTTCGGGCCCACGCCGGAGCCAGGAACTTCGGCTCGGCCAGCGCCAACGGCCTGGGCGTCAGCGTAAGCGGCCCGCGTCAGCGAGCGGTGTCCCGCGTGACGGCCATCGGCCGGGCCGAGCGATTCGGCCGCAGCCGTGCGAACGGCGTGAGCGTTGAGATCAGACGATAGCACTTTCGCCCCCGGCCCTCTTCAGAGTCGAGGAGGGTCCGGGGGATTCAAGGACCCCTAGGTATCCAGACATCCCAAAGTGGATCGCAGACAAAGAACGGAGAATGCACCGATGAAAACGAAAATGAACAACATGAGTCGGATCATGAGTCGAACACTGACCCTTCCCGCCCTGATCCTCGCGGCGGCGATCATGGGCAGCCCGAACAAGGCTCTTGCCGGAGAGGCCTCGACCTCGGCAGGCGTCACGCAAATCGGCTCCCTGCCGGGCACGGCGGAAGCCTCCGCAAACTACACCGGCGACGGCCGCGGACAGGCCCGGACGACCACGCGAAGCGGCCCGGTCTCCTTCGGGCAGGGCATTGCATACGGCGTCGATCGCGACGGGTTTGATTTCTCCGTGAGCTACGCGGTCGGCGGTCGATTCATTCCGGCAGCGGCCAGCACGTTCAACGTGTCGATCGGTCGTGACGGCAGCGTCGCCAGCTCCGGCGGCCTCAGCACCGCGAGTCAGGCGCCGATTCGCTCGGTCAACGCCGGCGGCTTTGCAAGATCGCAGCCCGGCGGAAGCGTCGCGGCAGCAACGGCAGGCGGCCGAAGCGACCCGCGCGGAACGGTGACCGGCCGAACCTGGTCGCGATCGACACCTTCGCGGAGATTCTTCAGATAGCCGTTTGAGCGATCGGGCAAGTTCAGTCGAGTTCAATCTGGCAGGCAGGAGCCAGGAGGTTTCTGCCTGCCATGCTTTTTACTCGCGAGGGTCACGCATCCGGCGGACTGGGGACTTATTCCCAATCTTTGACGCCTTTACTGGCTGCAAACTTCCATGTGGTTTATGGTCAGCGAGGGATGCTTGGTATAATGTCGGACTCAGAGACGGCTGCGCAGCCGGGCGGGATGATCCGGGAAGTCATGCGTGCCGTTTTTTCCCAGATGGAGGGCGACCATGTTCAATCGTCGAGATTTCATCAAAGGTGGACTCTCCGCCGTTTGTCTAGGGCTTTCGCAGCGCCGAGCCCTCGGACTATTGCCCTTTGACTCCCCCGGCGCCGCCGGTCGCCCGCTTCTCCAGTCACGCCCGTTTGCGGCGGTCCCCCTTCATCCGACCTCGATCATCGTTGATCAACTCCCCTTTGCCGACTGGTTTACCGGCGACAGCTATCCAAACGATAATATTCCCTTCCACTCGATTCCGCCGCTGCCTAACGGTCCCCCGCCCCCGGAGGAAGACGTCGACGTCGCGATCATCGGCGGCGGCATCTCCGGGCTTTCGACGGCTCTGCTTCTGCGCCACCTTCGTCCTGTCCTCTTCGAGCTCGCGCCGCGGTTCGGCGGCAACGCTCGGGGGGAAATCTGGGGCGGCGCGCCGTTTTCATTTGGCGGCGCTTACTTTATTACTCCGGACGAGGGTTCGTTTCTCGATCGCTTCTATCGCCGGCTCGGACTCGATCGCGTCGCGCGCGTCGATTCCGGCGACAGCCCCGTCGAACTCGGCGGAAAGATCATCGACGGCTTCTGGGACGGTGCGGGGCAGCCACCCGAGACCGTCCTCGCATTCAAGCGGTACGCGGAAATCGTCCAGTACTACGCCGACGAAAGTTATCCCGAGATCCCGCTTCCCGAGGGCAAGGACAATCAGTGGATCATCGACCTCGATGCCAAGACCCTCCGCGAGGATATCGAGGAGAAGATGAACGGCCTTCCCATCCCGCCCCTTCTCGCGGCGGCCATCCAGGGATACTGCTATTCCTCATTCGGCATTGGATGGGACAACCTCTCCGCTGCCGGCGGATGGAACTTCATCGCCGCCGAGGAGTTCGGCCGTTGGGTTCTGCCCGGCGGAAATGCATTCCTGGTCGACGCCATGTGGCGCAAGCTCCTTGCCCTTGAACGTCGCAATCGACCTCCGCTTCTCCGACCAGGCTCTCAGGTCTTCGATGTACGCGTGGTTCCCGGCGACCGCGTCCTGGTCACCTACCTCGATCCTGCAGGCGTCACCCGTTCCCTCCGAGCCCGGCGGGTTGTCATGGCCAACGGCAAGCACATCGCGAAGTACATGATCCATGAACTCGGCGAACGCGATCCGGCCAAGTTCGAGGCCATGCACAACATCGACACCATGGCATACGTTGTGGCCAACGTCCTGCTGAAGCAGCCGATCCCGCACGTTCCCTATGACACCTTTCTGCTGCGCGACGGTAACTTCCCGATGACCCCCGACAGCTTCGCGGCCAATTCGCATTTTGTGGATGTCGTGAACGGCAGTTTCGCCCGCAATGGACGCGGCCCGCGATCGGTCCTTACCCTGTACTGGCCGCTCCCCTGGTTTCAGGGACGTTACAGCCTCTATACCGATGAGTCTTGGCTTGAGTACGCCGAACGCATAGCGCCCGATGTCCGTGCGGCCCTTGCCCTTTATGGCCTCTCTGCAGACAGTGTCGAGCAGATACGGTTCACCCGTTGGGGCCACCCCGTACCCATCTGCAGTCCCCGGCTCATCGCCGATGGAGTCGTTGACAACCTCCGTCGGCCGTTCGAGGGGCGCATCTACTTCGTCAATCAGGATAACTGGGGGCTGCCGGCCGTGGAGAACTCCCTGCTCGATGCGAAGTTCTACGCCGATCAAATCGCATGCGAATTGGGGTGAAAGTGTTCGGCGGCGCGTCGACTTACTTGCCGGTGAATCTTGATCAGTTGAGATTCAGCGCCCGGACCATCGTATCGCCGATCGTGGCGGGAGAATCGGCGACGTGAATGCCGGCGCCCTTGAGTGCCGCGATCTTGCTCTCGGCCGTGCCCTCGCCGCCGGAGATGATGGCCCCGGCATGGCCCATGCGACGACCGGGCGGGGCTGTGCGGCCCGCGATGAACGCGACGACGGGCTTCTTCACGTTTTCTTTCACAAACTGCGCCGCCTTCTCTTCGTCGGTGCCGCCGATCTCGCCGATCATGATGATCGCGTGAGTCTGCGGGTCCTTCTCAAACATGCCGAGCAGCTCGATGAAGTTCAGACCCTTGACCGGATCGCCGCCGATGCCGACGCACGTGGTCTGGGCGATGTTGCGCGTCGTGCATTGCCAGACGGCCTCATAAGTCAGCGTGCCGCTGCGCGAGATCAGGCCGATGTTCTTGGTCGATCCGTTGGCCGGCTTGTGGATGTAGCCGGGCATGATGCCGATCTTCGCCTGGCCGGGCGTGATGATGCCGGGGCAGTTGGGGCCCACCAGCAGGGCGCCGCACTCGGTGATGAACCTCTTGGCCTTCACCATATCAAGCGCGGGAATGCCCTCGGTGATCAGGACGATGGTCTTGATGCCGGCTGCGGCGGCCTCCATCGCGCTGTCGGCGGCGAAGGCTGCGGGGACAAAGATCATGGAGCAGTTCGCGCCGACGGCCTTAACAGCCTCGCCCACGGTGTTGAAGATCGGCAGGCCGTGCTCGCTCTTGGTGCCGCCCTTGCCGGGGACGACGCCGCCGACCATCTGCGTGCCATAGTCAAGACACTGCTGGGTATGGAAGGCCCCGGCCTTGCCGGAAATGCCGTGGGTAATCACGCGGGTATTCTTATCGACGATGATGCTCATGATGCTCTCTCTGCTGCTGGCGGCCGTCGGCCGTCTCATGGGTCTTTTCGCGCGGCGATTGTAGCGGGGGAGGCGGCGGCGGGAAAGCGGGCGATCAGCGTTTCCGGGTGAGCTGGCGGTCGTGCATCAATTCGATAAACCGCCGCGCCTGTGGGGAGTGGTGTACGTTTCTCGCCACAACGACGCCATAGGTTCGGCGGGGAAGGTGCTTACCGAGGGGGAGGACAGCGAGCCGCTCCCGGCCGGTCAGGCAAATGTTCGTCACCAGCGAGATGCCGAGGTTCAGCTCGACGTATTTCTTGATCACCTCCCAGCCGCCGGCCTCAAGGCGGACTTCGTACTTTAGTCCGCGCTGCCGAAAAGCGGCATCGACGATGCGAAACGTCGTGAGATTGCGCGGGGGAAGAATCAGCGGATACGACGCGACCTCTTCCATCGTGACGCGCTTGCGCTTGGCCAGCGGATGATTCCTCGCGGTAATCAGGACGGGGTCGAATGAGAAAATCGGCTCGTACTCCATGTCGTCGTGCGGGTCGATCATGGAGCCGATGGCGAGATCCGCCTCTCGGGAACGAAGCATAGCCAGGCCCTCGCGGCCGGTGACGTTGTGCAACTTGAGGTCGATGCCGGGGTGGGCGGTGATAAAGGCCTTTACGTACTTCGGAAGGATATACAGGATGGTCGATTCGCCCGCGGCGATGTCGAGTCTACCGACTTCGATCTGATCGCGGCGGGCGGAGAACTCGTGGTGCAACGTGTCCACCGACTGCACCAGGGGTTCGGCCAGTTTGTAGAGCAATTCTCCCTCGGAAGTCAGCTTGATGCTGCGGCCGTGCCGCTCGATGAGGGCGGCGCCGAACTCTTTTTCCAGAGCCTTGATCTGCTGGGAGACGGAGGGCTGGCTGAGCAGGAGTTTTTCCGCGGCGCGGGAGACGCTCCCGGTCAGGGCGGTGTAGCAAAATCCGCGGAGTTGCTGAAGACGGTTTTGCTTATAGGCCGTAAGGCGATTCGCGGGGGGCATGGCGGCTCCATGTATTAGTATTACCAATATGATGTATTGAAACTATTGATTAGTCAAATATCGCGATTTGCCCTATAGAGGGTATGGCGTTGGCGAAGGAGTGGGGCGGTGTTGTTGCGCCGCAAGGCTCGCTCTTTCGAGAATCCGAGTAATCTCTTCTCGAAGGGGCGGACAAATGCCCACAACGACTTCATCATCAAAATCGCATCGCATACAGATTCTCGCGGATGTTTCGTCCGAATTCGGCGAGATTCTCACGCCCGAGGCCCTGAACTTTGTCGCGCAGTTGCAGCACGAATTTGCGGACCGTCGCGACTCCCTTCTCACCGCGCGAAAGAACCGGCAACGCGAACTCGATGACGGGGCCATGCCGGACTTTCTCGAATCGACGCGAAGCATTCGAGTAGGCAATTGGCAAATTGCCCCGGTGCCGAACGACCTGCTGGACCGGCGTGTGGAGATTACCGGCCCCGTCGATCGAAAGATGGTCATCAACGCGCTCAACAGCGGCGCGAAGGTGTTCATGGCGGACTTCGAGGACTCGAACAGTCCGACCTGGGACAACATCATCGGCGGGCATATCAATCTGCGCGACGCCGTGCGGAAGACGATTACCTTTGAAAGCCCTGAGGGGAAAAAGTACTCACTCAATAAGAATCCGGCGACGCTCATGGTGCGCCCGCGTGGCTGGCACCTGCCGGAAAAGCACATTCTGATCGACGGCAAGCCGATGATCGGCGGGCTGCTCGACTTCGGTCTCTTCTTCTTTCACAACGCCCGGGAGCTGCTGAATCGCGGAACCGGTCCATACTTTTACCTGCCGAAGCTGGAGAGCCACCTGGAGGCGCGCTTGTGGAACGACGTGTTCTGCATGGCGCAGGATGCCCTGGGTGTTCCGCGCGGGACGATCAAGGCGACGGTTCTGATAGAGACGATCCTCGCCGCTTTCGAAACCGAGGAGATCCTTTACGAACTGCGCGATCACTCCGCCGGTCTGAACTGCGGCCGGTGGGATTACATCTTCAGCTTCATCAAGAAGTTTCGCAGCCGGCCGGAGTTCGTCCTGCCCGACCGGTCTCAGGTGACGATGACGGTCCCCTTCATGCGCGATTACTCGCTGCACGTCATTAGGACCTGCCATCGCCGCGGCGCTCATGCCATGGGCGGCATGGCCGCACAGATTCCGATCAAAAACGATCCGGCCGCGAATGACTCGGCCATTTCAAAGGTCAGGGCGGACAAGGAACGAGAGGCCACGGACGGTCATGACGGCACCTGGGTGGCGCACCCAGGTCTCGTGCCGGTCGCGATGGACGTCTTTGACGCCAAAATGCCAACGCCCAATCAGGTCAAACGCCTGCGCGAAGACGTCCACGTGACCGCGGCTCAATTGCTGGCCGTACCCAAGGGAGACATCACCGAAGGCGGACTTCGCACGAACCTGAATGTCGGCCTTCAGTATATCGAGTCATGGATCGGCGGAAACGGCTGCGTTCCGCTCTACAACTTGATGGAGGACGCGGCGACGGCGGAAATCTCGCGCACCCAGGTCTGGCAATGGATACATCATCCCACGGGTGTGCTTAACGATGGCCGCCGCGTCACCAAGGAATTGTTTCGAGAAATGCTCGGCGAGGAGTTGACGAAGATTCGCTCGTCGCTGGGTGAGACGAGGTACCAGGGGGGGCATTTCAAATCGGCCGCCGAGATTTTCTATGACATCTCAACGACCGATGAATTCGTCGAGTTCTTGACGCTCCCTGCGTATGAGTTGCTTCCATAAGACTATTTTTTTTAGAGGAGCGAGCGATGATTCTGGATCCACGAGACCAAGTGACCCACCTCGACAGCGCCTGGAAAAAAGATGCCCGGTGGAAGGGCATCACGCGACCCTATTCCGCAAAGGACGTCCTGCGACTGCGTGGAAGCGTGCGGATTGAGCACACGCTGGCCCGAATGGGCGCGGAGAGGTTGTGGAAGCTCCTGCACTCCGAGCCGTACGTGGCGGCCCTCGGCGCCATGTCCGGCAATCAGGCCGTCCAAATGGTGCACGCAGGCCTCAAGGCGATTTACATGAGCGGCTGGCAGGTTGCGGCCGACGCCAATCTCTCCGGTCAGACCTATCCGGACATGAGCCTCTACCCCGCCGATAGCGTTCCGGCGCTGGTGCGCAGGCTCAACAACGCGCTGCATCGCGCCGATCAGATTCACCATTCTGAAGGCAAGGCCGACGGCACCCACTGGTTCGCGCCGATAGTCGCGGACGCGGAGGCGGGTTTTGGCGGAAATCTCAACGCGTTCGAGTTGATGAAGGGCATGATCGAGGCGGGCGCTTCCGGTGTTCATTTCGAGGACCAGCTGTCGTCCGCCAAAAAATGCGGCCACATGGGCGGCAAGGTGCTGGTGCATACCGGCCACGCCATTGAGAAACTGATCGCCGCACGCCTCGCGGCCGACATCATGGATGTGCCGACTGTCATTGTCGCACGAACCGATGCCGACAGCGCCAAGCTGCTCACCACCGACAGCGATGAACGCGACCACCCGTTCATCTCGGGTGAGCGGACAGTCGAGGGCTTCTTCCGGCTCAAGGGCGGTCTGGATTGCGCGATTGCCCGCGGATTGGCTTATGCACCCTATGCTGATCTGATCTGGTGCGAGACCGCGCATCCCGATTTGAACGAGGCGAAGCGGTTCGCCGAGGCGATGCATGCGAAGTACCCCGGCAAACTGCTTGCCTACAACTGCTCGCCGTCCTTCAACTGGAAGGGCCAGTTGGACGACGCCACCATCGCCAAATTCCAGCGCGAGTTGGGAGCGATGGGCTACAAGTTCCAGTTCATCACGCTGGCCGGGTTCCACGCGTTGAACCTGACGATGTTCGAATTGGCCAAGGCCTACAAGACCGAAGGCATGACGGCCTACGCACGGTTGCAGGCCCGCGAGTTTGAAGAGCAGAAGGGTGCCGGCTACCTCGCCGTCACGCACCAGCGGTTTGTCGGTACCGGATACTTCGACGAGGTGAATCAGATTATCACCGGTGGCTCGCAGGAGACGGCGGCGCTGGCGGAATCGACCGAAGCGGAGCAGTTCGGCGTCTGCAAAGTGACCGCCGCCCACTAGGCAGCCTCGGAGGGGTGGAGTTTGCAAGGGATGGTGCCCAACCGGCCAAAGTCGGTGGGCATCATCCCGCATTTTTTCCAAGATCGGGGCTCTCGTGGATTCATACTGGATGAGGAGATTATTTAATGCCATTGCTTGCGGCCGGCGGTAATGCTCGGCGCGGTCATGGAGCAAATATTGATATTGGCATGACAAGAAAACATCGCCGCAATGGCCGACAGACCTCCCGCCCGACGCTCCGGGTCTTTTCAGCTTTCGACGCGCGATTTCTCCGTTTTTCGCCTTTTTTACTCACTGCCCCAAGGCATGCCCGCCACAGCGCTTACGGTCGCCTGCGCAAGCTTGTGTCACCTTATGTCACCTTGAGTTTCGTAGCGCCCTGGAGCGTCAAAGTGCGCTTGGGCCCGGCCGGAGGCACAAAGATGCGGTTCCCGAATATTCGGATAGAATGTACTGCATGGCGATGCCCATTGTTGCGATTGTAGGTCGGCCGAATGTCGGCAAGAGCTCCCTGCTTAACATGCTGGCCGGTTCCACGCGCTTAACCTGACAATGTTCAAATTGGCCAGGGCTTACAAGTCCGAAGGCATGACGGCGTATGCCCGATTGCAGGCCCGAGAGTTCGAGCATCAGATGGATGCCGGGTATTTGGCGGTGACAATTGACGTGAGGCTGGCAAACGTGGTAGACTGAATTCGCATTCGGGTACTCGACGTATAGGTACCGACGATAAACGGGGTTAGAATTCAGCGTGCGTTCACGGCCCATTTTCAATTCGTTGTCGATTGTCCTGACGGCGATCCTCTTGTTGTTGGGGGGCGCTTGGTCAGCACGATCATTCTTCGTTCACGCTCACGACGGAGCGCCGCACGTACATCATGTTTCCGTAGTCGATCGACTGTCACACACCAAGGCCCCGGCCTCAGCCGGGACGCGCAGCAGTCAGTCATTGCAACCCACGAAAAAGCAAGGCCACGTCGAGGGTTTCCACGGCGGTTCGCTACCCGGTGGACACGGCGAAGATGCGCCGGAGCCATCAATTTGCCGTCTGTTCGATCTACATTGCACTCAAAGTCGATCTTGCGACCTCATGCCCGACGACCTTCAAAGGTCAAGTCCGCAGCTTGCGACCGTCTCTTGTACGCCCTTGCTCGCTTCCGCACCTTTGACCGGCATCAGCGATCATTCCATGCCGGCGCCGTGGAACGCGAGTTGCGGCACTGCGCGCTTCATACTCCTGACCTCCCAGACATTTCTGATTTGATTCTCCCCCCATCCTCGTAGGCCGTTTTTTCTTTCACGGTTTTTCTTGACGCACGGCATTCGGCCGCATTCCGGCGCCGCGCCTGCCTGGTACGACTAATCCATGGGTGAGAATATGCAGTGTTTTTCGCGATGGTGCATTTGCATCCTTTGCAGTCTGTGCGCGACGCTTACCGGCTGCGAGGCCGAGTCGCCGTCCACGACGCGGCAGGATGCGCATGAGCACGGTGGCGCCGAGACGCAGTCCGTCCGTCTGACGGTCTTTTCCGAAACGGTGGAGCTCTTCGCTGAATACGCGCCTGTCGTTGCCGGTCGCCCCGCCGAGTTTCTCTGTCACTTCACGATACTTGAGACCGGCGAGCCGATTCGCCTCTCGTCGCTCAGCGTCATCGTTGCTCCAGCGCGCGGCGAGCCGGTGATTGTCGAGGGCCTGCGTCCCATCCGGGACGGCATCTTTAAACCGCGCATGACTCTTCCGACTGCCGGTGAATACGAGCTGAGGTTCAGGATTTCCGGCATTGAGGTTGAAGATCAATTCTCTGCGGGTCGGCTGACGGTATGGGCCGGCGAGCACGACATCCAACCGGGGAAGGCGGATGCGTCGATTGTGGACTCCGCTCCTTTCCTGATGGAGCAGCAGTGGAAGATCGGCATGCGACTCGCTCGGGCTGAGCGACGCGATATGGCGACGTGGCTGGAAGTTCCAGGTGAGCTAGGGTCTCCGCCGGACGCGTCGGCGCATGTTGCATCTTCAAAGGCGGGCAGGCTTCTGCCGCCAAATCTCGGGCGACTGCCGCAACTGGGTGAATGGGTCGAGGCCGGACAGGTCCTTGCGCAGATAGAGGCGCCCCTGCTTGAGACGGCGGAGGTCGCCGAGCGAACGCTCGACCTTCGGCAAAAGGCACATGGAATCGCTCAGGAGGTGGCTCGCGCGAAGGCGGCACTGTTGTTTGCGCAAAGTGAATTTGATCGAGTAGCGCGACTCGTTGCGAGCGATACGGCGTCCGAACGAGAGCTCGGAGAGGCGCGGCGCGAGCGATCAATCGCCGAGGCCGACGTCACCGCGGCGACGGCGGTTCAGGAGTGGTTCGCTTCGGCTGTCTCGCGCTACCCCGAACTAGGCACGACCGCCGAGTCGGTCGAGCCAGCCGATCATGCGAGTCGCATGAGTTCTTTGATGCCGCTAACAGCCCCCGTGAGCGGCGAAATTGTCGCGGTTGCGTCGGCAAATGGGGAGGTTGTCGACGCACTGGAAACCGTGTTTCGCATTGTCGATCCGCATCGACTCTGGATGGTTGCGCACGTTTCCGAGTTCGATCTACATCGTCTCCCAGATAACCCCGAGGCACATTTTTCCGCGTGTGGAATGGCCGATCGTGTCTTCGAGGTCCAGGCCTCCGGCGGGAAACTCATCCACACGGGCAAACAGGTTGATTCTGCATCACGGACCATCGCGCTGACCTACGAGATCGCCGATCCGGCTCAAGAGCTGCGCCCGGGAATGCAGGTGAACTCGTTCATCCGCACCGGCCTTGCGCCGTCGGCGCTGGTGATTCCCGATGAAGCCGTTGTGCGCGAGGGCGGGAAGCGATACGCGTTTGTGCTGATCGACGGAGAGTCCTTCGAGCAGCGCGAAGTCGAACTGGGGATGCGTGATCGTGATCACGTTCAGGTGTTAAACGGAGTGAGCGAGGGCGAGCGCGTCGTCACGCGCGGCGCTAATGCCCTAAAGATGAGCCTCTCTTCCCCCGCGAGCATCGGACACGGGCACGTTCACTAGGACTCAAGGATCGCCGCTATGTTGAACAATCTGATCAAGTGGTCGCTCCACAATCGGCTCGCCGTGGTCATTCTAAGTGCGCTGCTGATCGGCGCCGGCACCTACTCAGCGACAACAATGCCGGTTGACGTCTTTCCCGACCTCACCGCGCCCACGGTGACTTTGCTGGTGGAGGGAGAAAGCCTGGCGCCGGAGGAGATGGAGCTGCTGGTGACGTTTCCTATTGAGACGGCATTGAACGGCGCGGCTGACGTTCGGCGCGTCCGCTCCGCGAGTGCCGTCGGGATTGCCGTCGTCTGGGTGGAGTTCGAGTGGGGGACGGAGATCCATCGCGCCCGGCAAACCGTTACCGAGCGTCTCGCGACGGTGTCGGGGAATCTGCCGCCTCAGGTATCGACGCCGGTCATGGTGCCCACGTCATCGATCATGGGCGAGATCATGTTCATGTCCCTGACCTCGGACAAGCACTCCCCAATGGAGTTGCGCACATTTGCGGGCGTGAACCTCCGCCAAAGGCTGCTCGCCGTCGGCGGTGTTTCGCAGGTGATCGCCTTGGGCGGCGATGAGAAGCAGTATCAGGTGGTACTCTCGCCGACCCGCATTCAGGCATATCGGCTCGCAGTTAATGACGTCGTGCATGCCCTTAATTCCTCCAACGAAAATGTATCGCCGGGATTCTTCATTCAGGAGGCGCAGGAGTCCGTCGTTCAGGGAATCGGAAGGTTCAAGGACGAACGCGATATTCGCGAGACCGTGGTCGCGGTCCGAGACGGTCGACCGATTACGGTAGGTGATCTCGGAGTCGTGCAGATCGGTGCCGCCGTCAAACGTGGTACGGGCTCGTCCTCCCGCCGCGCTGAAGATTGGGCGCCCATCACCGAGCCCGGTGTGGTCATCGCCATTCACAAGCAACCCGGCGCCAACACCCTGGAACTCACGACCCGGGTTGACCGCGCCCTGGATGAAATTGCGACTTCATTGCCCGAAGGAATGCACATCAACCGGGACTTGTTTCGCCAGTCTCGGTTTATAGAGAGCGCAGTGACGAGTACAAGCGAGGCCGTGCGCGACGGCAGTATCATCGTCGTCCTGACGGTGGTGGTGTTTCTGGCGAGCATGAGGGCCAGCCTCATTACGCTACTTGCGATGCCGCTTTCGCTTCTGGCGGCGATCCTGGTGCTTCGATACATCGGAGCGGGGATCAACACCATGACCCTCGGGGGGATGGCGATTGCCATCGGAATGGTGGTGGACGACGCGATCATCGACGTGGAAAACGTGGTTCGTCGTCTTCGTGAGAATGCCACGGTCTTAAAAGGGGCCCGACGCTCGCCGATCGAGGTCGTTTTTTCGGCCAGTGCAGAGGTCAGAAACTCGATTGCATTCGCGACGCTCATCATTCTGCTCGTCTTCACGCCGATTTTCTTTCTCTCAGGGGTTGAGGGTAGGTTGCTGCGGCCTCTGGGGGTTGCGTTTTCAGTGTCCCTGGCGGCATCGCTTTTCGTCGCGCTGACACTTACGCCGGTCTTGTGCTTTTATTTGCTGCCCGGCAGTGTGACCATCGTCAAGCCTCACGCATCGGGATTCAGCGGCCGAATGATGGACTGGTACGATCGCCCGTTACATTGGGCACTTGATGCTCCAGTCCGAGTCGCGGCGGTCGCACTCGTTCTTACGGCAATCGCAATCATAGCCGTGGTTCGCTTTGGGCATGATTTTCTTCCGCCGTTTAACGAGGGCGCTTTGGTGGTCAGCACGGTTACGGCGCCCGGTACGTCGTTGGAGGAGAGCGATCGGCTGGCGGCCATCGTTGAAAAAACACTGATGAACCAGCCGGAGGTGGCTGCCATCGGTCGTCGTACCGGTCGCGCCGAACTTGACGAGCACGTTCAGGGCGTCGAGGCAAGCGAGATTGATCTCACACTCGATATGGAGGCCGCAAAGCGCGTCGGCCGGACGCCGCGAAGTCGAGACGAGTTGCTGGCTGAGATTCGCTCTGACTTGGCAATGATTCCCGGTATTCGGGCGACCATCGGTCAGCCGATCGGCCATCGGATCGATCACATGTTGTCCGGCACGAAGGCGAGCATTGCCGTGAAGGTGTTTGGCGAAGACCTAAGCCGACTTCGTCAATTGGCGACACAGATTCAATTCGTTCTCGCCCAGATCGATGGCGTCGTGGACCTTGCCCAGGAGCAGCAAGTCGATGTGGCGACCGTTCGATACGAATTCAATCGAAAGGCGATGGCCCGCCACGAACTGCGTCCGGCTGATGTTGCCGAAACGTTGCGGGCCTCCTTTCGGGGCATCCCCGCTGGGCGGCTATTTGAGGGGCGCGTGGGGTTTGAATGTGTCGTTCAATTGGGAGGGCCGGAGGCGTGGTCGGAGGACAAGCTGGACCGGATGCCGCTCAGTTCCCCCAAGGGATACTACGTTCCGCTTGGGGCCGTAGCGGACATTCGTGAAGAGGCGTCGCCGAATTTCATCAACCGGGAGAACGTTCAGCGGAAGGGCGTGGTGATGTGCAATGTGGCCGGTCGCGATGTGGCGGGGGTGGTCGAAGAATTGCAGGGCCGGATCGCCGACGAGGTTCCGATGCCGCCGGGCTATTTCGTCGAATACGGCGGCCAGTTTGAGAGCGCCCAACAGACGACACGAACACTGACCTGGCTTTCCATTGTGGTGATCGTGGGAGTGGGATTCTGTCTGCACATGGCCTTTCATTCAGCGGCGGATGCATTGTTCATTTTACTGAACCTGCCGTTGGCCCTGATCGGCGGCGTCGCGGGTGTCTATGCATCGGGCGGCATTCTAAATGTGGCCTCATTGATCGGGTTCATCTCCGTATTCGGGATCTCGACGAGAAACGGGATCATGCTGATATCGCACATCCGCTACCTGCAGGGAAGTGAGGGCGTAACTGACTTTCGTGAGGCCGTGCGGCGGGGGGCGAGTGAGCGCCTGGTGCCGATTTTAATGACCGCGATTTCCTCCGGGTGCGGTCTGTTGCCCCTGGTCTTCGGTGGTCAGGAGGCCGGCAAGGAAATCCTCACGCCGATGGCGATGGTGATTCTCGGCGGTTTGATCTCCTCGACGTGTCTGAATCTGATCGTCGTCCCGTCATTGTTCCTGTACGTCGGCAAGAAGGGATCGCCAACGAACGATATTTCGGCCGGCTAAGGGCGAAAGGGAACCGGTGGCGGGCCGTCGTATCGGGCGAGCTGACGAACGTGCGGAGTTCGGATATTCGGATAGAATGTAGCACATGGCGATGCCCATTGTTGCAATTGTTGGTCGGCCGAATGTCGGCAAGAGTTCCCTGCTTAACATGCTGGCCGGGAAGCGGGTGAGCATCGTCGACCCGACGGCGGGCGTGACGCGCGATCGGGTCAGCGCCATCTGCGAGATTGACGATCGCTATTTCGAGCTGATCGACACCGGCGGCTACGGCATCGAGGATACCGACGACCTCACCGAGCACGTTGAACAGCAGATTCAATTCGCCATTTCCGGCGCATCGCTGATCCTCTTCGTGGTCGATGTGCGCGAGGAAATCACGCCGCTCGACCAGGAGGTCGCAAAACTGCTCCGAACCGTCACCGTCCCGGTTCAGCTTGTGGCCAACAAGGCGGACGTCGAACAGCACAAGATGTCGGCCAGCATTTTCACAGCCCTCGGCTTCGGTGAGCCGATTTGCATCTCCGCCCTGCATGGTCGCGGTCGCCGCGAAATGTTGGAATTAGTCGTCGGTCGCTTGGGCGAAACCGCACCTCTGGAAGCGCCTGACCCGGTGATGAAGATCACACTGGTCGGCCGCCGAAATGTCGGCAAAAGCACTTTCATTAACGCCCTCGCCGGCCAGGAACGAGTCATCGTCAGTGAAGTGCCCGGCACGACGCGCGATTCGATCGACGTCCGGTTTGAGATCGACGGCAGGACCTTCATGGCCATCGACACCGCAGGCGTTTCCAAGTCCAAGCGCAGGGCGAACAACAGCATCGAGTTCTATGGCTATAACCGGGCCCTCGCGTCGATCCGCCGGTCGGATGTCGTTCTCTTCCTCATTGATTCGACCGCGCCGATTACCGATGTGGACAAGAAGCTCGCCCGATACGTCGTGGACGAATTCAAGCCCTGCATCGTCGTGGTCAACAAATGGGACCTGGCCAAGGGAAACGCCTCGGCCGAGGACTATGGGGATTATCTCTCCAAGACCATGCCTCAGATCAGCTACGCGCCGGTGGCATTCACGACCGCCCTCACCGGACGCAACATACAGGGAACCATCGAGCTGGCTCAGAGCCTGTTTAATCAGGCCCGGATGCGCGTCAGCACAGGCCAGTTGAATCGGGCCATCGAAGACACAGTCGCCGCGCAGCAGCCCATGTCGAGCAAGCACGGCGCCCAGCCTAAGATATACTATGCGACGCAGGTCTCCGTTTGTCCGCCGTCGGTTGTGCTCTTCGTCAATAATGCCGCAATCGTTCGCGAGCAGTATCGTCGATTCGTCGAGAAGCGCATCCGCGAAGCTTTACCCTTCCAGGAGGTACCTGTACGATTGCTTTGGCGGGCGCGATCGGGTCCCGATACCGGGAAGCGAAGTCCCGAGGCCGTGAACCGGAGCCCATCGCGAGACAAAGGGGCGGATGCTTTGCCGCTGGAATAATCTCCGACGCAAGGGAGGCACGCCGTGGCGATTGAGTTCCGCTGCGAACACTGCAACAAACTCGTCAAAGCGCCCAGCGAGGTTGCCGGTCAGCAGGGGAAGTGTCCGCACTGCGGCGGTGTGAATTACATCCGTCGCCCCCTGCAGGAATCCGACGAGTTGGAGCTGGCGCCGTTCGACGAGGAGGCCGAGGCCCGGGCTCGCCGGGCCGCCCTCGAAGCCGCGGCCGTTCAGCAGCGGCTGCTCCACGAAAGATCCGTCCCGGGCGAGCCAGGCGCCGGCAGGGGCCGACCGGGCTTGCGTCGCGGTACGCCTGCCACCCCCGCTGCACCGCCTTCATCGAAGCAACTGGCAGCCTTGATTGTCCGTTATGTGGAGGCCATGTCCCAGGGAAGGTTAGAGGCGGCGGATACCGTGGCGGGCGAACTGCGGCCGCACCGTGCCGCTGTGATTTCCTTACTCGACGACCTGGCCGGAGAGGACCTCGCGGCCTACGGAATGCCGACCCTGCCCCGACCGGTATTGTTTGGCTTCCTCAAGCAGCTTCGCACCTTGCTCGGCTGATCCCGCGATCGCCCCCCCGACCAGGGCCCAATAGGCCGGATTCCACCAAGATTCTGTTGGTATTGCGGGCGAGCGGGGTATGATTGAACTGAGGGGTAGTGCGCGGGTACGGGGTAATTGCGTTCGCTTATGGACCACATGACCGCGAAAGATCAGGCAGGTGACCCACAACGCAAAGTCGCGGTCATCTGCCCATCATGCAAGCAGGGTTATCGGCTTCCCGGGCGGCTACTCGGCCGCAAGCTGGTCTGTCGAAACTGCCGCGAAGAGTTTCGCGCCCGCGAGCTCGATTCATCCGCCATTAATCAACTTCGAGCAAATCCTCCCGCCGCCGCGGCGACCGGTTCCTCCGGCTCGGGGTCAGGCCGATTCGGCTCTGATTTGCCCCCGTCGGCAGGCGCAAACTCCGTCGCCATCGACACGCGATGGGCGGGCCAACAACTTGGAAGATACAAAGTTCTTTCGGTGCTGGGTCAGGGCGGTATGGGCGTCGTCTGGCGCGGCCACGATGACAAGCTCCGTCGCGACGTCGCGCTGAAGATTCTCAACTGTTCCAAGCGCGGCGCCGGCCGCGTCGGCTCCCTCAGCACGGAACTCTTCATGCAGGAAGCCCGCGCCGTTGCGAAGCTCCAGCATCCCGGCGTTGTATCCATCTTTGAGGTTGCCGAGGACAAGGGGCAGGTGTTTCTCGCCCTCGAGTTGATGGACGGCGGCACCCTGAAAGAATACGTCGATCAAAAAGGTCCGATGGGGCCGCGTGAATTGTTCTATCTGATGATCGGCCCCGCCCGAGCACTCGCCCTCGCACACGAACGGGGCGTGATTCATCGAGACATCAAGCCGGGCAACCTGATGTTCGACAGCCACGGACATCTTAAGCTCATGGACTTCGGCCTCGCCGATGTTCGCGACGACGAAACCAGCGAGAAAATGCGCGGCCGGGCCGTCGGCTCATTGGGCTGGATCGCCCCCGAAACCGCCAAGGGCAAGGGGACCAAGCCGGTCAGCGATGTCTATTCGATGGGCTTGGTGATGCTGTATGCCCTCGTGGGTAAGCCGCTCATTCACGCCAACTCGCGTTCAAAGCTCATCGCCCTGCATCAGGACCCACCGCAGCCGGATTTCGACAAGATCGCAGGGCTTACGCCCGCCGGCAGATCGCTCCTCGAAGACTGCCTCCAGGTTGATCCGGCCAAACGCCTCAAGTCGGCGCGGGCCCTGGTGGAGCGACTGACCGCCTGCGCCGAAGAAGATCCGCACGAGCAATCTCGTCAGCGCCGGAGCCATGCTTCCATCGCGCTCGTCGCGACCATCTTCGGCGTGGTCATTGGGATGGGCACGGTTGTCTATTACTTCCTCGACCTGCTCGAACGGCAAAACCAGGCCGAGATGCCCGTCGTAAAGTACGCCAGTCCGCAGACCGATTTCGAGGAGGAGCCGGAGCAGACGCCGACAGCGATCTCTCCGGTTTCAAAGGCTGATCAGGTTGCATCGTCAACTTCGCGGTTCGCTTCCCTGAAAGACGCGAAGGTTCCCTGGCCGCAGGTTCCTGAATTAATCGACCCGTCACAATTCAAATTCGTCGGCAGCGTCCATGGAAAAGTGTACCACCTGCCCAGTTCCGATTGCGGCCGGATGATTCGTGCATCCAACGTCTTGCTCTTCAAGACCGAGGCGGAAGCCAAGGACGCGGGCCGCAGCCTTTGCCCGCGATGTGCACGCGAAGTGGAAACACGCCCTTCGAAAATGATGGCCGGTTCCGGCGAAGCGGAATAACTTTCAAGTACCCCGAATGCCACATCGGGAGACCATCAAAACCAGTCAATAAGATCCAATCAGATCGCCGCGAAATTGCGGAGCACCTTGGCGCCTGCGCTGTCCGATTGAACCGGCAGGAACTGAGTTCCAACAACCGAGCCGCTCCATACCGCCGCCGAAAAGTCGATGCCGTGATTGCTTCGACCGACGACCAGTTGAATGTCCAGCGGCTCGGCGTGGAAAGAATGATCGAAGTAGAACCTTTCGCCGGACTCGATGCCTTCAAAGAGGGGACAAGCCCTCGACCAGTGGACCTGATTCCACCCACGATGCGGCAACGTCGCCTTCTGTTCGACGGGATGCCCCTCGAAATCAAAGCGCGCAACCTTTCCCGGAATGACCCCCAAGCCGGTGTGCTGGCCTTCTTCGTAACTCACGTCGAAAAGAAGGTGCAGGCCCTGCGCCATCCCCAGGACCGGCCGACGCTGATCGATCGCCCGCATGAGCGGCGTAACGAATCCACGATCTCGGATGAATCGCACCGCGGATCGAAACGAAGACGTCGGTGGGAGCACCACCTTGGAACAGCGGTCCAGGCGATCGATTGAATTGATGAGTTGGGCATTCGCGCCAACAGCCGAAAAAGCGGTCTGCACCGCCTCTGCCTCAGCCGTCTCATATTCGAGAATCCCGATCACCCAGCCTGCTCCACCCCAGGAACGACCCACCTAGTGAACTGATCATAAGACGCACAAGGCCCAATGCAACTCATCACAAGATTGCATCGGGCCTCGCGCGCTAACTTCCGGAACTACTCAGCCAAAGGCGATTCACTCATCACTGGTCGACCGCAGAGCCGTGGAGACATCCAGTGCCGAGCTGCCCTTCTTCACAGCGTAGAACTCGACACGCCGATTGGCGAATCGGTTTCGATCGTTCGAGTTGGCCAGCTTGGGTCGATACTCGCCGCAATTGGCCTGCACCAGGCTCTCATTCGGAATGCCCATATCCCGCATGGCGCGGATGACAGAAAGCGAGCGATGGGCGCCCAGCTCCCAGTTATCCTTCCACTTGCTCTTGCGGATCGGCTGGTTGTCGGTGTGGCCGAAGACGTAAATATCACGATCCGAATAGCGGGATCGGATGTCGGAAGAGATCTGAGCCAGCTTCGCACGTCCGGTGGCCGTCAAATCAGCCTTGCCCGAATCGAACAGCACCGAACCCGGCACCGAAATCATGTCGAAGGAAGGCATCGTGACCCAGTCGCCTTCCTTGCCCTGACCGGCGCGGAGTTTGGCAAGCTGCTGGTTAAGCTCGTCGATGGTCGACTGTGAGTCCCCCTGGCGTACCAGGGCATCGTTGAACTTGCGGTCGCGGTCTTCCAGCTCGCCCTTGAGCTGATCGTTTTCGGAAGTGAGGTCGGCAATCTTCTGGTCTTTGGCGTCTGGTCCACATCCGACGGTGCCCATTGCCAGTGCGAATGTGCAGAATCCGATACCAAGGGCGCCGGTGCGCAACATCCGTGTCATCGTGTGTTCCTCCAATGGTTGAACGTCGCAACTTATTTTCTTGCCCGGGCGCAAGCACGGGCAGTTTTTGCGCCCGTTTCTATATCAGATGCCTGCGCCGGCGTCAATCAGAATTGCCCGAAAATCGCCCGTTCCGTGGGCGGGATTCGGGCTGACGACAATCGGCGGCCGGTTCAGCCTTGTGATTTCTGATCCTCAAGAGCCTTCGTAAGTTTCTCGTCGATGCGTTTTTCCTGCTTCTCAAGTTCTGCGGCGCGTCGAGCCTGCGCCGCCGTTTCCTCGGCTTTCCTTTTCTCTCTCGCAAGCTCGGCAACGTCCTTCATCACACGGCGGATGCGGGTAATCAGCCAAAAGGCAATCACAGACGAGACCCCACTGCCGAGCATCAGCCAAAGTACCGGGAGGTCTCTGTCGGTCGCCCCCGGCCAGAAGCGGGTCTCGTAATTTCGATTCATAAAGACGACGAGGATCGCAGCGACCCCCGCAAGGCACATTCCAGTAACCTTCGCATAGACAATGATTTGCTTGAACTTGCTTGGCATGGTTGTCAATGCAGGCCGCGACCCTGAATGACGTTCCAGAGTGTCGAACCCGCTGCCGAAAAGAACTCCAGCATGGGGCGTTCCAGGACCAGCAATAAGAACGAACCAAGGGCCAGCCATGGGCCGAAGGGAATCGCCCGCCGTGTCCGCTTGATCATGATGACCGCGATCCCGACAAGTGCAAGTAGTGCGGCAGCGAAGAAGCCCAGAAAACAATTCCAGATGCCCGCTACCGCGGCGATGGCGGCCATGAGGTAGATATCTCCGGTGCCGTATGCCTCCTTGCCGAATGCAAAAGTCCCCAGAATCCGGACCGTCCAGCCCAATGCCGCGCCCCAGACAAGCGACCCCACGGAAAAGACCAACCCGGCAAAGTGGGTCATCAGCCAGTGTGGCAGCCAGGGCTGCCTTGTCACGTCGCTCCAGTCGGCGCCCAGAAGATTTCCGCCGCGTAACCATGCGAACAGGGCGATACCGACAGTCAGAGATGGCATCAGCCATAGCAACTCCGCGAAAGCGGTGCGCCGCGCGCTGGGTTGAGTCTCCGCCAGTTCCTCGAGAATCTCCGAATCGACCGGTTTCGCGGACCAGCCGGTGAGAACCAGCATGAAGAAGAGGACCATGAATGCCACGAGTCC
>WBZR01000675.1_pt1 | contig 50603 bp, 51 predicted proteins | sample 5204231 | NCBI WGS metagenome assembly WBZR01 (sample SAMN12412403, study PRJNA552823) | activated sludge metagenome | isolation source: activated sludge from anammox sidestream of wastewater treatment plant... | place: USA: Virginia | collected 2017-08 | reverse complement strand
AGAAATGAGCAAGAAATACTTATTTCTGCCAGAATCCAGCATCAAATTTTAAGAAACGATTTTAGCAAGCGCAAAATCACCCTCATTCTTTTCAAAAAAAGGGCGTTTTCGTTCAGACACTACATAGGACATTGCCACTAATTAGCTCTTAATAAATATCCTTTGAATTCTCTTTTAATTTTTCACATGATTCCCCTTGCGTTTGCCAGCCTGGATGTTCTTCAAGATAACCTAATCACATATCGCTATCTTGTCAACATACTAATTATTTTCTTTTCATCTAAGCATGTTTCCATACTTTGACAATATTCATGTATTGCAAAACTTTTTTATTTTATATGAAATCCAGTTATCTTTGTCAAACTAAAAAAGCCATGTGATTTTTCTTATCACATGGCTTTTTGATGGATATAAAAATGACCCCATGGGGATTTGAACCCCAGTTCACAGATCGAAAATCTGTTGTCCTAGACCAGGCTAGACGATGGGGCCATTTATAAACGAAGTGGTGAGGGCAGATGGACTCGAACCATCGACGCCCGCCTTAAAAGGGCGGTGCTCTACCAACTGAGCTATGCCCCCTGTTATATCCATTCTGCTCCAGATTTCACGTAAAAAAAATTCGTTGTTTAGTCCCTGTCCATTTATTTTCATTTCGGATTATTTTACCCGAATCTTGATTTATACCTTGAGTATCTCTTCTATCTTTTTCTTAACGAAGTCGTTAAGTTTACCCTCATACTCATGGATGATTTTTTGTATATCATCTTTCGTACGTTTTGCATCGTCTTCTGTCAGGATATCATCTTTCTCTTCCTTATCTACCTGCTTATTTGCCTCGTGTCTTATATTCCGAAGGGACACCTTTGCAGTTTCTCCAAACTCTTTTGCATGGGTGGAAAGTTTCTTTCGTCGTTCTTCATTAAGCGGCGGAATCACAATGCGCAGTGCCTTCCCTTCAACCGACGGGGTTAAACCAATGTCCGATTGTGATATAGCCTTCTCAATATTGGAAATGATAGTAACGTCGTAGGGTTTAATCAGAATCGATTGCGCATCCGGTGTCGAAAGGACTGCAATCTGTTTTAAAGGCGATAAATCTCCGTAGCACTCCACCTTGATATTTTCAACTAATCCCGTGCTTGCCCTGCCAGTTCTTAAGCCCTTTAATTCCTCCTGCAGATGTGCAACGACCTTTTCCATCTTTGCTTTTGCCTCTTTGCATATCAATTCTTTTGACATAGCCCGCTATTCCCCAATATATGTCCCAACCGGTTTTCCAGAAATCGCCTTTCCGATATTTTCGCGTTTGTTTATGTTAAAAACTATAATCGGTAATTTATTCACCATGCTCAGGGAAATCGCCGTGAGATCCATGACCTCCAAACGTTTACTCATGACGTCCATATACGTAAGCCTTTTGTATAACTTTGCAGATGCATTTATCATAGGGTCGTCCGTATATACACCGTCAACATGTGTGGCCTTTAACATCACATCCGCATCAATTTCGATTGCACGAAGGGCTGCCGCTGTATCGGTTGTAAAATATGGATTTCCCGTCCCCCCCGCAAAGACAACGACGTTCTTCTCTTTTAAATACCGCAGGCAATTCCGCAGCACAAATGGTTCTGTTATATTTTTAATTTCGATGGCGCTGATAACGTTTGTCTTTATGCCAAATCCCTCTAAAACGTCTTGCAGAAGCAGCGCATTGACTGCGGTGGCAATCATACCTATCTGATCTGCCTGCACCCTTGACTTACACACGCTATCGAACTTTGCACCACGAAGGATATTCCCACCTCCCACAACAATCGCAAGCTCAACTCCAGTCGCAGAAACTTTTCGTATCTCTTTCGCTAACGTTATAAGCCGTTCCGTGTCAAGACCTCGTCCATTTTCGTCGCCAAAACTCTCACCGCTTACTTTTAACAATACCCGTTTATACTTGATCGTTTTTTTCATGGACGTGGAGATAATACAACACTTTGCGATAGATCAGCATTCTCCCACTTCGAACCGTACAAAGCGGCTAATTTTAATATTTTCTCCTATTTTCGCAATATTTGCAACTAACAAATCCTGGATCGTCTGGGCGTTATCTTTTATGAAGTGTTGTTCTAACAGGCATCTCTCTTTATAAAAGCTGTCCAGCTTTCCGCTGATAATTTTTTCTGCAACATGTGGAGGTTTCCCCTTTGCCTCTTCCATGAATACCTTTTTTTGTTCTTCTATAATGTGACTTGGAATATCTTCTCTTTTTACAGCCATCGGTTTTGTGGCAGCCACCTGCATGCAAATATCCTTTAACAATTGTTGGAAGACCTCATTCTTGGCAACAAAATCTGTCTCGCAATTAAGTTCTACCAATACCCCCAATTTCCCTGTAGTATGGATATACGTGCCAATCCTGCCTTCAGCCGTCACTCGCTGCTCTTTTTTAGCAGCCTTGGTAACCCCCTTCTTTTTGATAATCTCCAGGGCTTTTTCAAAGTCTCCCTTGACATCATCAAGGGCGTTTCTGCATTCCAATATGCCCGCACCTGTTTGTTCTCTCAGTTTTGTTATGCTTGCGGTATCCGCCATTAAACTCCTCCATATATAGTATACGTGTAGTATAAAAAGTGCTATCCCATACTACGGTGATTTCGATTGCATGAAAAAACAACCCAAGAGCAGGATCCTTATGAAATGTTCTTTGAAGGCGGCAGTCAGATTTGCAATGTAGAGTGGATAAAAATATTCATCTTCTACAGAAATGGAAGGACTTTCTCTTAAACCTTCAATAACCACGTCAAACTTTTGCCATCGTTGTCATGCGCTCTTTTCCCACCAAAACAGCATCTGCCATCCTTGTTAAAAAGAGATCGATCGACCGTATAGCATCGTCATTTCCAGGCACACAAATATCAATCATATCGGGGTCGCAATCTGTATCTGCCAGACACACCGTTGGAATGCCAAGCTTCCTGGCTTCACTGACGGCGTTGTGTTCGTGCTTTGGATCAACTATCACAAGCACACCGGGAAACGAAGCCATGTTGCGAATGCCTTCCAGGTTTGTAAGAATTTTTTTCCGTTCACGGTTGAGAGAAGAAATTGCCTTTTTGCTAAACTGATGAATTCCTCCGGTTTTTTCCAGATTTTCCAGCTCTTCCAAACGTTCTAATCGTTTGCGAATGGTGTCGAAATTAGTTAATGTTCCTCCCAGCCATCGTTCGCTCACGTAATGCATTCCGCATCGCTGGGCTTCGCGTACCGTTATATCCCTGGCTTGCCACTTTGTGCCCACAAAGAGTACATCTTTTTTTGTCTGGATAAGGTTAGTCAAAAACTTACCTGCTGTTACAATACCCTTTACCGTCTCCCGTAAATTAATGATGTGGATTAAGTTCCTCTTGCCAAAGATAAAAGGCTTCATCTTGGGATTCCATTTACTCGTCCTATGACCAAAATGAAATCCCGCATCAACCAATTCCTGAATACTCACCGTAGACAAATAATCTCCTCTCCAATTAGAATAAAACAAAACAGATAAATATAATATTTTAGTTAAAAGTCTAAAATTATAATAATTCCGGATGAAATGTCAAGTTTATTTTAATGGTAAACCGCAACAAAAGTATCTGCTAGCGTTTCTTTTTTGATTTTTTTCTGAATCGTCCGATTTGCAGATATATGCCGATATTCGCAGCATTATCAAGGTATGGAATTATTTTTCCTTCAGCAGATGTCAGTAATGTGGTTACGCCGGGACCATGTCCCGCAGCAACGCAATTACTGTGCACAATTACCCCAATACTCACTGCTCCCGTTCTGTATATCCTTCCGTAGGAGTGGTCAGCATCCATGATCGCCACAATATCACCAAAACGCAATGATTGCAGATGATACTTCTCCACGTTTTGTTTGTCAAAAAGTTGTATGTCGTAATCTCCGCGGTAACAGTTTTGAGACCCAAGACCTGATCCCATGATAGCAGCAGGAATTACGTGCGTCACAGGGACATGTAATACGTTTTTCGCCCTGTCACCACGAATGGGAAATACCTTCAAAAGATCGGGTGATATGTTGATTGGCTTGATGTCGGGATATCCTGAAAAAGAGAGACCCACACCGATACCCCGGATGAGGACCTTGTCTCCGATGGCAAGTTTTTCCAATGTCTTATCGTCAAAGTCAGCCAATACGTTCTCAATGCCGCCGTGTTTTCCTGTTACAACACCCATACTGCCCTTTGCATCACCGGTTATCACCCGGGCAATATTACCAATGCAGGATAATAGATTGAGTGCGCCATTCTCATCCCGGTCCTTATTTCTAACGGATACACACGGTTCTACATGATCCGCCTCCCATTGGATGGCGTTATCACCTACTTTCACATTATATGTGATCCCCCCGATGCCGGGGAGTACTTTTGGTTTTCCATCAGGTGTTATGCTGTAAGGTGAAGACCCGCTTTGTGGACTTGAGACCTCTCCGATGACCGACATTTCTACAAGATTCTTTTCATTGGTTTCCATTGGTTTTACCTTTAAAGGTTCTAATTTAAATTGTTTTAATGTAAGGTTTGACCGTATGAAGGCAAAAATGACATGCTGAATCCTGATTTTCATCAGGACCTGCTCATTTTAGCATCCTCTGTAAATAAAAAAACGCTACGTGAAAAGATATAGACGTAATTGCACTAATTTATCCCACAAAGTGCCGGACTCAGTCTACAAAGGCAAACCTGTCTACGTTTTATTCAAAGGAGTGAGGCTCTCGTGTTCCTGGTATGGATAATTCAGAAGATGGTTCATTTCTATTGTGATGGCAGCAATTTCTTCTTCCGTCAAGTTTGGATTGGCTACGCTGAATTCCCTGTCATCTTTGGGATATGAGAGGGTAATAATCTCTTCGCCTTCCTGTCTTTTCAAAGACTTTAATTTAAAAATCTTTTTCCGTATTAAATAAAGTGCAAGCACGTACCGGAAATTCCTTTGATGGACTTGGTCGTGCCCCGCCAATCTGACAAACATATCGAGTAGGATTTCGCTGTTTATAAGTGTTTGGGCAGGCTTGTTTTTCTTTGGTACCTTTGTTTTCCAAAATGAAAAAAAACCTTCTTGGTTGTCTCTGTTCCAGCATGAAGTGCAGAAATCTTTGCGGGCAAATGCATTGCTTTCATCAAAAAGGGCAGAATAATATTCCTCTTCTTCAGAAAACCCCTTATTACAAAGAACACATCCGTTAGAACCCTTTTTTATCTCCCATTCCATAAGCGCAACTAATCAACACCTATCAGGTCTTCGGTTACTTCGTATAATAAAACAAACACACTACTGAATCCCTTCACGAGAGGGGTTGGGGGTGTATAAGACAGTGGCAGAAAGTTTGAAATTCCCAAGTGATTAAACTATCTTGCTACTTTCCCCTGAACGTATTCTTTTATTTCTCTAAAAAATATTTTTAACTTCTCTCGGGGGGGGGGTTGTTACCGTATATTTAGCTATCAATTTTGGATGATAATCTCCGTATCCGATGTGACAAAATCATAAAGTTCCTCCACATCGTTATTTAACATTCTGATACAACCATTTGATGATGCGGTACCTACGGTTTCAGGCTGTGTCGTACCGTGAATCCCGAATCCATACAAATTTGGCTTATCCTTGAAACCTATCCACCGTGTACCGAGTATATTCTCCTTATGTCCATAGGGAAACACTCCTCCATTTGGTGAATACCAGACCGGTTCTTTCATTTTATTCTTTACTTCAAACGTCCCTATCGGCGTTTTGTCATTTTTCCCTATTGCAATGCGATACTGCTTCACATAATGGTCGTTCTGCAGCAACGTTAGCGTGAAATCACTCTTACTGATTAATATCTTTGTCTTTCCCGTCAGTATCTTTAATTGGTCACCAATGTTCAACCGATTGGGTGCCTTGCCATTGATTTTCATAATCAGTTCATAGTTTGTGTTAAATTGTCTGGCAATTTTTGCAAGGACATCACCAGGCTGTACCGTATACACGGAAGCATCCGGGGAAGGTAACGGTGAGAAGATGAGTTCTTCATTCAATTTATCCAGTAGTTCCCTTATTTCTTTTTGTTTTTCTGGAAATTTTTTATTTATGAAAAAATCTGACAGGATATTCCTCGCTTCATATTTTTTGCCCTCTTTGAGATACTTGTCAACAATGTCCAGACTGATTATTTCCGGCTTTTTTGATGCAGGTTTTTCATTGGTTTTGGATCCTTCCGCATCCTTTTTAGAATCTGACTTGAGTTCGTCCGACCGTATAATGATATCTTTCTTGTAAATAACTACATCTTCCTCTTTTTTCGCTAATAAAAGAGGCGATTTCGGATTAATTTCTTCCGATACTTTAGAATCAGGGATTCCGGCAGTGGTATCAGTACTGATATTAGATAAAACAGAAACAACACATATCCAAAAGATACCTATTAAAGAATTTTGAATTATCTTCATGGATGAAAATTATTATCACACCAGCATGGCATTGTCAAGCCAAAAGAAAAACAATCTATTTTAATACGTTGATAACTATAGACACCCGATCATTATGATTGTCACTTCGAATGTCTTTTGTCACGGGTTTATTATTTCCGTAACCGACTGTAACCAATCTCTTAAAGGAGATATTGCCTTTGTTGTGAAGATAATCAGCCACTACCTTTGCACGGCTTAAAGAAAGCTTCCAGCAGTTACGGTATTCTTTTGAAGGTATAAAGTTTTTCCTTGTATGCCCCTCAATGGTAAGCGAACACGGCCTTTCCCCTATTAAATCAATTAAATTATTCAAAGCGTGTCTTCCGTCAATGGATAAAGTGGCATCGCTTTCATTAAATTCAATAACTGCTGCCGTCGCCGGTATTTGTTCCTCTTCCCTGTCAAAGAGATCCATTCCTTTGTCACCACCCTCAGGAGGTGCGTTTTCCTTGTTGGGATAGATATACTTCATCTTTTGGATTTCTTCCACTGAACCCGCATTCCAACTCGGCAGTATTCCACCCATACCTAAAGTTATTTTGCTTCTCTGGACTGATTTTTTAAACTCATCAATAAATTCTTTCTTCTTTTCCTCAGTGAAATTGACTTGGAATATGATAAAAAAGGCCAGTAATATCGTTATCACTGAACCATATGAGGTCCAAAATAGATCGGGCGTACCTGAAGCATGCAGTTTTTTTTTCTTTTGATGCGAGTGATGTGAAGTTGAAGACATTTTTTTGAAAAATCTGAAAGGAGTGTTAAATTTATTTTCTAAATATCATAATTGCGATCGCATTTTCATCCCCCGCGTCCGCACCATGATATCCTGATATTGCAATCCTTTGTTGTCCAATACCTGCTCTAGTCGCCAAAAAATCACAAATACCGGCCGCCCTATCTAACGACACATCCACCTCTTTACTAAATTTCCTGTCACTCCCTCTGGCATTTCCTGCATTACCATCAACTACAATTTTGCCGCGCATCTTTTTTAACGTACTACCTAATGCACAGAAGACCTCATTTGCCTCACTTTTTAATGCAGACTCGCCTTTTTCAAAACACAAGTCTATCGGTATTTTTATTTTACACCCTATCCTGACATCTTCGATATTAATGTACTTTGTCAGTCCGCTTTCCTTAACAAAGCCCGATAGGTAGTTGTACATCTCCTCCGGATCAACAGAATTTTCTCCGGATAGATCTTCTGCTTCAGTGTTTTCCTGTGTCCCCTCGTCATTTTTAAATGGGGCTTCCAACAGTTTTCTACCGCCTTCCAGCAGATATTCTCCAGATCGCCCGACGAAAGGTTTTTCATCCTTTACCATCTCACCTTCATCAAAAAAACCAGTAAATCGGTCAGCCCAACGCTCCGAATCAAAAGATTCCTCAATCTTCGGCATATCCTTCTTGTATTTATCCACATTAATCGTAGCAAAGCTGATTAACATGACAAAAAAGGCAACGAGCAATGTGATTAAATCACAATAGGTAAGCAGCCATACCGGGCCACCATGGCCTCCCGAAGAACCGCCCTCTTCGCTCATGAGGATTTTTCCTTTTCTTTAGAACCTGAGGATAATTTACCTGCCGACTTTGGCTGCAGGAAGGATTTCAGCTTATCCTCTGTGATCATTGGTGAATCTCCTTTCTGAATGGAGATTACTCCCTCCATAACGATTTCTTTCAAGAAAAGCTCTTTTTTGCTCAAGGTGTCCAACCTGCCGCCAAGCGGCAAGAGAACGAGATTTGAAAAGGTAACACCATAAAAGGTGGCGATAAAAGCCACAGCCATAGCTTCTCCGATATGCGATGGGTCATCAAGTTTTCTCATCATGGCAATAAGTCCCAGCACCGTTCCAATCATACCAAAGGCAGGGAATATAGTGCCCGCAAATTCAACAATCCCCTTGCCGGATGTATGTCTTTGCCGAACATTATCGATTTCTGTTCCCAGGATGCTCCTCAGGGTGTCCGAATCAGAACCATCAACTAATAACCGTATCGACTTGATCAGAAAATCGTCATTAATCTTTTCAATCTCTTTCTCCAATCCTAAAAGACCTTCGCGGCGGCTGATCTTACAATACTCAACCAACTGTTTGATCGTATCCTCTGCCACCCCAATCTTTACGAAGACAGTCTTTTTAACTACAGCGATAGCGCCAATTACCATGGGGATTGGATATCTTATAAGGGTCGCTGCCAGCGTACCTCCCATTGTAATCATCATCGCCGGAATATTAATATATCCCGGTATTGATGAAGCGCCACCCTCTGATATAATAGACATCAAGATTAGTGCGCCGCCAATTAACATTCCAATCAGTGCACCTGGATCCATAATTTCAAACTCCCTGCAAGATTAAGGTTATTTACCAAATTTTCATGTTAAATCAGGTTTTGTATCTCAAAACCAAACAAGTTTTTTCATGCCGCATTACCCGGTGACAGAAGGTTACGAGAACATGTTGAGAACGCAACTTTGATGAGGAATCATTTTTTCAGCATACAATTTACAACATAGCAAGAGCAAATAATATGCCTCATTGATTTCCTTGCTTTTTAGAGAAAGGCAATCACCGCAATATCTGTGAAATAAGTATCTACATTCATGAAAAATACAATTGAATCGCCTTAAATACCAATTACTTATTTATGGACCGTTTACCTTTTTTCGCTTTTAAGATACAGAGAAACAAGGCATTTGTTGTGTGTTTTTTCTACTTTTGTAAAAATTTTAGACAATTCGGATGAGTTGAAAATCGCCGAGGGCGGGCAACGGGAATCGGGAATGTGGATATTTCACAAATCTTTCATTAAAACAGCTTATGAAATATTTACTCCAATGGGCAATAGGCGGAAGATTGGATAAAGGATAAGGTGGTGATTTTTTTCTTGGAAGTTATACCGTATGCTGAAATTATCCCTTTACTAAACAATAATCCTTCAGCAAGATTACACAAGACGCACATAAATATCACGTGCTATAGCGATGTCAAGGGCTATTTGTGTCTCACCCATCTGGATAACATATGTTGGTTGTCTTTGATGAAGGCGGATTTGAACGCCGGGTAATAAGCCCATAGACGATAATCTGTCGAGCCGTCCATGGTATTTTGTGACGATGTAGGATATTTTCGCCCTATCCCCCGACCTTAATTCCGACAATGGCATCACAACCGGCCTTATCTCTTTATTCGCCTTTTCGCAGCAATCTCCCGGCGGAATAGCCTTTCCGTGGGGGCAGGTCACTGGGTGCCCTAATAAAGTACATATACTGGCGGTAACTTCCTCATCCAGAATATGCTCAAATTTACACGCGCTGGAATCCATAGCATCTTCTTGTACATCCAGGACATCGCTTAACAACCTTTCTGCAAGCCGATGTCTTCGTATAACTAATCGCGCATCTGCTCTGCCTTTTTTCGTGAGCTGCACTTTACCATCTGTTATGATAATATAGTCCTCGTGAACGAGATCATCCAGTTTCTGCTCTGCCGTAGGAAGGCATATCTTTTTTATTAATAAACCTTTTTCAACTTCTTTATGCCCTTCTTCTATTGTCCATATCAATTCTAAAATTTCTTCCTGACTCGGTTCTGTCATAATTACTTCATTCCCCTTCTATCATTTTTATCCGGAAAAGATATTTTTGTCTCTTGATCCACAATACAATCAACAGAGCCATCATTGTTAAACCGCCGCCAAACAGGTCAGCCGCCGTATGATAAGCGCCGAATGATATAATCATTGTTAGTAACTCTGTCCATATGATTCCTGCAACAAAGGAAAGCAAGGCAAATAGTATTTTATTCCTGGTAAACCAATTTGTCGTATCTTCGAGCATAACCTCTTGCCCAACCTGAATTCCGTGTAGTGCAGCCACTTTTATAATATCCCGCACCCCCATCTTTTTAGGACAGGTTGAACAGCTCCCACACTCCACCGGCTCTTTCACAATACACACCTCTACAACACTGTCTGAAATGGATATTATCTTTCCGCGTATTTGCATCCTTCAAAACTGTTGTAAGATGACTCTTAAAATACCACCAATAAGCACAGAATATGGTAGGATAAATGCAAACATGAGGAAAGCATTTTTCGCCCCCTGCTCTTTGATCATGACAAAAAAATTGGCAAGGCATGGAATAAAGAGCGTAATCACAACGAGCGATACCAATAATTGTTTGGGGTCAATACCTGCATTGCCTCCTTTTTCTTCAAGTGTCTTAAAGATACTCACAGCGCCGTAGTCTCGTCGTAAAAATCCGAGGATGAATCCGTGTGTCGTCTCTGCCGGCAGGCCCAAAAAATATCTGGTTACCGGGGCGCCCATTCTTTCCACAAAAGATAGCACCCCCATTTTTGTTGCCACAAATAATGCAAGAGTGCCAAGCATGAACAAGGGCACCGCTTCCTTCAGAAACCAATGTACCCTGTAAAATGTCTTGATGAAGATATTCGACAGTTTAGGCATGCGAAATGGCGGTATTTCCATTAAAAAATCGGATGTAGTTCCGGGCAGTACCTTGGACGACAAATAGCCGACAAAAAGAAGCTGTGTGGAAATAACAAAAACATAAATGGCAAAATAGATTCCCGAAACCCTGCCCAGGACACTGGCAATAACCCCCAGTTGCGCTGAACACGGAATGGCTAATGCCAAAAGCAAAGTCGCAATAATCCGTTCCTTCTTCGTGTTAAGGATGCGGGTTGTCAGGGTCGCCATGGTATCGCAGCCCAGACCGAGCACCATCGGAAGAACTGCCTTGCCGTTCAAACCTATGCGTTTAAACACCTTGTCAACCATTACAGCAAGGCGCGGAAGATAACCGCTGTCCTCCATGATACCAAATGCAAGGAAGAAAAAACCCACGATAGGAAAAACAATGGCAATTGCATAGGTGAGTCCCACCTGTATTAATCCCGCCTGTTCATTCAAAAACAGCTCAAATATAATGTTATCTTTTGGGATGACTTTTTGCATAAGCAATCCAAGGTAATAATTAAACCCCTGGAAGTTAATGTGGGTAATGACATATACTTTTTTAATAAAGGGGATGTAAACACAAATATCAAAACCACCCGAGGGTACCAGGGATTTGCCAAATACCTTATTTTCAAAGAAATTCACACACGTTCCAGCTCCAAACTCCCCCACCAACTTATACACAATCCACAAGATGATGATTAAGAGCGGAAATGCAGCCACCGGATGCATGGTGATCCGCCCTAAAACCTCAGCAATTGTGCTCTTTGCCTTGTATTCTCTTCCGTAGAGATACAGAGAAAACCACAGAGACGAAACGGCACCAACGGCAAGTGATGAAAAAATGGCCAAACTATTGTCCGAGGGGAGTCCAAATGAGATGAGATACATCAATAACGTCATGAGCTTGTATCCCACGAAAAAAGACACCACCGGTACAAGAAAATAAAAAAATATGCCCCTCGTAGCCGGATGACTTTCTTCTACCTTCCTGGGGGTCATGGTCACCTTTTCAACCAACGCATCCACAAAGTTTGCCCTTTTGATGTTAATTACATAACTCAAAGGATTGCTAAAGTGACTCTGGATACTGTCACGAACATAACGAATTTTATCAAGAGAGCCGTTTGCAAGTGTATCCCGCAATTTTTCCTCGAGGGATTCATCTCCCGCTAAGAGCATTATGGCCAGCGAACGCTCATTCACCGTCGTGTTACCCTGCAGTATTTTCGTTATCTTTGTAATGCCTTCTTCAATCAAATTGCCATAATCAACCTGAAGATTGGGGACTTTTGCCAATGGAAGGGAGTCAAACAAGGCACTTATTCCTACACGATGAGTAGCAATGGTTTTTATGATGGGGATATTTACTACTTCCTGCAAACTATTCACATCAATATTCATACCCCTGTCTAAGAGCTCATCCCACATATTTAATACCAGCACAACCGGTAAGCCCATCTCCGCAAGTTGTGTGGTTATCAGCAAGCCACGGCGAAGATTCTTTGCATCCGCTACCTGCACAACGTGCTTGTTGGACGCTTCCAAAAGCATATCCCTTGCTACACTCTCATCCTCCGAAAGAGGAATTAAACTATTCGCCCCCGGCGTATCTACTACCTCGATTCCTCCCTCCAGTCCTTTGCAAATGCCGCGGGAAATCTCCACCGTTGTTCCGGGGTAATTCGAGACAGTGACATATTTTCCTGTTAGTAAACCAAATATCACACTTTTCCCGACATTTGGATTTCCCACCAGGGCAATTTTATATGAATCTAACGCTTCCTTAGACATTTCTCGGTCCTTAACCGAATTAATTAAGAATTTGATCGCATTCTACAGTCTTCGGCTACTGTAAACTCTTGGTCACACTTTGGGATTAATACCAATAAATCAATTGAGTTTGAGTCTCACTGACGTGAGTATAATGCTTTTCGGGAGCAAGTCAAATTATTTCTGTTGGCTATCAGTTACTAATCGAGAGGTAATTTAGGATTACCAATAAGCGGAGATAGCCGTGATTTGAATTCAGAAAGCTGTGTAAGAAAAGGAAGGTACTTCCATTGAACTTTATATTTCTTACTGATTTCTTTCATCATGCGATGATACTTTTCATAAAGGTCGTGGGAGATTGCCTGGTAAGCTGGATTGCAATGAAAAATTCGACATCCGAGCATCCGAAACGTTCTGATACTGCATCGATTATCCTTCAGGAAGGGACAACAATTGTTTGTAACGTCAAAATCCGGCACTTCTACGTGCTGCGTAATAAAACCGACTTCTACACTACTGGCATAAAGGACATGGTCAAATGTACGAAAATTGCAACACGCCCCGCATTTGTCACAACCAGGATTCAACTGCATCAACTCTTTTTCTAAATCCTGATAGAGGGTTACTAATTCCGAATGAAGGTTTGACCAGGATATATCTTCCATAGTCATACTACCCAAAACGTCCTCCGTGTATATTTATATTATCCTGTATTTCCTTCTGTGTATGTAACTTTCCCTTATCTACACCCGGACACGTCTTTTTTAATTTTTCCCATGCAGACCTGTCTTCCAGATTTGATTCCCAAAATGGAAATGACCTGCACTGACAGGGCCTTACATCATAAATCTTGCAGCCATTATCGTACATAATACAGTCACCATTCCCATATTCCAGGAGGCTGAACCGGTCGTTAATGCTCCTCAAATAGTGTTTGGCAAATACCTGCTGTGTAATCCCCAGGAATGATGATACTTTGTCGATCTCTTTTTTATTAACCCACACCACACCGGGTGCACCGCGACAACATCTGCCACATCGCTGACATTCAAATCGCAACCCTTCTTTGAACCAGGGCACAGTGTCTCCGTGAACATCCTTATTTTTACCCATTTTAAAGCTATCCATATATTGCACTCCATTATCTTTTCTTTAAGCGATGAGAATGATATTTTTAAATACGTCGTACTTTATAATATCATTACTTTCGTAAAATACAATAAATATCAACGCCCACAGGGAGAAAAGGGCCGCCCATATAACCCAATTGAAAATTTATTTGTAATTATGGATTGTTTTACCTTATTCTTATGCTTTTGTTAAGATTGGGATATCGTGTCGAGTCCCTTTGTTTTCATTTTCGTATTTTGTAATACAATTTTTTAAAGGCGAGGTTATGGTTATGAGGAAAATATTTATTGCAACTATACTTTGTTTGTCGAGTTCGTCTATTACAAGTTTTGCTCATGCACAGCAGGGACAAAAGATTACGACTTCAGAAATACTTGGCGAGAGAAGGGAATATTATTTTGACGACAATAAAATCGATGAAATACCGGCAGGATTTCAAAGCGCCATCACGGGAAAAGGAGAACCGGGGCGATGGGTCGTCAAGAAGATCGAGCATGCACCATCAGCCGATAATGTGGTTGTACAGACAAAATTGGATGGTACAGACTATCGCTTTCCACTCCTGATGCTGGACGGGGTATCCTATAAAGATTTTATGGCATGGGTAAGATTCCGGGCCATTAGTGGAAAAGTTGCTCAGGCCGGTGGGCTGGTCTTCAAATACAAAGATAACAATAATTATTATGTACTTCGTGCAAATGCCTTAGAAAATAATGTACGCTTATATACGGTAATTAATGGAAGCCGAAAACAGATTGCCAGTAAAAATACGAAGGTAACATCGAACGTCTGGCACATGCTCAAGGTCGTATGCAAGGCAGACAAGATTCAATGTTTCTTTGACAATGCGAAGATAATAGAAATATCGGATGACACCTTTGACAGCGGCGGTGTGGGACTCTGGACAAAATCTGATTCCTACACATATTTTGATGACCTGGTTATGCAGGAGATGAAATAGTGCGTGTATTGAAACGTTCGGCCGGAAGATCTCCATTAGTCAATGGCTTGATTGTTTATCGTGTCTGAACGAAAACATCCTTTTGTTAAATGTCTCTGGGTGATTTTCCGTTTACTAAAATCTTTTCTTAAGATTAGAGGTTAGACTCATGGCAGAAATAAGTATTCGTTACTCATTTCTCTTCATTTAAACTTCTCTGGACATGCGATCTCTCTTGGCTTACCGTTACGGTTGGTATTTAAGTCGCCTTTCTCAGCGTTTCGTGCTTCTTTTGTACTTTTCTTAAAGATCGCTTTTTCCTGCTTTGTGGGACAAGGACAGAAGTACCATATTTTCAAATTCTTGTTATGAAATCAGATTACAGGGTCAGGAACTTAGTGATGTGGACTGCCGTAAGATTCTTCAGGAAAAGAACGGATTATGCTGTTTCTCTTCACCGATAGTAGTAAATGTTCCATGTCCAGGATAAACAATTACATGGTCATCTAAGGTAAACAGGCGCGTTTTTATTGAGCTTATTATTTTATCATAAGAACCGCCATAAAGATCCGTTCTTCCAACTGACCCAGCGAAGAGCGTATCGCCAACAAATACGGCATCGTTGATATGGAAACAGACACTCCCTGGAGAATGGCCAGGCGTGTGTATAACACGTATTACTTCATTTCCGATAAGTATTTCTTCGTTGTTAACAAGCAGTTTGTCTGTCTTTGGTATGGGGATCGGAGGTAATCCAAATGCATCCGTTTGATCATTGAGGTAATTCAGGAGGGGAATTTCTTCCTGGTGAAGTAGAAACTTTGCACCCGTCAAATCTTGCAAAGGTTTTACACCGCCTATGTGGTCGAAATGTGCATGTGTGTTCATGATGAATTGCAGGGTGAGATTGTGTTTTTTGAGGATATTTAAGATTTGTTCATGATCACCACCTGCATCAATAACTATTGCGGTATTGCCTTTTTTGGAGCCAATAATATAGCAGTTTACTGCCAGGGGACCAACTTCTAACGTCTCAAAGATTATGTTTGGTAATTTCATGAAATGCCAAATCTCATTTTACAATAGTATTGAATGGCCAGTTTATTGAACGTCTCATTTTCCACTGATTTTTTTACATCTATTGTTTCTCTTGCGAAAGTACTATGACAACTCCTGCAACGCCACAATTCGCGGTTTTCGAATAATCCCTTTTGTCTTTGCAGACCAATAAATATGAAGACACTGCCCTTACAATGCGGACATACAAATTCACTTATCATATTATCTTTATTAATAACCATAAGCAATACCTTTCTTCTAAAGGAGTCTAGTTATTAAAATTCGTACGTCATCCCGTATTTTGCTTTTTGAGATATACCACAATCATATTATAATGACGATAGCACACGTTATACCAGCAGGGAGAGATGCTAGAGGGGCTTTGTGTGCATTATTATGAACACCCCTGTACATGTAACATTAATTATCGTATATTATTTTATTATCCTTCTCGAAGTCTCGCCTTTTGCTACGACAGCGAGTTTTATATGCATAGATGCCTTTACCTCACTACAACATTCATCGCATTCATTGGGATACCCGCGGCAATGCGAACAATCACTCTTAAATCGTTTTCTCATAATGAATTTTCTTTTTGTTCAATATGTGGTAGGTTTTGTTTGTAATATTCATTCGAATGGGCATGTTCGAGAAAAAGTTTATAATTCATATTTTTTATCCATGTTTCAAACTCTTGTATTTCTTTATCCAGCTCATGGATAAAAGCGCCTCTCACTTGATTAGGAATAGGAGTGTTTTTCACATCAATAACCCTGCTGAAAATAACTTCTTCGGTAATCCTTTTAACTTTTACTGGTGCTTAATTGGTAACTTTTATCTCATTTTTATGTATCATTAATTCAACGACAAATGTAAAATTATTATCGGCTTTCTGATAATGAAATTTAGAAAATTTCTATGGACTTCACTCCCATACAACACCTGGAAATTGGCAATTATATTAAATACATAAACGAAATCCTCCATAAGTGTGACAAGGGAATTGAATACTGCAAAATTTGCCCCAATGAGTTCGTTTGTTCGGAACTGGAAAAGGACGACTTTGGCTTAAACGGTTCAACCATATCTGATATATTAACTGCCATCCAAAATGCACTAAATAAGGTCCCTGGTTATTTAAATCCTAGTAAAAGAAATGAGCTTAAAGACCGTATCAAGAGCCACATTGATGAATCTCCCATTCACGAAAGGAAGATTTGGGAAGACAGCATCCTGTCCGTCTTACTTAATGACAAACTTGCCAATCCGGCATATAAACCCAGTGCAAAAACAGGCACTACGAGAACACTCCTCACCTATAACGCAAGAACCAGCTTTTCCACCTGCCTGAAGTGCCTCTGTTTGGAAAATGAAGTCGCCCTGCACGATGTTGCGGCAACTTTACCCAGGGAATTTTTTTCAAATAGCACTAAGGCTGTAAACCAATTTATCCAATCAAGACCCATCAACAATTTAATATTCCCTCCTTCGACTCGTATAAAATATCGTCTTGAAGAAGGTGCGACAAAGATAACTCAGATGTGCAACCTCAACGAACTAGGGCTTCCAGCCGCCTTATCGTATTATGGGCTCCTTATAAAATCAGTGATTCCTGAAAATACGATTGTTACCGGAGAACTTGACAATCATGGTAAAGTACTTCAGGTAAACTCCCTGGACAGCAAAATAGAGACGGTCTTAAGGGAATTACATTTTGTAGAGAAAATTATCATTCCCAGGGACAATTCAATCAACATTCCGGTTCCTAATTCGGTAGAAATAATTGGGGTAGATAATCTGGAACAAACAATAGACGTTGTATTCAAACGTGACACGGCAAAATAACCTTGAAAAGCGTATGAAATAACTATTCAGCGAAACTGCGGAAGAATATTTTCTCATAATAATTAAAAGCCTGTAGGGAATACTGACAGATGGGATTACTAACCGATACATTGTCTACTCGTACTACTTTTTGGGAAAGAGCGCATTGAATAATTACATCTACGATCAGTGTTGACCAGTTAGACATTTGCGAGAGTTAAAAAACAATAAATTTTTTCAGCAATGTCCGGTTGAGTTGTTGCGTAGTCGTAATTTTACAGCGGATGTTCGCCCAAGATAAGAGGATAAATTTACCGTAAAAGCCTTAGATTTATTGATTTTGCGGCGAACAGGAAGTTTTTTCTCGTTAGTGCCCGTATCTTCCGGCATGGCAATGCCTCTAATAATTCACGTGACTGTTGCCGCGGGCGTGGTATCTTCTGACAAGACGCATTCCGGTCTTTAATAATCACTTCCATTGAACAAACGGATGACAATTGTTCAATGGTGATACTACCATTTTAAGTAATCAATTTTTTATAAAATAATTGACATATGTTTTTTATATGCTATAAACGTTAGTCGTCTTGCGTCCGATACCGCTGCAAATATTTGATTTCATAGTAAAACAACTATAATTCACGCATAACTCTTTTGTAATTTCGATCTTTACAACTTACCTTAATCAGAGAAGGAGGTAGCAGTGAATTCCGTCTCCGGAATTTGGTACTTGATTGTTAAAACACTTTTTTCCCCACCGGTATCAATCTTGCCAGAATTACATTTAGTGATGCTTAATTCATTGACAAGGCAAAATACTTTCTTCCTTCCTTCTCTTAAATTTCTCTTAATATTTTTTCCTCTTCTTTTTGTAAACTCACTTTCAACTGCGGAACCAACCGAACAAACCACACACAAGGCTGCTATTTTTATCGAAAATCGGGCGGGAAAAACATTCGATAGCAAGGTATCTGTGTTAGAAGATTTTATTACCAGCCGCATCACAGAAAAAGGATATAGCGTAATTAGTCGTGAAGCTGTAATCGGGGCGTTCAGGAACTACTCTATTAGAGACACAAAAGATTCGGATCTGAATATGACACAAGGTGAACTAGACCAGCATGTGGATGACAAAACTTTTTCTCAATGGATAGCGCCAGTGATGGCTAAAATGTTATCAGACACCGTTAAACGTATTACCAATGAAGGAGCAACGACTGCAGAAGGCGAAACACCCGGCATGAAATCCGAACAACATTTGGATAGCGATAGCTCCGTCCTGCGGTTAGCACAAATGATGGGGGCAGATTATATCATTGTTGCATCTATAACTTCTTTTGGTAGCCAAAAGAAAGTCTTTGAGGGATATGGTGTAAAGACAGTAAATCTCGTTTACAATTTGCGCGCCAGCTATAAAATACTGGATGCCGTTCAGGGTGGAAGTATGGCATCTGATATGGTTAAAGTAAGTAAGACCTTGCGATTTACTGAACACAGCATGACCGAAGACAGTGATGTGATTAATGAATTATTGGTCGATGCGGCAGTTAAAATTGCAGAAAGTTTGGAGAAAAAACAAATTGCCTCTCCGCCTCCAAAACCAGATCTTGTTGAAATTACCATTACTTGCAACATGCAAGACATCGCACAATTACCGATAACCATTCCGGATATCCGTGTAAAAGACGATAACACCATAGTTATAGAAAAGGAGCGTCTCGATGTCCAAGTACTAAACGTAGCCGTTGAATTTAATGGAACTGTTATCGGTTCGACTCCTGGAACATTTAAAGTGCCGCCAGGGCTTAATAAGATTCGCCTTACTCGTGAGGGTTTCAGAGATTGGGAGAGAACAGTTAACGTTATTGCCGGACAAAAATTGAACATTGCTTTACAAATGAACGAGGCAGGTTACACACGATGGAAGGATAACATTAAATTTCTCCAAAAATTGAAAAATGGCGAAAAATTAACCGATGCGACCGCCGAGATAATAAAAGGAGGCGCTCAAATGTTAAAACAAAGCGGCTATAAAGTCGATGCAAAAACCGATATTAAAGGGAATCTTAAATCAGTTTTTAATTCATTTTTTTGGTAAATGGTGTATTTATGAAAATAACCGTATTAAGCAAAACTACTCTTTTTTTGATTATTTTAATGTTTTTAACTCCGACAGTTATATTTGCTCAAAAGGAAACTATTGGCATTTCTTCCATCAAACCAACATCAGCAGTCTTGCAAAGTGTGGAGCGCGTGGGTAAACGGGTTATGTTAGATCGCGTATTACAATCGCTGGATGGTCAGTTAATCGACTGCATTAACACAACGCGGAAATTCCAGGTCGTTGCCAGGAGCGATTTGAACGAGTTATTAAGAGAGCAAGAACTTGCTAAATCAGGGAATGTCGATCTTCATGACAAGACAGCCGCTGAACAATTTAAGCTCGCCGGTGTTAAATACCTTCTTGTTGCGACCATTGATGATTTTCAAGATTATCTCGAGACAGCCACGTTTCAAGGCACAGGCAGAAGCGCTACAAAGCGTCTTATAAGACTTTCTTGTGTAGGTAAAATCTATGACTCGACCACTGGAAAGTTATTAGAGTCAGCAAACTTCCAGATCAGCAATAAAGATATTTCGGAAAACCGCATGTATTCGGTACGTGATAGCATGTTGAGCGATGAACTGTTGGTGGCAATTGCCCGTGAAATGGCAGGAAAAATTGCCAATCGTGTAACCGATGTAATTTTTCCTCCAAAAGTGCTTAGCAAGCGAGGTAAACAAATAACTATTAATCGGGGAGACGGCACAGATATAACGGTTGGACAAATCTGGAATATATTTGCTTTGGGCGAAGAATTAATTGACCCAGATACCAAAGAAAATCTGGGCAAAGAAGAGGTACTCATTGGCAAGGCTAAAATTACCAGTGTCCTGCCAAAAACCTCAACGGCTGAAATTCTGGAAGATCTGGGAGTCGTTAAAGATTCTGTCTTAAGGAAGGCTCAATAACGATTGTTTCCCGTGCAGAAAAAAAACAGTCCGTCGTATAAAAAGAGGATGTTTATGGAACAAATTATCAGGAAAAGAACGGTCTTACTCCGTGTTATTTTTATTGTGTGCATAATTGGATGTTTTAGCGCCGGATGCGCCAGTTACAACAAGCAAACCCAAAAGATAAGCCAGAATTATGAACTGGGAAATATTCAAGCCGCCGCCGCCCAAGTCTCTGCTGAGGCTGACAAGCGCGGAGAGGGTAAAGATGCTGTTGTATGGCGATTGGAACAGGGAGCTGTCTTACGGGCAGCGGGAAAATTAGAAGATAGTAACAAGGCATTTGATAAGGCGGAAGAATTAGTTAATAGATATGAGGACGCTGCAAAAATAAGCGCTTCCCGAGAAGCTTTAGCTGCCATTACAAACCTGACCACCTTACCTTATGAAGGTTTTGCATATGACAAGATAATGCTGAATACTTACAAGGCCTTGAATTATCTGGAACTGGGAGACTACGAAAAGGCGCGCGTGGAACTCAATCGTGCGTATGAACGGCAGAAAGACGCCGTCCACCTCAATTCGCGGCGTATTGAAAATGCGCAGACAGAAGGGGAGAAACAAAACATTCACGTCAATATGGATGCCGTCAATAACGATAGACACTTTAAAAATCAGTTTGACAATTATTATGCAGACCTTAACCAACTCAGGGCTTATTCGGATTATGTTAATCCGGCAAGTGTTTATCTGGATGGACTGTTTTTCATGGCGCAAGCGACCGGAAATTCAGACTTGGAACGTTCCCGCAATTCCTTTGAACGTGTCCGCGGCATGATTGGCGATAATAAGTTCATTCGTCAAGACTTAGACACTGCACAAAGGATTATTAACGGGCAATCAGTTCCAGCAACTACGTATGTTTTTTTTGAGACCGGTTTGGCGCCCAAACGGGAACAGATTCGTATCGATCTCCCACTTTTCATAATTACACCTGATGTACCATACGTGGGTGCTGCATTTCCAAAACTTCGGTATAATGACAACTATCTATCGACTCTTAACGTTTCTTTTAAACACTCTGGCACTAAACAAAATACGCCTCCTTATTCCGACAAGGAAGGACAAGAAGTCATAAAACTCCGTCAGCAGGGTGACCAAAATAACGAGATTAGTGAAATAACAGAGCAGACGGTGTTGTTGTCGAGTATGGATAGTGTCATTGCCCGTGAATTTAAAAATGAACTACCTGTTCTTATCACAAAGACGCTCATTGCGTCTGCTATAAAAGCAGCAGCTACATACGGAGCAAGCAGGGCAACATCTCAAAAAAACGACACTGCCAGACTTATGACATTAATTGCAGGCTCTATTTACCGGGTAGTCATGAATCAAGCTGATTTAAGGGTGTGGATAACGTTACCCAAAGAGATTCAATTTTGCCATTTTCCAACCCCTGCTGACCGGAAGATTGAACTGTGGTCGCCATTTTCTGGATACAAATTGCCTGTTAGTTTAAACGACGGACTTGTTAATGTCATATGGGTTAAATCCGTAAATCGCGACAGCCCTCTATTGGTTAGCCAGTTTAAATTAAAGGAGGAAACAAAAGGGATTCAAACATCACTATCATCTCCATCTGTTGAAACTACAACACCCAAAGAAATTCAGCAGCAAGAATCACTTAAACCAGAGCAGCAAGTCCAAACGATTCAACAGGAGGCATTGAAGGCCGATGTGACAATTCAAGGAAGTAAACAGGATACACTCACCACTGGAGCAGACGGTGATCTCAAAAGAGCAACAGACTCAATCGTTACAAATTGAGCATCCTGAAGCAGTGGTATTCACCTTTGAAAACTCGGACAGGGATTACTAAACTAACAGATAAACCAAAATTCTCAGTCTGACGAAATAACCCAAACAGACAATAATCGATCGTCTACTAAATAATTGGAGTAAAATTAAAATGGTAAAAAATATTAGAAAGTCAATGATGTTACTATGTGCGTTCACCGGTGTGGCCCTGTTATCTTCATGTTCAACCGTAAATACAGTTGAGCGTGCAACCCCCATGGGAACAAAACAGATAATTGAAGATAAACGCGTTATCACAGACTTCACGTTGAATAGAAAGGTCCGTATCGTTGGTTTGAATGAAAGCATTACGAATGGTGGATTTTTAAAGGTACAGATTGAGGTACTTAATCGAAAGAACTCCATGCAGGACTTTAGCTATCGCTTTGAATGGTTCGACTTGAATGGCATGTTGGTGAATACACCCACCTCCGTATGGATACCACGACAGATTGAAGGAAAGGAGACCATGGCGATTACCGCCGTTGCCCCTACTACAACTGCAAAGGATTTTCGCGTAAAATTCATTGAAAATGTTAGAGAATATTAAGAAAGGATATAAGGAAATATGAAATCAACTGCATGTTTGTTATTTTTGCTGGTATTATTTCTGTTTGGTGGATGTGCCACGCACACACGATACGTCGAATCCACAGGCCCGCGCACCATAGTAACTACCGACATCAATATCCAGGACTTTTCCTATGCAGCCGAGGCGATGATCAATTCGCTTCTGGCCTCAGGAGCGCTGGATAAGACGCAAATACAACCTGCAATGCTTGCTATAAGCAGGATTGTGAATAATACCACCCAGCAGATTGACATCGACCTGTTGACAAAAAAGATCCGTGTCGCCCTCAACCAGAGCGGAAAGGCGTTGACCACAACAACAATCGGATTAGGCGGTACTGCCGAAGACCCGTTGGCTAAGGGTATTCAGCAGGAAAAAGAATTTTATGCAGACAAAAAAGAGCCGCAACGCATGCCTGATTTCACACTTTCCGGGAAAATCATTGAGAAGCGAGATCGACAAAATGATGTCCGTCAGGTTTCTTACGTATTTCAACTATCACTTACAAACAACGACGGTTTGGCAGTGTGGGAAGATGAAAAAGAAATTTCCAAGCAGAGCAAAAGAGGTGTTATTGGATGGTAGTATTAGATACTTAAGTATACATTGCTACTTTTGCCTGGGCACTCCCAACGCTGAAGTGCCCAGGTTTATTTCATCAGTCGAAGAAAGTTTCCTCCATTTTCTTGCATAACATAAATTATCGGTTGATTGGCATCGCGGTTTTTCATCGATGTTCCATTAATCCATCATCAATAACAACCATAAAACCAGCCACTTTAGCCATTCGAGTGATTTTAGAAATTCAAAGAAGCTTATACAATTAATCTATTTATCCTGCTTTAAAACGATCCCTGTGGAGTGATGGTATATTTTATCGGCTGTTGTGCCGTTGCATCAAAGACATTGATTTCTATGCGGTTATAATTCCCTTTCGGCAGAAAGATAAATCCATTGATCGTGTAACCAGGGGCTACCTGTTGATCCTGCAACGCCTTTGACATAACATCCCGCTGAACCACCTGCTCCACCTTCTCCTTTTCGTGCACAGCGCCATAAGCGCCACCGCCAATACCGCCTGCTGCCGCTCCTATCATTGCTCCTTCCGCAGGATTCCCCGTAATGGCGCCTAATGCGGCTCCCAGGGCTGCGCCGCCGGCGCCGCCAATCAATGCACCTTTCCCGGCACCCATCGCTAAATCTTGTCCAACCTCTGATCCGGCGATTCTATCAGTCGTCTGCTGTGTTGTCATCGCCTGCCACATATTGTTGTCATAATCAACGGCAAAGACCTGTCCGCGCTGGACATTATAAACATGGTTTCCATTATTGGTATAGACGAGCAACACCGGGAGCACTCCTGCCTGGTTGAGATCCACGCCGAAATATTGCTTGCACCGGTTCGGATCTGAAAGCACGTCAGCGCCTATGGATAATCCAGCCCCTGCGATGGGAGCCGGTTGATATGGCACTGCCTGACCAGGTGAAGGAGGAATGGATGGCGGAGGGGTTGATACCTGTCCTCCCGTTTGAGGGGATGATAGTAATGACTGTCCTGGTTGCTCCGCCTGCGCGGCTGAAGCTGCCTGCTGCTGGGGTGGAACTGCTACATATTGGTATTGTGGCTGGGCCTGTGCCGCAGGATATTGGGGTACCGCCTGCAACGTATACGTTGCAGCCGGTCTTACAGGAATGGGCTTTGATTCATAGGTTGCGCACCCGCCAATAAAAAAAGCCGCCGACATTATACAAAAATAAACCTTTTTCATCATCTCTTTCTCCCCTTAAAATCTATTTTGTGTTAGAAAAGATTAAAACATACTTACCTATAACTATATGACTTAAATGTGACAGCGTCAAGGCGATTTAAACAAAACTGCACGTTTAAAATTCCCATTGCCATCACCCCTGAATTTTATTATTCTAATCCGAACCATGAAAAAATATATCATTTTTGGCATCAAGACTCAACCCCATTGAGGCGCTCCGGAATGAGTAGAACGAGGATTAAAGTTGAAAAGAAATTGAATATACAACAACTTTTGTTTAGACTAATATTTTCCGTAAATATCATGCGTTGACGTTATCTATAGTCTGTTAATATTATACTGTATCAAAAATACTATGAAAGGAGCTATGATATGAAAATTTCGATGGAAGGCAAATCAAGGATTAAAATGATTCCGGAAACCGAACATGAAAAGGAGAGCCTTGAGGCGCTGTGGAAGATTCTGATACGTTGCGAAACGGATAGTAAAGTACTCTGTCCAATTGGTTCATACGCAGCCTCACAAAATGACGGCGCTAATTTTGTAATACAGGACCAGTAACAGAAGGGATGTATCCATTCAAATGAATGCCGTTTTAGAAAGGGGAAGACAATGCCGATCACATTAGAGTTAGTACCAAAAACATATTTATGGTGCACGTGCGGATTATCTAAAAATCCGCCATTCTGTGACGGGGCTCACGCTAAAACAGAATTTAAACCTCTAAAATTTACAATCTCTGAAAAAAAGCAAATGACACTCTGTGACTGTCAACGCACAAAAAACGCACCATATTGTGATGGTTCTCACAATTCACCATAATAACCAATTTTTTACTTTTTACTGTGACGCTAAAATTTATGTTTCGGCATATCTCTAAGCTAAAGAAGAGGAGAAAAAACAATGATTACTGAAGTTTCAGGCGATATTTTGTTTACAAAGGCACAGGCTATTGCGCATGGTATTGCACCAAATGACCCATTTAGCCAGGGACTCGCTTTGGCTTTAAGGGAAAAATGGCCGATGATGCACAAAGATTACCGCCACTATGCGCATCAGGCACATCCCCGACCCGGTGAATTATGGGCATGGGGCGGATTCGGCATCCGTATATTTAATTTATTAACGCAGGAAGGTTCATTTGAACATGGAAGTAAGCCAGAGAGGGCAACCGTGCCGAATGTCAACCACTGTCTCCGAAGGCTTAGTCACGAAATAGAGAAAGAGCAGATTAAAAGTCTTGCATTACCTCGCCTTGCCACAGGCGTCGGAGGGCTGGATTGGAATGAAGTGAAACCGCTGATTCAAAATCACCTTGGCGATTTAACGATACCAATTTTTGTTTATACCACCTATCGATCCGGCGTGCAGGCAAATGAACCGGGGTTATAGAATTTTATAACTTCCATATCTATTTGAGCGACACATTCAATACTGAAGTACCCAAAATTATATCTGTTTTGTTGAATTGGAGAAGTTGCAATGACCAATCTCAGCATTTTCATTTCCTCTCCCGGTGATCTTGACGAAGAACGTCACCGGGCCACGCGGGTAATAAAGCGACTCCAGGGAGAATTCGTTCGTTTTATCAAACTGACCCCCATCCTCTGGGAACACAGTCCTAAACGCGCAACAGAACACTTCCAGGAACAGATTGTCCTGCCGTCACAAACCGATGTTGTGGTATGTATCCTCTGGTCAAGACTCGGACAGCCTGTCCTCAGTTGACATTCTGACAATTCCTTATAAAACCATCCCCGATTGACATCAAACTGGCAAGCGAAAACGCATGCCCTACCATTGAGGAGGTTTTGGATGCGGCATAGCAACGCTCTATAAAAACCTCCTGGAATCGAGGCATCTTCACCTTATCCCTGGCAGATCACACAACTCTCCGCCCTTTTGCCTTCAAAAAAGATTCAAGGCAGTACGCACAGCTTGCAGCAACCTTCATTCTAACATTTGCTAAAAGATATTTTTCCCTTATAATAGTTGCGTATGCAAAGAGACATTCCTTCAAAAAATACCTACATACGACTCTTAGGTTACCTGAAACCTTATTGGCGTAAATCAGTGGTCATTCTCATCCTTTCCGCAATCAGCGCCTGTATTGCCGTTTTGCCGACCCAGATATTGGGCATTGCGGTGGATGAAATAAAGATAGCTGATAAATATGTAAAAAAGCCACAAACCCGCCTGTCTAAGGAAAGACCATCTCATGTTGCCCACTCCTTTGGGCAAAAAAACTCCATCCCACTCTCAAAACCACTGGTAACCGCCTCTCATTATATTCATAACCGATGGTTTGTTGGTTATAGCCCCACCATCGTAACGTTGATCTTTCTTGCCGCAAGTTTTATCCTCATGCATATCTGCAATAGCGGCATTACGCTGGCCCACGGTTTTATTACCTCCGAGTTAGGACAGAGGCTGATTTATGATATGCGGAATCAGCTCTACGCACATATCCAGCGATTCCCTTTGCAATATTTTGAAAATACGAAGACCGGCGATATCATGAGCCGCCTTATGAATGACGTCAATTCACTGGAGCAGGCTATTGTAGGCCCCGTCATCACTTTCATCACCGATATGTTTAAATTTGGCTGGATATTGTATTTTTGCGTTAGACTCGACTGGCAGCTCACGAGCATTGCCCTCTTTGTTTGCCCGTTTATCTCACTCTGTACCTATAATTTCGGGAAGAGAATTAGAAAGGTCTTTCGCTCACTGAGGGACAAAACGGCTGAACTAAACTCACTGATTCAGGACAATATCTCAGGTATCCGCGTTATCGCGGGATTCGCAAAGGAAGGCGAGGAAATGGAGCGATTCCGGCAGAAAAATTACGAAAACTACCATCTCTACGTCCGGATATTAAAACTCGTTTCTGCCTTAAGGCCCATTGTTGACCTGATAACCGAGACGGGCGCCGTGGTGGTTATCTGTCTGGGAGGATACAAAGTGCTGCAGGGGCAACTTTCTGCGGGCACCTTTGTAATTTTCTTTCCTTATCTCCAGATGTTGTATAGCCCTATTACCGGCCTGACGCGTTTTTACAACCAGGTGCAACGCGCCATCGCATCCACCGAACGTATCTTTGAGATCCTGGATACACCGTGTGACTTGAAGGATGCACCCAATGCCATTATCCTGCCGTCCGTGCGTGGCATGGTAGAATTTAAACATGTTCACTTCTCGTATCATAAGGATATAGAGGTATTGACTGACATTAATATCATTGCGCGCCCCGGCCAAATGATTGCCTTTGTAGGGCCCAGCGGTAGCGGCAAGACCACCCTTACAAAACTCATCCCCCGATTTTATGACCCTACAAGGGGAGGGATTTTCATTGATGGTTACGATATCAGGGACGTCAAACTCCAATCCCTGCGCAGGCAAATGGCCATGGTACTTCAGGAGTCCTTTCTCTTTAATGACACCGTAAAGTCAAATATTGCGTATGCCCGATCAGATGCGCCGGATAGAGAAATTGAAAGCGCTGCCCGTGCCGCCAATGCCCACGACTTTATTATGGAGTTACCGGATGAATATGATTCCGTGATAGGTGAGCGGGGAGTAAAGCTCTCCGGAGGCCAAAAACAACGCATTGCCATCGCCCGCGCCATCCTTGCTGACCCTCGGATACTTATCCTGGACGAGGCCACATCTGCGGTTGACACGGAGACCGAACAGCTCATCCAGAATGCCATCTATCGCCTGATAAAAGACCGCACAACATTCGTCATAGCACACCGGTTATCAACCATACTGCATGCCGATCTGATCGTGGTGCTGGAGAAAGGGCGGATTGTTGAAGCGGGGCACCATCAAGGACTGCTCGCTCACGGAGGACTCTATAAAAAACTCTTTGAGATGCAGTTTGATAGCCAAGGGACGGCTAAATTAGGAGAAGTTGAAACAGGGGCTGCTAACGCAGGGGTTGCCATAGAACAAGAACTCGCTATCGATATGAATGGAACGTTGTTTCTTTAAACGAATCCCCCGCCTTTTTGTATGTGTTTATGATAAATTTATAAACATCATACATGCCAACCTTTGTAACAGGGAATACTTTTGATACGTTTCCTATGATTGTTACTTCTGCGTAAGTCATGTTTTTATTCTCCATAATTGTTTAAGGTGTAAACTGTTCCAACTCCGTTGTTGTAGATTACAGGATGATTGTAAACTGGTCTGCCGATTTCATAGCCTGGATACCTTGTCTCCATTGTACTTTCATGTGCTCCTGTATCAACTGTTTGCCCTTTCGGGAGTATCGTAATTTTGGTTGCGCCTTCCATGTCTATCGGTCTTGGGCGGTCACTATCGTAAACGGTAGCAATACTTCCCTTGTACACAATAACCTTGTCTCCACCGTAAGTACTGCTCACACAAATACATAATACACAAATCGCACTACATAATAATGTTTTCATTTCTTTCCTCTCTTTCTTTCTAACCGTCTCCATGTCTCAGTTAGCACATAAAACACGCTACACAATACGCACACAATTAACGTATAAAGTATATATAACACAATACGCACATACCTAGCAAATAAAATATACTCATTTTACTCCTCGCTTTCTTTCTAACTAACAACGAAGTAACTAATCACTAATCACTAATCACCTCCCTTGTAAAATTACCAATTTAACATTTAAGGTTTAATAATCTCTTGATAAATGAGTCGACTCAGCGTCCGAAGTGGTCATAAAACCTGCGGTCAGTTTCCTGTGGAGGTTACGCCATATATCCGGCGATAACCATATGCCGGTCACCTGTTGCCTTTACCTGGAGATGGTCCAATTTTGCCACTTTCAGTTGTTCACGGACTTCTTCAACGGTAAATGCGGCGAGGAGCGAACGGATATCATAACCATCTTCCAGTGCATGCGTAGCGAAGCTGTGTGGGAAGGTATGACAACTTGTTGTTTTATTGACCCTGCAGCACGGATCGCAGATCTTACCGCTTTTTGTAAAACTGTTTTATAGATATAGTATTGACACGAAATACCCCTCATCCTAGCCCTCTCCCACAAGGGGCGAGGGAACTTTCCCTCCATTGATGGGAGGGATTAAGGGAGGGTGATATATTTTCACGCCTTTTTGTGAGCCTTCGGCTCATGATTTTTACTCGGTAAAAACTTCTTTTTTTAGCAAGATTTTTTACCGCCCGTTCATTCCTCAGAAAAGCCAAAAAAGCTTGCATTCTTCATTTTATTATTGTATTATCATCCTTTTCAAACGAAAGCAATTCCCTATCATCTTGACTTTGCCAGGGAGTGAAGACCATGCAGAAAGCTTGCTCCGCAACAACAAGTTCGAACAGAACCATCAAATGTCCACCAGACACATCGGAAACGGACCGGATGCCGAAACTCATGGATCGTCTTCATGAAGCCCTTCGCTCTCGTCATTACAGCCACCGCACGGAGCAGACTTATTGTCTTTGGGTCAAGCGGTACATCTTTTTCCACAAGGTTCGTCATCCTGCGGAAATGGCTGAGCCGGAAATCAACGCCTTCCTCACCCATCTCGCTGTGAAGGAAAAAGTGAGCGCCTCAACGCAAAACCAGGCGCTTTCAGTCTTGCTGTTCCTCTATCGCCACGTGATAGGTCGTGAAGTCGGTGATCTTGGTAAGGTCATACGTGCCCGCAGGCCAACACGCCTGCCAGTGGTTATGACCCGCGATGAAGTGAAAGCTGTGCTTGCGAACTTGACGGGAGACAAGTTGCTCATGGCCTCGCTTATGTATGGCGCGGGGCTGCGCCTTATGGAATGTTTGCGACTTAGGGTTCAGGACATTGACTTTTCCCGCAACGAGATTCTTGTCCGCGACGGCAAGGGTGCAAAAGATCGCATCACGATGTTGCCAGAATCACTCAAGTCACCGCTTCTGGAACACCTGGAAAAAGTCAAGGCAATCCATGAGAAAGACCTGTCCGAAGGCTGGGGGCGCGTCCAAATGCCCGGCGCGCTTGATCGCAAATATCCTAATGCACCGAAGGAATGGCGCTGGCAATGGGTCTTCCCACAGGAAACCCGATGGAAGAATACAAAGACTAGTGAAGAAGGGCGACATCATACCCACGAGACGATTCTTCAGCGGGCCGTCAAGGAAGCGGTACGCAAAGCGGGTGTTGTCAAGCACGCTGGTTGCCACACATTCCGCCACTCCTTTACTACGCACTTGCTTGAGGCCGGTTATGATATTCGCACCATTCAGGAACTTCTTGGCCACAAAGACGTCAGCACGACGATGATCTACACCCATGTCTTGAACAAAGGCGGTCACGGTGTCCGGAGTCCTGTCGACAGGTTGTAGATCGGTTTATACAGTCTGTATAAACCGGAATAGGCAGTTGTAGAAAAATACACAAAAGCTTTATAAGAAACAAGTTATAATGCGTTATAAGAAGGCACGGCAACTTCTTATACATATTGAAACAGTCTGTGTTTGCCGTTTTATACAGACTGTATAATCATTGTTCGACGGCGTCACGCCATCGCACAACAATCCGTCACTGAGCTATGCAAACGCAGAGTAAGGCAAAACCCTACGCGCTCGCTGTCATGTGTCTTCTGAGTGTCGGTGTTCAGATGCACGGCCAGGTTGTTTCACCATCGAGTATCGAGCTTTCCATTTCTCCCGCAGTGGAGATTGGCTGGCGCTCGGTTAGTAACAAGCTCTACCAGCTTGAGTGGACCGACCAACTGACGGGCAGCACCAATGCTTGGCGCACTCTGGGCGAGCCAGTCAGCGGTAACGGCGGTACCAACTACGTGTTCGACACCACACGAGTTAGCCAGAGGCGGTTTTATCGGGCGTCGTGCGTGACGAACGATTCGCCTACTGCCACACAGCCCTCCTTTGCTTGGGGAGTTTGTGGGCACCCTTTTGTGCAGGCGGCTTACAAGGACATCCCAACGACCAATCAACTAGACCTCGTTGCGGCGCTCGGGGCGGTTTGGTACCGCGTTGATGCTCCGGTCGTATCCGTTACGAACGCGGGAGTTCCTTGGGGCCAGTTCCTCGCCGACGCGCAGGCACGCGGCATCAAGATTCTGCCGATTCTCTTTCCATCGCTCTACGTCGGCGACACTGGCTATTCAGCACAGGAACTCGAGGCTGAGGCATTTGCATCTGGCCAGGCATTGGCCCAGTTCTTTCATGGCAGAGTTAGCGTTTATGAGATTCACAACGAACTCGACCTCTACTCAATCATTTCTCCAAACACTCCAGACGGCTCGCAGGTCACTCACTACGACGACGGGCGGTATCAGCGTGCGCTCGCTCAGATACGGGGACTGATCGCCGGGGTTCGCTCGGTGGACACGACTGCCCGCACGATGGTCAATGCCGGTGGCGGGTACCACTACGGCTTTTTCAGGCGACTCGTGACCGACGGAGTGCGCTTCGACATCCTTGGATGGCACTGGTACTCCGAAATGGGCGACATGGTGTGCCGTGGCATACTTACACAGTTGGAGAGCTTCGGACGCCCAATCTGGCTCACGGAGATAGACCGGCGCGATGGAAGCGCGGATGGAAATGAGCCAGCGCAGGCCAGCTATCTCGCGGACGCCGCCACTCGGTATTCGGCGCGCCGGAGCATCGAGGGTCTGTTTGCATACGAACTTCTTGACGAGCCGTACTTTACCGGAGGCGAGGGCGCATACGGCTTGGTTCGCGTTGTCAGCGCCGCTGGTCATTGGCAGCTCGGCTCGTCGAAGCCTGTGTTCTCCGAACTCCAAGGGCATATTGATGTTTATCGTGGAGTTGAGTCATCGCTCATCAAGGCCGTCCAGAGCGCCTACCGCGATTTGAATGGGCGAGAGGCGGAGCCCTCGGGGCTTGCGTTTTGGTTTGGTATTGCCAAGCAAGATGGTACTGATTCGATGCGCTCGCAGATTGGCGAGCAACGAGAAGCCCTTGAGTTACTCGTGCGCGTCATGTACCGGCAGAACTGGGGTGTTGAGCCGGACCCTGGCGGACTTGCATTCTGGTCGGGAGTTGGCATGGCCAATGGTAGAGCAGCCATGCGCTCAGCACTGCTTACCGAAATCGAACACATTCGATGTCCATGAGTTCAGATCTTGAGACAGTGAAGACGCCGCCGAACAAGGGCGCTGCACCGAACGCGGGCGGGCGACGGCTGTTTGCGGTTCGGACGCCACGGGCCGCCCGCGTCGGTGAGCTTGGTCGTTATATCGCTGAAAGAAAAATGGGGAGTGGTTGATTAGCTTTTTTTGGAATTCGGCATATTTTTTTATCAAAAGAAACTGGGGTCAGACCTTGATTATAGAATACACTTGACAAGGTCATAACATTACATTATTTTAGTCCACTATTATGGCACGACCCTGGAGAATTCAATATCCCCATGCAATATATCATGTTATGTCAAGAGGAGTTGCTCAGGGAAAGGTATTTTATGCCGATGAAGACTATCGGAAATTTTTAGGGTATCTCGAAAAGACCTCTGAAAAGTTTCAGTTAGAGATATTTGCCTTTGTCCTCATGGGAAATCATTATCATCTGTTTTTGCGCACACGAGAGGCAAATCTTTCCAGGGCGATGCAGTGGCTGCAAACAGCGTACAGCATCTACTTCAACCGGAAGTACCGAAGGAGCGGGCATCTTTTCCAGGGGCGATACAAAAGTATTCTGGTAGGAGAAGATTCTTACTGGAGAGGATTGAGTTTCTATATCCATTTAAATCCTATTCGTGCAGGCATGGTAAAGGAATTAGAGGAGTATACGTGGAGCAGCTATCATGATTATGTGAAGAGAAAGAAAATCCATCACTGGGTATCCTGTGAGTGGCTTTTAAAGGGATTGGGTAGAGATGAAAAGGAATCGAGGGTTGAATACCGGAAATTAATCAGAGAAAAATCGGGGCAGGAGAAGAAGTTTCTGAATGAGGTCAAATATGGTCTTATCCTGGGAAGCGAAGAGTTTGTCAATTGGGTACAAAAGAAATTCATCAATCGATCCTCTGCAAGGGATGCAGAATTGCCACAGAAAACGCTGGTAGGGGATAACGGGATTATAGAAAAGGTATTGGATGAAGTAGCAAAGTATTTTGAAGTAAAACGGGATCAATTGTTACAGAGGAAAAGACGGGTACCGCAAACAGCCAGAGATGTATGCATGTACATCTTAAAGGAACACAGTGGATTGGATAATAAGAGGATTGGGGAGGTGTTTGGTGTAAGTTTAAGTGCGGTAACAAAAGCCGCACTACGCATAAGAGATCAAACGGAAACACAAAGAAGATTTAAACAAGAGATTGATCAGATTTTATATTCTATTTTCAAGGTCTGACCCTTTTGTTTCCCTATTCGTGCAGGCATGGTAAAGGAATTAGAGGAGTATACGTGGAGCAGCTATCATGATTATGTGAAGAGAAAGAAAATCCATCACTGGGTATCCTGTGAGGGGCTTTTAAAGGGATTGGGTAGAGATGAAAAGGAATCGAGGGTTGAATACCGGAAATTAATCAGAGAAAAATCGGGGCAGGAGAAGAAGTTTCTGAATGAGGTCAAATATGGTCTTATCCTGGGAAGCGAAGAGTTTGTCAATTGGGTACAAAAGAAATTCATCAATCGATCCTCTGCAAGGGATGCAGAATTGCCACAGAAAACGCTGGTAGGGGATAACGGGATTATAGAAAAGGTATTGGATGAAGTAGCAAAGTATTTTGAAGTAAAACGGGATCAATTGTTACAGAGGAAAAGACGGGTACCGCAAACAGCCAGAGATGTATGCATGTACATCTTAAAGGAACACAGTGGATTGGATAATAAGAGGATTGGGGAGGTGTTTGGTGTAAGTTTAAGTGCGGTAACAAAAGCCGCACTACGCATAAGAGATCAAACGGAAACACAAAGAAGATTTAAACAAGAGATTGATCAGATTTTATATTCTATTTTCAAGGTCTGACCCTTTTGTTTCCTTTTGTTTCCTTATATAAAATTACACTTCGTTTAATCCAGTATGGATAAAGAATCTTCGCCTCAACCAACCCCGGCTACCGGTAGGGCAAGCGTCCCCGGTTGCCATTTTGGTGTCAACCTGGGATTTTGATGCCAATCGAGGATTTTTATGTCAACCGAGGACGGTTGACCTACCATATTGGATAATGAATATATAGAAAAACGTACATAGATTGGAATTTTTTTGAAATATTCCCTAATTCTTTATATAGTTAAAAAATCGCAGTACAATGCAATAAGAACACAACACTCGAAGGGGGGACTATTTTTTGGAAAAATTGGCCACGTCTGACTCGCCCTGCCCTCTGCAGGAAAGATCGCGGAGTAGTTGTGTGTGAAGTTCAACATATAGCGTAAGGATGTTTTGAAATACTAATTGAAGGGAACTATCAATGAAAATGAAACAGCAAATGCTTACCTTGAGTGTTGCGATTATCGCATCATGGTGCGTCGCAGCACAGCCAAAGACACCTCACAATGACAAAGCTATTGCTACCGCAACCAGCACGGCAGCAAATAACCCGGAACCAACGGCGGGAGAATATTTCACCGACTTTGACCGAGCCATGAAGGAGGCTGCGACTCTGAACAGGCCGATTTTCGCCCTCTTTACAGGTAGTGATTGGTGTCCGTGGTGCATTAAACTACACAGCGAGATCCTCGAAACGGAGACCTTCAAGAAATTTGCTAATGACAACTTGGTTCTTTTTGTTGCCGATTTCCCGCGCAAGAAGAAAATATCAGATGAACTCCGAAAACAGAATAAGGCATTGGCGACAAAATATGAAGTAAGCGGCTTTCCAACAGTACTGTTGCTCAACACCGCGGGTACTGTCATAGGCAAGACCGGCTACCGGTCTGAAGGCACTGATAAATATATTGTTGAACTGCAAGATATGATCAATCAAAAAAAGACGCAGTCCACTGACGGCGTCGCAGTGGGTTGTGGTTATACAGCGAAACAACGGATTGACTATAGAGACGTGTCGCCTGGAGGAGTTGAGGCATTACTTGCGCTTGAAAAATATGTGCGCCAGTCCGGGATTGAAAAGAGTCTATTGGAGCTTGTCAAGACGCGCGCCTCACAAATCAACGGTTGCGCCTACTGCCTCGACATGCACACCAAGGATGCACTTGCAGAAAAAGAGAGCGAACAGCGCCTTTTTTTACTTCCCGTGTGGCGCGAAGCCCCTTGCTATACCGATCGTGAGCGTGCAGCCCTTGCCTGGACGGAGGCGATTACGCTGATCTCACAAAATAACATAGGTGACGAACTATACACCGAAGTGCGACGTTATTTCAACGAGAAAGAACTCGTGGATCTAACGTATGCAATCATCGCGATAAACAACTGGAACCGCTTGAATGTCGCCATGCGCGAACCTGTGGGTATCTATCAGGCAAAGGGCCTTAAATAACGCTTGTGGTATAAAACGCGTAAAAAGAGATTATGGTATCAGAAGCCCTATTGATAGGTTGTAGGTCGGCTTATACAAGCTATTTAAACCGGAATAAATGATTAGAAAAAACATACAAGGGCTTTAGTATGAAACAAATTACCATGCGTAATAAGAGGCACGGCAACTTCTTATATACATCGAAACAGTCAGTGTTTGCCGTTTTACAAGGACTGTATAGTCATTATTAGTATCTTACGAAGATAATTTTGGCATTTCCGGCAAATATATTTTTGTGAAAAACCTGTATGCCTTGTCATACAAGCCACATAAGCTGGTTTGTAATATGTCGTACTTTTTAAGTTTTAAGAGACCAGCCCGTGCGAGTCGGCAGAAAAAGGTATTTTGTACGGGGCAGATTTCAGGGTCACAGGCTTCTGGGTTCTGCAAATAGCCTTCCGCAGGCCACCCAGGCGAGGCCGGGGGTTCTTTGGTCGCCACCCCCGACTTCTACTTCCCCATACTTGCGCTATCATGGGGAATGATTGGAACGGTATTGTTTGTCCTGCCATTCATCGGCCTGACGGCAGTGATCATTACGGCACTGTTATCGTCGTGGTTGCACGCAATCCTGCCACCATTACGATGACTCTGAAAGTCGATACAGCAGGAGTGGAGGCTGGACGAACCAAAGGTTCAAACAGACAGTGAGGACACGCGGTGTCATCATGCTTAAGACATCCATTCCTTACTCACTATCATTTTCGCGTCGCCACTTAACCTCAATGTCATGCAAGAGAAGAAAGGAGAATCGTACATATGCTTGAACTATGGCATATCTGGATCACAATCGGGCTCGTACTCTGGATCGTTGAGATCTTCACTCCAGGTTTTGTGGTCGGCATCTTCGGCACTGCGTGTCTGATCGTGGCTCCGTTTGCTGTTATGGGATTTATATTCAAGGTTCAATTGCTCGTATTTGGAATCGCCATTGCAATCATGTTCTTGGGAGTCCGTCCATTTATTCTCAAACATTTCTATCGCGCCACAACGATGATTAGCACGAACGTTGACGCACTCGTAGGCAAGACTGGACACGTCACGGAGACAATTGACTACGCACCAGGCACCGGCCGTGTCAAGATTGGAGGTGAGATCTGGCGTGCAATCACATCAGACGGAAGTCGGGTTGATGTCGGTGTAAAGATCGCGGTTTGCTCGGTTGAGGGCTGCAAAGTTGTTGTCGAGATAGCATCTAACACAGAAAGGAAATCGTTATGAATGTCCCATTGGTTGTTATTGGTACGCTGGTTCTCTTCATAATCATCTTCGTCATCAAGGGGTTAAGGATCATTCAACAAGCAGAAACAATGGTGATTGAACGCCTTGGCAGGTATCACAGGACTTTATCATCCGGCATAAACATTATCTGGCCAATTTTCGATAAACCGCGTTTTATTGAGTGGAAGTTCATCAAGACTGATGTGGAAGGCAAAACGATAGTTCGCAAAGAAACAATCAAGAGGATTGACTTGCGCGAGACCGTTTATGACTTTCCAAAGCAAAACGTTATCACACGGGACAATGTTGCTATCAATATCAACGCCCTTCTTTACTTTCAAGTAACGGACGCAAAACGGGCGGTCTATGAAATTGCAAACCTTCCCGATGCGATCGAAAAGTTGACTCAAACGACACTCCGCAATGTTATTGGTGAACTTGATTTGGATCATACACTCACCTCACGAGATACAATTAATCAAAAGTTACGGATAATTCTTGATGAAGCGACTGACAAATGGGGTGTCAAGATCAACCGAGTTGAGTTGCAGGACATCATCCCTCCTCAAGACGTCAAAGTCGCCATGGAGAAACAGATGCGTGCAGAACGCGATCGGCGCGCCACGATTCTAGAAGCCGAAGGACAGAAGCAATCAAAGATTCTTGATGCCGAGGGAGTGCGGCAATCGGAGATCAACAAGGCAGAAGGTATCAAACAATCCCTCGTGCTGAAAGCTTCTGGCGAAGCCGAAGCCAGAATTAAGGTGTCAGAGGCTGAAGCCGAGGCGGTTACCAAAGTCACAAAGGCAATCAGAGATGCCGGGGGTGACCCTACATCATATCTCATCGCTCTCAAGTACATTGAGGCTATGAAAGAAATGGTAAGTGGTAAAGACAACAAGATTGTCTACATGCCCTATGAGGCCTCTGCCCTGCTGGGATCTGTTGGCAGCATCAGAGACATGTTCGCTTCCCATTCACAATCAAAGACATAATTACCTAACCATCGCCTACACAATTACAGCCCACCCGCAGATGGTGAACCGATGATTAGGCACATCGATATGCAGACAATTGCATAACTGAAAGGCGGGCAACTATAGTTGACTTGACAATCACTCGTCGATAGCAAACGGGTCGTCCGTCATTGCCCCGTGAAATTTTTCTGCATGGGTAAGGGCGTCCTGCCGCTGTTGAAAGACATGGATGCGGTTATCGTTCGTTTCATTCGTTACCAGCTCACTTTCGACAAAATACGCCATGTATGAATCGATTTTGGTGCCCCTGATTTCATCGGTGACGATAACGTGATCAACCCGCTGAACATTATTTTTGAACCAGTGCGCTGCACAATAGATGGAACAAAATTTCTTCGTTGAATGATCCTTTAGGATAATATCAACCTCGTAAATGGATGGAATAGCAGTACCATCATAGGCACACCGTGGGCTTCTCAAGAGTTTTTGATAAGATGCCCCAGCAAGTGCAATGATTATAAGAATAATGAGTCCGATCCAGAATTTCTTTGTCATACATGTAACCAATCAGTTAATTTAGCCAAATCCAAATAACCAAAGTTACACGGACAAACAAGTTTGTCCGTGCCACCAGGACAATATATTGTCATGTCAAAATTAGATGTATTGTGACCATGAGAATGGAAGCAAGGAGACAAAAAACGGCCAGGAGATTTACCTTTACGAAAAGCCTCTCGGTTACCTTGCGTGTTTCTCCATTCGTACACAAGAGACGCAGGATGCACATCCAGCCGATGGCAAAGGTGCCAATGACAAACAACCCCAGTATAATAGGGGCATCCGGCACCAAACCATTTCCCACAAAACAGTAGATGCAATGATGATAGGGCAGTTGCATAAGTCTGGGGACAATGTATTCTATAAATGCATAGATTACAACAGGGATATTGATAATTCCGATTACAGCTTGACCGTAAAGGATAATTTTTCGAGATGACGTTGTTAATGAATGCCATTTTCTTGAAAGGGGCATCCATAACAAAACAATGAGGATTATATTCGTCAGATAATATATGATAAATAAAATCGTTTGAAAGTGTCTCCCAAAAATGGCTTGGGGGATCATCGCCGAGGGTCTTAACGGTACATCGAAGAAGGTGGCACAGCAGGAGACAGACATCAACGGCTTCATCCGGAGCACATAATAGATGTCGGTAGCGCTATCGATCAGTAGCACGCCGCAGACGATAAGGAGGAAGGACAGATTCGTCCTGGCCAGAGGAGCCGTGGGCGTGGATTTGTCAACGTAATAACACAGCAGCCAGGCGCCCATAAGGAAAAAGGAGATCGGTTTGATGAGTTGCAAAAAGATGACGGTTGATGGTAAAACCTGCGTAACGCCAAACATGCACATTGCACCAGGCACCTCTGACACGAAGCTCTGGAGCATAAAGTAGAACCACGGCCAGGCAAGCATCCGCACTGACAGGACTACACATGCCAGGAGAAATATCAGATAACTCTTCTGTTCAAATTTACTTTTTGCATCCAACGGTACGATTGTTTCAGGCTGACTCAGAATCCGCACCGTTGCATAGAACAGGTATCCTCCTGTGCAGAGGGACAAAAAGGCGACAAACAACATGATAAGTGTATAGATATTTATAATCATTCGATCCTGCCATTTTTCATTTTGAAGGTTACATCTGCAATCTTTCCAAACGAGGTGTCGTGGGTGGCGATAAGGATGGTTACGCCGCGTGCTTTTAATTCGTTCAACAATTGCAGGATATGCGAGCGGGTATTTTCATCGATATTCGATGTGGGCTCATCGGCGATGATAATTTCGGGGTTGTTTACCAATGCACGGGCAATAGCTACCCGCTGCTGCTGCCCACCGCTGAGTTCTTCCGGGGTATGATTCATCCTGTCACCAAGTTCCATCTTTTCCAGCAGGATTTTCGCCCTTTCGATACGCTCTTTGTAGCTAATCCCTAAAGGAATCAAGGGATATGAGACATTCTCCCAACTGGTAAGCCTTGGCATGAGACAGAAGTCCTGAAAGATAAAACCGATCTTCTCTCGCCGTAACTTAGCAAGTGCAATATCAGAAAATGCAGTAATCTCATCGCCGTCCATAAATACCTTGCCGGCAGTCGGTCTGTCCAGGGTGCCGATAATATTCAGCAACGTGGTCTTTCCTGAGCCGGACGGACCGTTGAATACCGCCAGGCTGTTTTTTGAAATGGTTATGTGAATATCATTTATGGCGCGCACCTCTGTACGTGAATGATGACTATAAAATTTGCAAAGACCCTCTGTTCTTATCATTATTTCATCGACACAACCGGCGACACCGTGGAAGCCCTCCATGAAGAATAGACGCTGCCAACCATAGTCAGGAGGAAAGAAAAGAAAAAACTCAGCAGGCAGGGAAGAGGCAGGAATCTTTCAGGGAGGGTAAACTTTGGCAACAGGGTGATTTCTGCAACAAAAAATTGCGCGATAAAAGTGCCGTTAAAACCTTTGACCCAGAGAATAGACAGCACTATGGCAATAGATGCCCCCAATATGCTGATAAGGAGTTGTTCGTAGGAAATGAGTTCCAATACCTCCAGGGTCTGCCACCCCGTGGCCTTCATAATGCCGATTTCTTTCTTTCTTTCAGATAATCCAAAACCAGAGGCCACCAGAATGGCGGGGATACCCAAAGCAAATGCCACGAGATATAAGGCGCTAAAGATTCCCTCCTTGAGCATAAATCCTTTTTTTAAATATAGCTCTATCATGTGCTTGTCTTGTAACCGGTATGGCGCACTTTGGAGTATATCATACAAATCAGAGGCAATCTCTGAATTGTGTCCCGGCAAACTGTAAATTTGTATATCGGTGGCGACTCCTTGTTTGCCAAACAACTCTCCGGCATCCCTGAACGACATAAATAGCATGGACGCCCCCCAGATACTGGCATCTGAAGAAAAGAGACCAACGACAGTGAAGGTCTTGCGCTGCTGACAGCGCATGCTGAACTGGTCGCCTATATTTAAATGGAATTGCTCTGCCAATTCATGCCCCACAACTACCTCATTTTCATTTTCAAAGATCCTGCCTGAGATACAGGTTATGGAATCAGGGACGTCTTCTTTGTTGATACCGACAATGACTGCCAGCTTGTTTTGCAAGTAACCACGTCCAATAATACGCGGTATCGCCTTCGTTACTCCGAAGATATTTTTGATCTCATCCAGATATTTCAAGGGAATAGCCGAATTCCTGCCAAATTCATCGAAGGTAAGATAGAGATCCGCACCAGCATTTACCGAGATGAGCGATTGTGCCCGTATCCCCTCTGAAATGGCAATAGCGGTAATGAATGGGGTAAGAATGGCAATGATGCAGAGGCAGACGACAATAGTCTTTGTCCTATGGCGTATTAAATTTTCAGCGGCTAAGAGAAGAAGATTTAAATGCTTGTTCAAAGTTTAACCTGTGATATTAAAAAAACAATTACTCACTGTAGCGGGCGCAAAGAATGCAAAGGAAATACTTGTGATAGCGAACGAACGTATGTCCATCCCCCCTATTTTGCAATGAGATGGATTATAACAAAAATGTGAGGACATTCTAGCGAAAACATCCTCGTGTTCACTGCCGCTGAAAAGAATGAAAAAACTTGCAATCTTCTCCGTTTTTATTTAACATTGCCTCAGATTAAAAGAGGTAATTTCCTATCATTAATACCTACGGTATTGGGCCATAAAAACTTACTTTATTATGTACATTTTCTACACACTCATTATCTAATAAGTAGGTCAACCGTCTTCGGTTGACATTAAAACTCCGGTTGACATCAAAACCCCTGGTTGTCATCAAAATGGCAAGCGGGGACGCATGCCCTACCGATAGATAGGGAGGTTTTTTGGTGCGGCGTGGCTGCACTGTGTAATCGATCTCTCTTGTTGAGGGAAGTGATTGTCAAAAACTCGGACCCATGCAAGAATACACGCTATGACCGCAAATAGTGGCGAGCCTATCGATCTTGATGCGTTAGCAACCAAGTTTCGTCAATGGCGGACCCAACATAAAACACCGGACACGGTCGTCGCTGCCCATCGGGAAGTCATACTGGAACGAGTGACCCAATCAATGACATTCGAAGGTGAACCGATTACGGTAACCCGTCTTAAAACCCTGTTAGACCAATGAGACCCATGAGCGAAGAAGCAGGAAAGCAAGGATCAACCCGGTCGTTTGGAACGACTGAGGGCGCGCTTACCTATACGGAAATCTCAGAGAGACTTGCCGTCTCGCTTGCCCGGATGCTCGATCAGCTTTTGCAAACTCCGCCCAACGAGATCATCATCACGCCCGATTGGCTTTGTCAGAGACACCGGGAACTTGCCGGACACCTCTTCCCCGAATGGGCTGGCCGGTTTCGTACGATTGACGTGAAGGTGGGAACTCTGGAGCCGCCGGCTTATTACAAGGTGCCGATTCTCATCCAGTCATTCTGCGATGATTTAGTCGAGCGGTTGCGGCATGTGGACGAGGGCAATCTTCCTGATATTGCAGAGTTCCTTGCATGGGTGGACTGGCAATTTCAGTGGATTCATCCCTTCAAAGATTTCAACGGTCGCATTGGCCGGCTGGTGCTGGCTGCGCTTCTTTACAAGCTTGCCCTTCCCCCTGTCGAAACTGCGCCCGCGGACGCTGAGGGGCGGCGTGAATATCTCGACGCATTGCGGTCTGGTGATGCCGGAAACCTCGACCCGCTCCAAAAATTATGGATACGCCGACTCGGAGAAGCGATCTAACCAATGCCGGTTATCCGGACACACACCTTCTTTAGATATGTTGAGGCGAATAGACCGGGATGTTGCCGGCCTGAGCTATCATAATCTAACCGTTCTTTAATTCTCTAACTTCGTACTATTCGTATCATGTTCAGTCATCTTTTCCGATCTAATGTAACAGAAAATAATGAAAATAACTTGCAATCTTCTTCTTTTTTGCTACAGTACTTCATTACGGGAAAAGATTTAACCGAATAATTACGATCGGAAATGAATAAACGCTGATTTATACAGATTTATTTTTCAATTTTATAGAGGGAACGTTATGCGGAAAATATATCGATTAGCATCGTTTTTTGCGGCGTCAATTACCATTCTTACAGGTTGCGCACAGCTTATGCCTCACAAGGAAACTGTAGGACCCCTTGAGACGTTCGTTCCTCAAAATTTAGCCTCAGAATCTCAAGAGGTGAAATACGTACCAAAAATTGAAAGTTTTGTAATTATCTTGGATGCATCCGCATCGATGGAAGATAAATATACCGGGACCGTTAATAAAGGGCATTCCAAATTTGAAGTGGCTAAAGATATTTTAATGAGAATGAATAATACCCTGCCTGAACTAGATATAAACAGCGCTATGGTAACCTTTGGACACGGGTTTTTAAAGCACAAGGAAAATACATATATTATTTATGGACTCACAAAACACTCACGCAGTCTATTAAACAACGAGTTAAACGGAGCAGTAATTCCGCAGGGCTGCAGTCCGGCGGGTAATGCAATAAAAGATGTCTGGAACATATTACTGACGTCTGGCGGTCAAAATGCAGTAATACTTGTCAGCGACGGAGAACAGTTATACGGATGTCCGCTGACAAAGGCACAGGATTTGAAAAAAATGTACGGAGACAGGGTGTGTCTTTACACAATTTTTGTAGGAAATACCGCTGCAGGAGAACAGGAACTCAGAGATATTACACGAGAAGCAGATTGTGGTTTTTCGGTAACTGCTGATGCGATCGCATCCAGTGAAAATATGGCGGATTTTGTAAAAAAGGTGTTTTTGACAGCTGTGCCAAAAGAGAAAGATGTTGACAGCGATGGAGACGGCGTCCCCGATAAGTATGATGAATGCCCGGACACACCCAAAGGAGCTATTGTCGATTCCAGGGGATGCTGGGTGATAAAAGGAGTTGCTTTTGACTACAAGAAGTGGAATATCAAAGAGGAATTTGACTCGAACCTCAACAACGTTGTCGATGTTTTGCAAAAAAATCCTGATCTGCACATAAGAATCGAAGGACACACAGATAATATCGGTTCAATGAAATATAATATAGACCTCTCACAGAAAAGAGCCCAGGCGGTAAAGAATTATTTGGTTGAGAAAGGTATTGATGCATCACGTATTACAACCGAAGGTTTCGGTTTCCAAAGGCCTATCGCATCCAATGATACTGAAAAAGGCCGCGCCCTGAACAGAAGGGCTGAAATTGTTCCCGTGAAATAGAAAGAAGAGGAACCGTTCCGTTTATGAAGAAATCACAATAACAACGATATCGTGCGGTCTAAAATAGCAGCGGATTTCAGTACGGCTCTTCGGGCATCAATTGAGTCCAAGAGTTTTAGCCTCAAGGGCAAATGAGACCTTGGGTATTTTCTCTGTAATATGGTGCCATTATCGTTTCACATTAGGATGACACCGATTTAATCACTATTTTGTTGCCTCTGTCCACCTTAAAGTATTTCCGGGCATTTCCCTGATTGATGGAGACTTCCAAGAAACCGGCGCTTCCCAAAAGGACGAGCGGTTCCCCTACCTTTACATCCGTATAGGTTTTACTCAAACCTACGATTTTCTTCCTTCCAATGGTTGTTTCCATTGCATGTTGCCGGTCTATTTTTTCTCCTCCTTGTATAGGAGAAAAGTCAGAAGATTTCTTGGCATTCCTCCCCTTGTGAAAAGGGAGAATCGGCAGAGGAAATCGTTTATGGTTGCATTGTGCTATGTGTTCTCGTGTGATATTGGTAATAAGGTTTCCAAACCGGTCGATAAAAATGATCTGACCCTCTAATTGCCCTGGTTTTTTATACGTGGGCTTGGGTATTTCTAGCCGTTCCAGTTGGCTGATCCCGATGCCCAGTTTCTGCGGTTTTATACCAAGCGAGAGATGCGCTGCTACCGGCGCAAAGACGTCTCGTCCGTGAAATGTGTTGCTGGGAGACGGCAAGAAATACCTGTTGTTGGTTACACGAACAATATTTTTCGGTCGTTCTTCCTTAACAACGAAACCGAGAAGGCCATTATCGGGGGTGAGAAAGATATAATCACGGGTTTCAACACAGACAATGTCTCTCCGGCTGCCAACACCGGGATCAACAACGGCGACATGGATAGTCCCCTTAGGAAAGTATTTATAAGATGTAGAGAGGAGATAGGCGCCGCTGAATATGTCTTGTGCTGGGATGTTATGGCAGATGTCAATGGTATTCGCCTGCGGATTGATTCCCGCAATCACACCCTTCATGATGCCCACGTATGCGTCCTGGTTGCCGAAGTCCGTTAGCAGCGTGATAAAACACGATCGGCGCATCAATAGTCGGTCTCCTGCAAGGCTTATTTCTCGTTCTTTTTCGGATTAACAGGGGTCTGTTCTCCAAAAAAGAACGGACAGTATGTCCAGCAATTTATATCCACGATTCGATGTTGGCCACAACACTCGGGACAAAGCCAGTCACCGAGTCCTATGCACAGGCGTTCACCCGTGCGACGAATGCAGAACTTACAGCGTATCATTTCCTACGATGAAATTGTCAGTGTCTTTTTTAAAGTTAATGCAGAATTATAGTAATGGCAAAATGGTCCAAATTCAAGGACTTTTTAAGTATTATTAAAGTTTTTGTGTGTGAAATCATTACCGCCTTTTGTCTCAAAACCCAAGATAGGATTTTGTGTTTAATCTTGTAATGGACAGATTTCCATGCGTCGATAAAAGCTTTTTGCTTACCATCTTCTTTTTAAGAAAGGAACTTTCCAGAAAATACGCCTAAAGAAGCAATTGATGAAAGAAAACCTTAACGGAGCGTTCGCTCACAGTAACCAGCAAAAAAATATTTTTATTTTTCCTTTGCGTTATAGAAAACTCTTTGATATTATTAGCCTACATATGTTTGGTTGTATGAGAAAGTCGAATTATCTGTTAATGGAACGTTAAGACTATAAGGTTTACAACCTCATAGTCTTTTTTTATTTGCTATAGAATTTTTATGTGAAAGGGGGTGATTTAAGAATGGCAACGGGAACAGTAAAGTGGTTCAATGACAAGAAAGGATTTGGCTTTATTTCCCAGGATAACGGTCAGGATGTTTTTGTACATCAGACCTCAATCCAGACTGAAGGGTTCAGAACTCTTGCAGAAGGAGATAAGGTTGAGTTCGAGGTCATTAAGGACCAGAAGGGCTACAAGGCCACAAAAGTCGTCAAATTATAAATTTATTGAAAAGCGCTCTCTTATATTTTAAAGGATAATCAATTGCAATAGTCATGGCGTGTAAAAATATGGAGTAGTCACTTAAAGCATAATTATAATTACGACAATAAAACCCCAATATCAGTTAAAAGATATTGGGGTTTTTTGTTGCCTGTGGCTTTTCAGCGGCGACCCCTTCAATTCTCAGCATTCAAGCCCTTTTTGAGATCATGTGTAAAAAATGCCTTGCCAGGTTGGGGGCGGTTGCAAAATGGACGTGTGTGTAAGAACCCAGCACCCGATTGGCAAAGAGTCCATCTGACCGCGACTTGTTATCAGTGCATTTTACAATCGAATAGGCAAACGGCGTATTGTCAGGCACATGCAGCGATGACCAGTGAAATTCATGGGCCTTGAATACGTCTCCTTTTTTACACAAGAGGGTGTCGTGTATTGCCTGAACGGTAATGTAGCCAAGCCCCTGCCTTTTATCCTCCATCTTCGTCATTCCTTTGAGAATTCCGCACATCTCATGTGTTTCCTTCTTAAAATCCACCAACTGCTCAAGCAAATACATCATCCCCCCGCATTCTCCGTATATACCCACGCCCCTCTTGTGTGCCTTTCGTATGGACTCCTTCATGGTGGTATTCGATGCGAGTAACGCAGCGTGTAATTCCGGGAAACCACCCCCTATATACAAGCCATCAATATCCGCAGGCAGATATTTATCATACAGGGGGCTAAAATACACCAACTCCGCCCCATACAACTCTAAAAGATCCAGATTGTCCTGATAATAAAAATTGAATGCCTCGTCCGCCGCAACGGCAATCCTGCAACGGAATTGTTCAGTCATGCTATGAAATAGTGTCTTTTGAAATGCGGGAAGGTCATTTGCTGAATGTACAATACCGATCAATTTATCAATATCCACAGTAGTCGATAACAAATTTCCGATCTTTTGATATACTGATTTTGATAGCTCCTGCTCAACTGAAGGCACCAAACCAAGATGCCGCTCCGGCAACACCATACCTTCATCAAAAGGCAAATACCCCATTACGGGGATTTTGCAATTGTCTTCAATCGAGTTTTTCAATGAATTATAGTGCCGCTCACTCCTGACTCTGTTGAGGATCACCCCCCCTATTTTCACATCACTATCAAAGTTCTTGTACCCCAACACAATCGCACCTGCACTCCGAGACATTCCCTTCGCATCCATTACCAATATCACCGGAACATCCAACATTTTTGCCAGATGCGCTGAGCTCCCAAATTCCGTCCCATCCAGGCAGCCGTCATAGAGTCCCATCACCCCTTCGATCACCGCCATATTCGAACCCGTAAGTGCGTGTTCGAATAATTCCAGACACACATCACGGCTCATAAGCCATGAATCGAGATTTCGCGAAGGCCGTCCGGTAATGGCCGTGTGATGTGAAGGGTCAATATAATCAGGGCCGGCCTTAAAGCCCTGAATTTCGGAACCCTTATCTTTCAGCGCCGACATTAAACCGAGAGTAACGGTCGTCTTGCCAACGCCGCTGTGCGTTCCGGCTATCAGTATTCTTGGATAACGCGATTGAGTATGTTTCATAAACTTGATGCTCAGGTTTAAAATATCCAGTTTTTCAATTTTTTTCTTCTTGTTTTAGGATGTTGCCAAGACAGCATGGCGATTAGCTCATGCAATTTCCTCCCCTTAATTCCTCCTCACTGAGGGGGATAACTTCTGCACCCCTATTGACGTTAAATATTTTGTCCCCCGCTGATGTCCAACATTTTGTCCCCCGCTGGCGGGGGTGAAGGGGGTGGGCACTTCCCCATTGTCACCAAAATCGCACGTAGGGAAACATGCGGAAATGACATTTTCAGGCAATAAAACGCACAAAGGCTTACCCATATAACGTTGTCTTGGAGGAAAAAGAGAAAACAAGAAAAGGTTTTTAATGTACTCCCTCTCCCTCTCTTTTATAACTTTTCCAAATTATAGCAAACTAATTAAATGAGTTAACATTAAGTAATCACTTGCCTTTCCTAGCAAATCCCAGTCATTCCAAGCAAAGCCTTGTCTTTCCGAGCAGAGCCCATCATTCCGATCGAAGCCCTGCCATTCCGAACGGAGCCCTGCCATTCCGAACGGAGCGAGGAATCTTAGGATTTCTCAGTCGCGCCGCTCCTTCGAAATGACAGTTTTTTTCCGTTAGCTATAGCAAGACCTATTTAACAGCACCTTGTGAGCTCACGATGAATGGGCCGGCAAGGATGACGGCGGCGAGGAGTCCTTGCTCCTTACGCAGTTTGACCAGCCATTTGCGTTGAACATCTGCCAGCGCCCTGGGTGCACTGCCGCCTTTATGAACCGTATCATAAAAATCCACCATAAATTTAGCAGTTGCGTCATCCGCTACAAACCACAGGGTCATGAGCAGATTCTGCGCTTCCGCCTGAATGAATCCGCGGCGTAAACTCATCACCCCTTCGCCGGATTTTGCCTCGCCCACTCCGGTATCACAGGCCGATAGTGTTACCAGCCAGGTATTCTCCAGATTTAAACCGCCCACCTCGTCGGCGGTAACAATGCCGTCATTATCCACATCCATAGGCGGGGGAACGTTCCGTTTCCAGACATCTACTGTGGCCTGAGCGCCCGCAAGTGCAAGTCCATTCCGATGCATGGGGTTCTTTCAGATGACCTGCATATGCTTCGTACTCTCTGTTTTTACATTTGTAAATATATCCGATAATGGTATTGTCCCGCCAACGCCCCTCTGTTTATCACTTCTCTGTAATCCTTTCACATCTGTTTCAGGGAGGAAAAAACCGTGTGTTGCCAGGTGCAGGATATAGGGTGAGCTTATAGACCGCAATTGTCTTTCAGTCGCCTTTGCCCTCACAAATACCTCTATTGGCCGGTTCCGTTTCTTCAATCGCGACTGCAAAAGGTCACATTCTTTTGCAGTCCCGGGCAGTGGAGATAAGTACAAGTCTTGCAGATCACGCATATCAAGGGATTCCATAGCAGCGGGATTTGTGGATGGGGTCTTTGATGCAATAAGTCCTTTTCCGGTAAAGTCAGGATCTGCATACACGGTCATTTGCTGAGTTGACGATGGTTTGACGTCATGTAATATATCACGTCCACTGGCAACATAGCTTATGGAGTACTTTTGGGAGAGAAACTGATCGTCAGGCGCTAATAAGGCAGCAAAAGAGACAAAGTTCAATATGCCATCCGGGCTGATGACGATGTCCCTGGTATCTTTCGGCAGCGCTGTCTCCAAAGGTGACCATATCTGTTGATAGAGGGTGTTCAGGAGGATAGAGAATTCCTTCTCATTAACCGATTTGATCTCTTTGTGCATAATTTCCTGATACTGAGCAATGGTTTTTTCAATAGCCGAAGCCTCTCCTAGTGTTAGGACATATTAGTTACGATACATAATGCCTGGATAGTTTATCATCGGCATCTTGTCGGGTAAACTTCCATTCGATCCTGGTCTTAGTTTGATTACGGCGATGCTGCCAGGCGGCCACTTCTGACCTCAGCATCGCTTCGCCGGGCAGTCTGCCTCCCGCTGCACTGTCTATCCATAACTCCTGTTTCAATTTCAGCCATATTCAACCAGCTGGCGTGTTTCGGTGTGTAGTGGAACTCCACCCTTGCCAACATCCGTTCCGCACGCCCGACACCCAAGACCTCCTCAAAACTCCTGCGGAAATGAGTGTTCAAATTGTCCATCACCAGA